>OFFH01000187.1_pt1 | contig 54122 bp, 52 predicted proteins | sample 1521341 | NCBI WGS metagenome assembly OFFH01 (sample SAMEA3504108, study PRJEB24116) | mouse gut metagenome | biome: mouse gut; feature: mouse-associated habitat; material: faeces | place: Denmark | collected 2011 | reverse complement strand
AAATTATTGCTATTGTTGTAGTTAGGGGAGCGGAGCCACCACCACACAGCCGAACCCGTGTTACCGTGATTGTAGGCAACACGGGAGTTCCCCGCCCTAAAGTAGTCATACTGCGCCTGATAGTTCTGCTCTGCGCTGTTTGCACCAGACCGCGTTCCAAACACCTCAAACTCTGCCAACAAGAACACCCAGTCCACTGTCGTGGACACGTTGCTGGCTGTATTTGTGCCTCCTCCAGTGTTATCCGTATACTTTGTCACCGACTTCATAACCGCCCTCAAATCGGCTGGGAACGCCGCCAGGAGGGTGTTTGCCGCAGGACTTGTAGGCGTGCCGCCATTGCCAAGGTTTGTCCGCATTGCACTGGACTTCCATCCACCACTATTGGTACGAGATGTGTTCATATGGAAGTAGCCAGCGGAAGTCTTCTCGTTGTTATAGCCACTGTCACATAGCGCTACATCTTTTCCACTGATTTTACCAAGCTGGAAGTGGATACGGTTTGTACCCTCCTTTGCGCTGTTGTGGTCAAAGCCAAGGATGTAAGCGTCAACAGACACGTTGGAGAACGTATAAGCTCCAACCTTACCATTGATCTTGATGGTTTTGGTATCGCCAACCTTCCAATAGTTCGTACCCTGCCCAGCGTCAGAGATTTGCTTAATGTCATCCCAGGAACAATCATTCAGCGCCGTTCCAACAGCCGGAAGGAATTGTGCCGTAATCTCCACACTCTTTTCGGCAGGGTTCGTATAATTGATACCGCCAGTGCAAGTGACCTTAATGGTGGTTTTGCCCGTTGTGTTACTCACACTGCTCACAGTGTAGGTCTTACCACTCTTCAACGCCACCGTAGCAACACTGGTATCCTGAGACACCACGGAATAGGTGCCGTCAAAGTCTCCACCGATGGTAAAATCGCCTGTCAGAGCGTCCTTATTCAGTGTCAGGCTGCTCGGCGTCAGCGTCAATGTGCCCGTGGCCTGGTTGATCTTCCAGGTAATGGGCTTTGCCGCCAAATTGTCAACCATGCCAGACACCACCAGAGATGCCGCCCATTTGTAATCGTCCTTGGGTGTGGCATAACCAGTATAGGTTCCCACATTGGTTTGAGCCGTAGCACTCATCGTCATCTTGGTACTGTCGTACCCACTATCCCAGCTGGGGGTCTGCGCCGCCTTGTTATAGGTCAGCGTACCGCTCTGCTTAGGAGCAACCGTAATCTCCATACGGTCAGCAACCCCACTCACACGGTTGGCCGTATTGGTATTGATGGCGTCATCTGTGGAAACAGGGAAGAACGATACGTAGTAAGTAGTACCATTCTTCAAGCCGGTCGCAGTGAGCGCAGTGGTGGCATATTGATTCCGAGTTGTCACAACCTGCCGAAAAGCGGCATCGGCATCATCAGGGTCGGTTGCATAAGACCCCTCCTTGACGACCACGACCGTCTTTGCCCAAGTCGCCATGGTGATACTATCGGTCACAATCGTTGCTGCGGGATCGGCATACTTGATCGCCAACTTACCGTTACCAGCCGCAACAGCGCTCATACCAGACACATTTCCAAGAGGCACAGGATTCGGCGTAGCGTTGAATACGGCGTCAGGGCTATCAGTATAGCCGCCACTGGTTGTATAGGGGAAGAACTTATAAAAGTATTGCACACCGTCCGTCAGTCCGCTATCGCAGAAATAGGTGTCCATATAAGCGTTCCGAGTCTTGCTGTCCAGAACCACAGTACCGTCACGGCGGCTGACCGGGGCGCTGCCCGCCTTACGCACCAGAATGGTGCCGCCCCATGTCGCCAGCGCAGAGCCAGCAACCACCAGGTCATCAGGGTCTGTCCACTTCACATAGACTTTGCCAGCAGCTGACAAAGCCTTAATTCCCGTCACGGAAGCAAGCACAAGACCGCCGCCACCACTTCCACCGCTTCCACCGGGAAAGTTACCAATAATAGGCATAGTTACCTCCTTTTCATCCTAATAGAATGATAATGACCGGGATATCGCAGTAGGGTTTATCACCATTAGCGAGAATAGTGAGTGCCCCATCTGTCTGCTCCCCGGTCATTAGCTCACCCATGCAAACTGCGTCAAACTGTTCAGCGGTAAGGCTATGCCCTACGCCGATAATGCCGTTTGTCTCGGCAGTAATCCCTTCAATCTTCAAGGTCTGCTCATAGGTGGCTCCGTTCCATGTCCAATCATTCGTTTTCAGAATTGCCGCAACATACACACTTTTCAGCGCTCTCTTGAACAATTCTTCATCAATCAACACCATGTTCGAGTTGGTGAGGCCGTTCATCTTTTCACGCCACTCTTTGAACTTCGCTGAAGCGTCGTCCTCCAGATACAGCCCAATATTGTCTGTCTGCTTCAAAACGTCCACCCCCATCAACCGAACAGAATCACGGCAATAGGAATATCACACGTCGGCTTTTCAGCTCCATATGCGATGGTAAAGGCACCATCTTCCTGCCCACAGACGTACATTTCAGCATTGGCGACCGCCTCACGTTCTGCCGTAGAAATATCCTGTGCCAAACCAACCACGCCATCTTGTGCCGCTTTCAGCCCTTCAATCGTGACCTTCTGACGGCCATCAGTCCACCCAACCACAGTCAGGATAGCGCTGACTGCATGGCTGACTTGCCCTGCCGCGCCCACATTGTCGAGTCTGTCCGACAGATCACCAATTTGCTGTGCCTGCTCCTCAATGGCGTCAGCTGCAGTCTTGGCAACCTGTCCGATCAAGGCGTTCTCCCTGATCCCAAATTGCTTCAAGTGTTTCAGATATGGAACCTTGTCAATCGCTGCCATAGGATTCACCTCCATCCGTTTATATAGAGAAAGAGGGACAGCCGAAGCTGCCCCTCTTCATATAGCCGCTACATGAGATCAAGGATTCTCGTCATCACCCGTACTGCCGGTGCCAAACACCTCATCCAGCATCTCCGTAACCTCAGCATCGGTAGCAATCGCCACGACGGTCACGTCAGTACCATCGACCTTGATTGCGCCTGCGGTGTCGCTGGCCTCAACCTTGGAGAAGTCGGTAGGAGCCTTGCCGCTGTCAGTCAGATTGCCGTTTGCATCCAGACCGGCAAAATTACCAGCGGTAGCACCGTCAACCTTGTCGGTCTTGCCGCTGATATCGACAACATCAGCCTTTGGTACATACAGACCGTCATCCTTCTTCACCAGAGCGTTATCAGCCTCAGCGGAGATGTTCACATTCACGCTGATCTCGTAGCCGCTCACAGTCACAGTAGCGGTGCCGTCGCCAGCCTTGGCCTTGTAGGTATCCACCAGAGCGGCCATATCCAGGAAGGAGTAAGTAATCTCGTTGTCCTCGCCCTTGACAGCAAGAACCATAACGGGCTTACCATCCAGGTTAGGATCGGTCGCGCCGGCATAGGTAGCCGTTGAGAAAGCGAACGCAGGCACGAACTGGGTCTTGGTCTGATCCAGGAATAGCTCTGCGGGGAAGTCAAACTCGAACGCAGCAGTACCAGACTTGTCCGTGCTGGTATACAGCTTAACGGTATTACCAATCACCTGGCCGGACTTGAAAGCGTTAGCAAGATTGGAAACCTCCGCTTTGGTCGCAAAATCATCGTTGATTTTGGTTGCCAGACTCTTCAGGTCTTGCAGTCTGGTCAGCTTGCTCACATCATAAGCCATAATAAATTCCTCCTTGTTTTTGTCGTAATCCTGTTCTTCTTATAAGCTAACGGTTATCAACCGAAAACTTCCTTTAGCATTTCTGCCACCTCAGCATCGGTAGCGACCTGGTTATCATCCACATCGCCTGTGTTACCTCCGCCTCCGCCACTTCCGCTACCAGACTTGCCGAAGACCTCCTCCAGCATCTCAAATACCTCAGCATCCGTGGCAACGCGGGATTCATCAAGGACATCTCCACCGGTTTCGCCACCACCTGTGCCGCCTCCAGTGCCGCCCTGCTTTCCGAAAACTTCCTCAAGCATTTCTTTAACCTCTTCATCTGTGACAACATCGGCAGAATCAGTTCCACTTCCGCCAAGTTTAACGGGATCGGGCACATCTCCAGCGTTCTTCTCGATTGTGAATGAAAGCACTTTTTGGTCATCAATATGCGGCACATACACAGCACCGTCCGCACCAACAATCCGCCCAAGATTCCTCACTCGTCCATCGGTCAGTACGATAACAAGCTCGCCCTTTTCGTTGATGTCCATAGAAGCGATACCGACGCCATCTTTGCCGCCAGATCCACCGGAGCCGCCACTGTTAAGTTTCAATGCGACCATAAATGGCATATCCATAAAAGTCACCGCCTCCCGCTAAAACATATAGTAGATGTTGACACTAACCGCCTCTGGAAATACCAGAGAGGTAATGTCAATCTGATTCATACCCAGCTCGAATACGCCAGTGAACAGCGGGATCTTCTTCCCGTTGATTTCAATGACTGTTCCAGCAGGAGCAGAGATACCAAACTTCTTCAGTACCATATCTCCAAAATTCAAAATGCTGTTTGGGTTATCAGCACGTTCATTCTGCTTGAACACATCAAGCATATTGATTCCAGGCGTAACCACGCCATTAAAACTACCCAAATGCGCCTGTGACATATTTGACCTCCTTTCCATTCACCAACTCATGTAAGCCAAATCCAGTCAAGCTCATCAAGAGTCATGTCGTCAATGTCTTCCAAAGCCAAGTCATCAAGCTCACTGAGAAGTCGATAACGCTTCAAATCTGCGTTCACATCTTCCGCATCAATTACAACACCCGATGACTCTGGCCGTGCTAATTTTTCAAGTATACCAGTAGCTTCAGTATCCAGCACAACACCACTTTCAATTTCAATGGCCTTGTTAAGACTACCTGCTGCTTCTGACTGAAGAACAATCCCAGAGTCCGCACAGTACAGTGTTTTTTTCAGTATGCCCGTTCCTTCTGTGTCCAGCACAATTCCGCTATCTATACGAAGCAAAACGAGGTAACATAGATTTTTCAGCTCAGACAGAAGCAAAATGCCATTATCAACAGAGCAGTGATTTACACGCTTAGTTTCCAGAGGATCAGCTGTAAGGATAATGCCACTTGAAGCTCCTGCAAAACCATGTTTAGACATAGAGGCTACGCTACTATTCAGCACAATTCCTGGTTCCATATGCCCAAGTGAGTGGGAAAGAATTGCGTCAGCCTCAGAATCAAAAATGATTGAGTTTGATCCACCCGTCATTTTTTCAAGCGTTCCATAAAACGGCTTGGCGTCCAGAACAATACCGCTCTCGATAGGTCGTGCTAAAACACGTGGGGTAAACGCTGCTTCTGTTTGAAGCACAATTCCAGATTGGATATCACTTCCGAGGAAACTTATTTTTAGAGTACCATCCACAGAGCTGTTAATGATAAATCCAGATTCTCCATGTCCCAGAGATTTGCTAACCTGAATTGGAACTACAGAAGATTCCAATGCGATGCCGTTTTCCATTCGCAGGAATCCCTCAGCAGATAGCCGATCCAATTCTGACGATAGGATAAAACCACTCGCTTCTGGTGCCAGTTTGTAATGTGCCTCCATATCTACGCTGGACGCAAGAATCAGCCCGGAATGTGCTTTCTCATGAACGAGCTTGAATGTTCCTTCAACCTCTGAGTAAAGCATAATCCCGGACTGAGACTGAATGAGCTTCCGAAGCATATACCCATCAACAGAACTATCAATCACAATTCCATTGACTACAGTAATGCCACTGTAATACGGCAGGGAGTAGATATACACATCACATTCTGTCAGTCGTGGCGGTAGGTAAATATCAAACTCCTTCATGCCGTGTCACCATCCTTTTAGGTAGTGGGGTTCAACGCACTGAGCTTCAGATATGCGGTCTTGATGGTCATGATGGTGTCCTTCTCCACAGAGCGCGGCGTGGTCAGATCTCCAAACATCAACAGATTGCCGGCACCAACTGTCGCGGAGTCGTAAATGACGTAGCTCGTTACGACACCCCAGTCAGAAGTGCTCTCCGGCCAGCTGATATCGGCGGTATTGGTCACAACGCCCGCAGTAGGAGCACTCAGACTGGTCAGCTTAATACGCTGATAAGAAGCAGACGCCGGAGGTTCATTGACATTAGAGCCATTGATATTTGGTGTGGTAGTGCTCAGGCCGATGTAATACTCGGTCGGAATTGCAGGTGATGTCTGAGACTGAAACACGTTACCCGCAACGAGATTCAAGAAATACGTAGTGTTCATAATTATCCTCCTTTTTTGTTTCAAGGCATAAAAAATCCAGAGCAATCACTCTGGCACGCATTACGAAATGAAACCTTTGTTGATGTTGTTTGTAATATGCAAAAGCCCCTGCCCTGGAATTTCTGCAAGATCGGCAACATCTTTAATCGTAATTTGATAGATGTATTTGCCACGCAGATCTTTGGTGTCCGATGGATCAAGCACAACGGTTAAAATATTGCAAATTCCATCTTCAGTATCTGTGCCTTGCAAAATATTCATAGGCTTTGAAATGAGGGGCGATCCATATTTGTTCACGTAGCTGATCACAGAAAAATTTGCTGTATATGGCGATAGATCTGACGGCTTTCTGTTGATCTTGTGGTAGCAATGAAACATCAATTCTTGTGTCGCACCGCCCACAAATTCTACATCGGGCAACGTGAACGGGCTATGAATATTCATATGCGTCCCTCCCTATCATGCTTTCTTATCGTCACCTTTCTCCGTATCCTCTTTCACAGCTTGCTCTTCATCATTCTGGATGTCTTGTTGTAGCTGACCAACCAACTGCCGCATCTCAATGAGCGCTCCGCCCATGGCAATAGCACTGTCGCCACTCACCTGAATCTGTGCCATAGTATTGTGAATGTTTGCGATTTTCTGAACGATTTCCAATTTAGACATAACAATGTCCTCCTCATTTTTTCATAGATTGAAGAGTAGCTTCCAGCCGCTCAATCCTTTGATAGAGTTTCTGAATCATATGTGTGTTAAGGGCAATAAACTCCGAATAGCCCAAAGCCATCTCATCATCGTAATTTGTTAGGCCAGTATTGACACCAACCACATAGCCCGCAAAATCCTTTGAAGTAAGCCCACTTTTATCCATAGCTGCTTTTACATCCTGCGCCACATATCCAACATGAAAACGCTTATCGTCCTCATTGTTGTATAGGAAACGACACGGGTTCAATGCACGGAAGAAGCTCTCATACTTATCCATGTTGTAGTCAATGGAGTTCTTCACACGCCGATCTGATGATACGCTGATTTCTCTTGTAGCGGTAATCGAGCTACCGCTTACATAGAAAGACGCTCCAGAGGATGTCATTCGCGCTCCAGCATTGGTGCAAATCACATAGTTTATTCCTGTACGATCCGTCATCTTAATACCGTATGTCATATCAATGTCGGTCGCTCCATATCCAACCGCAACAGATCCAAAGCCGTTAGACAGATTGAAGCTGTTACCTACAATGACATTACCAGTAATCGTTGGAGACTGAATCTCAACAGAACTGATATAGGTACTTTTGATGTAATACGGAACCTGATTCGCTTGTGCAAGATTATATGCCTGGTTAGCCGTCCATTGAGCGTTACTGGCGGCGTTGGCTGCATCACTCGCCGCCCATGAAGCACTATTTGCTGTAGACTGAGCATTGTTGATACTGTTCTGTGTGCTCCAATCCAAATTTGACCAACTAATTGCACCACTACTAAGCGTCAGATTGCCCGTCATGGTAACATTGCCATACGAATCAACCTTGAATTTTGGGTTGGATTTGTTTGGAACGTAAATAGCTGGGCCGACAATTTCTGCTCCAGAATTAGCTGTCAAGGTTCCGCTGATTCTGGCCGCACTGAGAGTTCCTGAGAAGGTGCCGTCCACAGCGCTCAGCGACCCAGAGAAAGTGCCTGTGGCCGCGCTCAATGCCCCGGCAAATGTTCCTGTGGCTGCGCTCAAAGAACCAGCAAAAGTGCCCGTAGCAGCGCTCAGAGATCCAGAGAAAGTGCCTGTGGCACCCACCAATTTCCCACGGAACTCCCCGGAATTGGCATACATATTTCCGTTATAGTCCACATAGAAATTGTAACCCTTTGCTTGGCTCGTATTTCGACCAATCCCCAGATTGCCATAGCTGTCAACATGGAAATAGGTATTGTCATTATTGGAGCTTTTTCCAATAGTGATCTCTCCACCACTGATGGTCATACCACTTAGAGTACCAGCAGCGATATTGTCAGCCACCACGCCATCATGACTAATAGCAGTTGTCCAGCTCCATGAAGAAGATGTGGCGGGGTTTGAGGTGCGTGAACCAGTTCCGAATAAAATTCCGTTTTCGTTCATCCAAACGGCCTTTGTCGCCCTTGCTTTAGTGGTAGCATTTAATAGCCAAATGCCGTCGCCATCAAACAAGACATTACCGCCGGCTCCCTTCATCTGTGCTTGTGTCGCACTAATCATACCTTTCAGATCAGGCGCATCCAGTGTAATACCACTGGATGTCTTGGTAGTCACAGAATCGAAGTCTTTCCGAACAGAGGAAACATCAGCTGAAACGGAGTTAATGCTGTCGTCGATACCATCCAGCGTCTCACCCAGATTCTTTCCGTTGTTGATGTAAAACTTCAAGGCGTTAATATAAACGCCACTGTCGTCCACTGTGAAGAAGCCACCTTGGGTTTGAATGTAAAGACTGCTACCCAACAGCAACGTTCCTGCAATCAGCTCCGCATTGACGCCCCACAGATCCATCTTGTGCTCTTTGGAATAAAACCGCCCAATAGCCAGTTTCGCCGTTTTCCAGTTATCGTTGGTCATAGCAATCATGCCATTTACGATTCGCAGCTTCACGTTATCATCAGAGCTTGATACATGAATACCAGCGCCGTCAATCAACACGCTTTGATTTGCAGCCGCCTTGATGGTTTGAACCGCTGTGTCCAGCATATTTTTCATGTACGCATCAACGTCAGTCATTTTATCAGCCGTTCTATCGTACAGATATTTGCTGGCATCAAATCGTGTACTTGCTTTTGCAGCACTATGGACTTCATCGCTCAGATATTCCAACTCATCTTTGCGCTGATAACGGTTAGAAAAAAGAAGACTGAAATTAGTGATATCATCGTAATCCAGCTTAACACCAATGATTTTTGGATGAATCAAACCTTCACTACCAAGCTGCAAATGAACACTTTTCCCCAGCTCAAGATTATTTTTGAACGGTTCAAATTTATCATGATACAGGAAATTAGCCGTGTTGATGTCAAATTCATATGTAGGCCATGCAAAATCGCTCAATGCGTCTGCTCCAAACTCATACAGCTCCATCTCTACGGCGTACTGTTGAAATTCATTTCCGGCCACAGTAAAATACAGTCCAGCACCAGATGTACGGAAGGAAATGCGAGTGCCTTTGTATTGCGTAATACTGTTTTCAGTCACTCCAGTAATGTCAGTAGACAGGCCAGAAAGTGATCCTGTCAATGTGATCATACCCTTGCTAAAGTCATGGCCGCTATACTGAATTGACCCGAGATATGCTGTTAGTGTGTATGCGTTCCCACTCTTTACATCCAGCGTTCCACGAACGACACGTGCGCTCAAATTGGCGTTAGGAATAGACAATGTACCGCCAGTCAGTGTATACATAGTTCGACTAAACTCAGTCAATGTAACCCTTGAAATTTCACTATCCGTAAGCGAAACATTTCCAGTCAATGTAGAAGAAGTGGCGGTATTTGAACTGCCCATATCAGTAGACACAAATGTTTCCTCTGTCAATTCACCTTCAAGCAAATAAGGTGCAAGAATCAACTGCTCCGCTTCGGTAAAGTATCCAGCGATAGAAAGTTTATCAGAAACACTCTTGATTTTGGCAAGATATTTGTCAATTTCTGCTTGAGCGTTTTTAATCTCCGCTTCTTTTGCAGAAATTTCATTATTCTTAGCTTCAATCTGATCATGTATTGCGTCAAGCTGCTTCTGCTTATTAGCTTTCCCAGCATCTGTTTTTTCCAGGGCGTGTTCCTTGATATACACACTCTGTTGGGCTGTTAGAGTTTGCAGTTGCCCTTTCAGCTCATTCAGTTGTGTTTCCAGAGTCAACTTTTGCGCCGTCATAGAAGAACGCAAAGAAACAAGGCCCGTATAATAAGGTTGTTGCGCTAAAACATCTGCACGCCAGCGCCGCACCTTATCAGATAGTTTTTCAGTGCTGCCAGGTGCCACAATATCCAAATCGCCGTTGTTCAGGAAGAAACTAAGATCGACCAAGTAGTCGCCATTGATTGGGTTCACATTACGAATTGTCAGACCGTCTCCACCATAAAGATGCAGCTTGGTTGCCATATTTTCATTATCTTCGGTTACTTTAATATCCTTCACAAGATTATCGTAATCCAAATAGATAGGCAAAGATCCGGTATCATCCCCTGCATCATAGGCATTGATGGTTTTATTGTACACATCGAATACGATAGCACAGCGGTATTTCTCCATTACTTCTCCATAACAAAAGCTGAGTGCGCTGTTGTCATATTCGTCGAACGTTCGATAACAATTCATCAGTCGCGGAGCAACATAACCAACGCTCCAATTTGGATCAAGTTCCACAATTCTTCCAAGGACAGTTTCTTCTGGAAACATCGGATTCCAGAAACAATACGTGCCCTCTTCCAAATACAGATTCTTTTTCTGGAAGATGTATTCCAATGAATAGCCCTTCACCAGCTTGATTTCACTTACACCATCTCCGGTTTTTTCTGGATTGGTAATCATATACACACCAAGTTCCTTTGTGTAAATTACCTTATATCCAGTTAGGGCGGCGTATACCGGATTCAGCATCCCATTTACCATATAAGGTACTTTGAACTCAATGGTGCTCAAATCCGAATAATTGATTTCAAAATTCAATCCATGAACAAATGGCACGGGGCCAAGTTCCTTACCCGCCATGGTTTGCAGTCGCAACATTGGAGCATCACGCTCTGCGCTGTTTATTTTTTTGAAATTCAGGTACATCTTCCTCACCTCCTACGCACCTACGTTATACAAGTACCTCCCGCTGATTGTTACACTTCCAGATCCTTCAAATACCAGTTCGTTATCGCCAGAAGCCAGCTCGAAAAATTGAAAGTTAAAATAGTCGTACAGATCGTACTCATCATTTCCCTCTCGCAGCACACCATTCTCGTTATCCGCATTGATTGTAATGCCGCCTGCCGGCAAACCACTGAAGCTCATTACAGTATTCGTTGTTCGATTGGTGATAGAAAAATTTCTGCTTCCAGATCTCAAACGAATAGTAAGAACTGGTTTCAAATGCTCTCGAATAGTGCTGTCATTGTAGAAAACTGTTTTCAGCGATCCGTTTACATCAAATGTCTTTTCCCATGGGTAGCTATACCCATATGCACAGTCACACACCACTTTTGCCTCAAATGCTAATGGGAGCCAACCAACGCTGATTGGAGTCAGCTCCTGGATAAGGCATCGAAACTGAATATGATCCATGTCAGGCTGGTCAATAGATAGCCATTGGTAATCCTGATATCCTGTCAGCCAGTTTGACACTTCTTGAAGCTGATACCTGTCCATATACTGCTCACTGCCAAAAATCAATGTAAATGATAACGGTTCATCATGATACCGCACACCAAAGTGCAGCGGCATGATTCGATTGGGAAGACGTGTTTCCACAACATTTGCAACATTGCCAAAACGATTGTCGCTATGCTTTTTGCTTCCAATATCGCATACAAACATTCCATACATACAGGCTGGTTCTCCGGCAAAGGTGAACTCATATGTCTTATACACCACTACACCTCCCTTATAGTAGAGGGGACGGAATTAAATCCGTCCCCTCATTTTTCCCTTATGGCTTTCTGATTTGCCGCGCAATCTCATTCAGCATATCACGATTGACCTTCTGATGTGTCTCTACGGACTTCTCAGGTACACAGGTGATGGTTTCTGTGACATGGATGATTGGCTGACTGTTGTTTGTGATATTGTTGACAGAGCCTCCAATATCACCAGTCACACCACGAGGCCACAGGTTCTTTGAGCTGACGACTGCATCGCCAAAAGATTCGCTTAGTGCATCACTGATTTTCTCAATCCGATCAATTTGACCCACAATGCTGTCTTGCTGGTTACTCGTCAGCATCAGCTCGCCATTTTTTGCCTTGATATACTCCTCGTCAGGATGCAAAGGATCTTCGCCAATGAATCCGCCTGTATGATAACAGCTGTACAGCTGCTTATTTGCATTGGATGGATTCAACTTATCCTGTTTAATATACCAAGTTCCACTATCTTCGTCGCGCTGTACGATTATGCCATACGGCGCAAGGGTTGCCCCAAGCTGAAGAGCACGATCCGATAGCTGTTTTTTGGTTGCGGGATCTGCGGTATGCCATTGAGCACTTAGAGCACGCATTTGTGACACAATATCACCGACAGCCTTTTTCTTTGCCCTTGCCATATCAGCTTCGCTAAATGACGTATCGGCGTTTGATGTTCCTACGGTTGTTGGCGAGCTGGAAGTAAATCCATTCGATCCTGAACCAGATGGAGACGAACTGGTACTTAGACTGGAAATTTGGTTTGCCAAAGCGGTGATCTGGGCAGTGATATTTGAAATCTCTCCCTCAATACCTCCCATAATAGCTGTTACAAAATCCCCATATCTGGACGCCGCTTCCTGTGCCGCTTCCCACGCCGCTGTAATCTCGCTGTTCAGACTATTGCCATATTCGTAGTTCCAATCCAACAGTTCCTGATAGAGTGTGTTCCAGTTATCCTTGATGTACTGGATAGCCATATCGTATAGCTTCTGAGTAGAGGAAATGCTTTCTTCCAGCTTGTCGATTTCGGCATCCTTCTCTTCCTCATATGCGTCATACTGCTTATCCAGGGCATCTTCTGTCACATCAAGGGCATGGTCTGCCTGATAATCTGCCAGATCCTTTTGCAGTTCAGCCAGCTCCTCTTCAAGAGCCATCTTCTCCGCTTGGGCTTTCCGACTGTCATCCAGACTGAGAGCGTCAATTTTAGATTGAAGTTTGGCAATAGCCTTTAGCTTTTCTGCAACTTCATCCTCATATTCGACGTTCTCTTTCTCAGCTCGCATGGCCTCTTTCAGCTGGTCAACATAGTCCTTAACCGCTTTTTTGGCATCATTCAGAGCGTCAATCTGCTGCTGGATACGATCTTTGAGCATATCCATGACGTATTTGACAAGATCGTCACAACCGTCCTTCATGTCCTCCAACTCATCCAGTAGATCTTGCAGTGCGTCTTTCTGATCTTCCAACTGCTTTTTGAGGTTGTCCATCTTTTCAGCCGCAGCACCGGCTGTCTGCCCGATACCAGCTACAGCATTTTCGGCCAAAGACTGAATAGCCTTGATATTGTGAAGAGCTGCATTATACTGTTCACCATTCAACAGCCCAGTTTGCTGCATAAGTGCAAGCTCCGCATACACCAATCCCCATGTAGAATTGGTTGCCTGCGTAGTAGCAAAACACAGCTGATCAAGGCTCTCGTTGGATTGTCCAGTTGCAGCCAGACGTAGCCGCTCCACATAGGATAGAGCCTGTTCCACGGCAAGCTGTCGAGTCTTTGCCTCAATAACGCCATTGACACGCTCCTGGTTGATGACCAACAGACCATTTTCGTCCGTGAGCATTTGCATATACTCAGCGCCTAATTGTAGAATCTCCTGGTAAGTATCAACTGAAATCCAACCATCATTATCAGCAAACTCCTGAGCGGCATCAGCCAATGTGCTTGCCACATTTTGAATTTCATCAACTGCATCATGTGCGGCATCTACGAGATCAATGAAGTAATTGACAAGATTCTCCTTTGCGCTCTTGATATTTTCTTCAAGATCCCACCAGGCATCGGAAAGTTTGCTTACCTCGTCACTGGTATCAGAATACCCAGCATCACGCCAAAGATCAGCCTCTTTGTGGTACACATCCTGCAATGCTCTATATTGCGCGATCATCTCAGAAGTGTAACGCTTCACATTATCGCTGTTCTTTTCGTTGATGGCATTATCAAGCCAATTTTCTGTTAGCGTAATGGTGTTATCATGCAACTGTGCTTCAAACTCGCATATCTCAACCCTTGCTTCTAAGATACTACGTTTTAGCTCTTGCCATGTTGCAGACCCTTCACGATTTGCGTCATTCAAATCTGTGATGGTATCAATTAGGTCTTCGGTACCCTCACGCAGAGCATTGGTCGCCTCTTGCAACGAGCCATACTGACCCTTGCTGTCAGCTGTCAGCTCATTCAGATGTTCCAGGTTGCTGATCCACAGCTCATTGGTATCCGCATTGTACTCAACGGCAAAACCAAGTTCCCGCAAAGAATCAACACCTTGGGCAATGGTGGTGTCACGAGCATTGTTCAAATCATGAAGCGCCGCTTGCTCTTCACGATATGCGTCAATAAGCTCTTTCTGCAATGCGATCTTCTGCTCGTAGCTTCCTGCGTTCTCAATCTCAGATTCCAGCCTCTCAGCCTCCTCCTGAGCTTTGCGCAAACGCTCAACCGCATCACGGTACTCGTCGATTGAAGCGATGTATTCATCAACATCCTTGCTTGAACTGCCAGAACCAGACCCGCTACCGCTTTTGAAGCTCTTCAGCGGCGTATTTTTCAACGCCTGCAATGCTGCAATCTGCCCGTCGATTTGACTGATCGCGTTCTGATAGTTTGTGATGTCCAATTCAATCTGAGAAATAAAATCCTCAAGATTACTCTCCTTGGCAGTATAGGTGTACTCAGTACCCTCAAAACTTCCGTTTGTAAGATTGAGTTTAATTCCGCTACCACCAGTTCCGCCACCAGAACCACCTTGGACGCCGCTGGAACCTGCTACAGTTCCGTTCTCAATACCAGCGATGGCTTTAGCCGTCTCATGTGCCTGCTTTGCAACAGACGCAAGATCAGTCTTCACATTGGTTAGGTTGTTGTACATCGTCTGCGCCAAATCATAAGCGGCCTGGTTAAAGTTTCCGTTTACATCTGTGCAGACCTCAGCCGCAACACGATCAAACTCTTCGGCGTTTTGTGCCATAGCCGCAGCCGCCAATTTGAACGCAGTTGCCTCATCAATACCAGCGTCGATCATCGCCTGAGCGACAGCGTTACCAGCGTTGATTCGATATTCGGCCAGTTCCTTTGTGATGTCGCCCTCGCCCTCTGCAACGGCTTTGGCAAGATCCAGCTGTGCCTGGGCCGCTTCCATCTTGGCCTCCAAGACTGCCTTGTCAGCTTCCAGTTGCGCAATCTGAGCATCAATCTGAGCATCCAATTCTGCCTTTTTACCGTCAATGAAAGAATTAACGACATCCGCATTGAGTTTGATTTGGCCGTTAGCTGTCACCTGTGCGCTGTTGAGAATTTCTGGATAGACCTTTGCAAACTCCAGCGCCTTATCCAGCGACATAGTGAACCCATTCGCAACCGTGGCCTGCAAATCTGCAAGCGTCTGGAAGGAACTGCTGATAGAGTCAATGGTATTCGCAACATGAGAAAAATTTTGCAGAGCGGACGTATATGCGTCCAGGTCGCCAGTAATAGAACCGTACAGGCTGCTGTAAATCGCCAGCTTTCCTTGGTTTTCCTCGATTGCCTGAGTGTTTGAATAAATTTCACGAGAAGCCTCAGCGATTTGACTGGCGATATCAGACTGATACCAGTTATCCTTTGGGCCGTTCTTTGCTTGCTCTTGCAATAGTGCGATAGACTCATTCAGAACTTTATTGCGCTCTTCCAGAGAATCAATTTCTTTCTGAATCTCATCCATCTCACCCAACATCTTAGCATTTGCATTTTCTCTCCATGCTTCGGTGTTGAGCTTAACTACACCATTCTCCTCGTAGAGATAATCAATGTAGTTTTCCTCAGCGCTTGCAAGTTCCTCAATGGTGTCAGCAGATAGGCCACCACCATTCGCCATATCACTCTCTGCGGCTTCCAATGCGCTATACGCAGACTTCAAAGCAGAAAGCACTTCTGGCAGCTTCTGTAGCTGTGCAATATATCGTCCTGTCTCATCCGCAGTCTCTGATAGTTGCTCCGCATAGAACCCGGCAAACTCAGACTGAGATTTCAGAATACCATCAACCGCATTGACGATATCTTGATCATTTCCAACAAATTCACCGCTCGACTTTGCAGCATCAATCACACTCTGCCGGTATGCGTCAAACTCCTCTTTGGTACTTGGAACAGCTTTACCAATCAACCCTTGTAGCATATACTGCTCTGCAAGGTTGTCATTCAGCTGAGAAATCGAACTGCGATAATTCTCCACAGCTGGCGACATGGAGTTGTAGAGATCGTACAGCTTTTCATAAACAATGTTGTTCGATCCGGCAGCGTCAGATACAGTATCCAGCATCTGACCAAGCTGTTCATATGTGTTCAACACACCTTCAACTGTTTCAAGGTCTTCATCCATCCCGGCAAAAAACGCAAAGCCTTGGCTATACTTTGTACCGTTGTCATTATAGGTGGAATAAGACCCAGAACCAATCAATCCAGCTTCTTCCAACGCTTTTAGCGCCTTATACATCTGGATTTGCTGTTGACGAGTTTCTTCGCTCGTTTTGAACAGCCCATTCATTTTAGACGCTGAGATGGAAATGGAGTCAATACCCCAATCCGCCTTGCCAGCATCAAGAAGTTTATCTTCGTAGGCATTTCCGCCGCCACGAATATCACGCTCCGCCTGCTTCAGCTTTTCGACCGCAGCTGCCTTAATAGCGTCAGTAAGATTGCCATACTCATCAGTCAGAGCTTGAATCTCATCTTTCTCAATTCCCAGCTTATCAATCAACTGATTCTGTGTGGAAATCAAGTCTTCCTTAACAGAAGCATCGGTCTTTACAGCCTCACTCAAAGACAAATATTGTGCCGTCAAATCAACAATCTCATCACTAAGCGTTGCCGCAGAATTAGCAGATTCAATAGCCGCCTGTCGTGCTTCCTCCTGTGCCTGCTTGTAGTTCTGCCATGCCTGTACCAGCGACATCACAATGGTAACAGCCGCCATAACCCATGTCATTGGGTTGGTTGCCATCGCCGCAAGCGCAGCCTTAGCATTTGCACCAACAGCTTTCCATGAAAAAGCCTGGGTTTCATTCGCCGCAGCTTGCTCCAGTGAAGCAACAATCGCTTGCTTCTGGGCAGCTGTCAATTTCTTTGAGTTCAAGATCTCGACCATCATAGCAGATGTGATCTGCTCTGTAGTCCGCTTTTCCGTAGCCTTTGCCATGTTTTTGGCAAGGGTAGAAGCAGTAGCCTTATCGGTAGACGCCTTTTCAGCAAGCTCCTGGATGGTATATTTTTGAGCAGTTAGCAAAAGAGACTGCATTGTCGCAATTTGTTTCTTCTGCTCTGCGTTCAAGCCAAGCGCACTCATAGCCGCTGCACGTTGAGACTTATCAAGCCCCATCAGTTTGGTAGCATAGAATTGTACGCTGGTTGCGCTCCCATCCATAGCCACGCCAGACGCTTTGATAGAGTTGACCAACGGAAGGATAGTTGTTTTTACGCCGGCCATTGTGGAACGGAATTTCAGAATCATCGAAATAGCGCCAACAAGACCAACTGAACCAAACAAACTTAGCTTTTCTGTCAATACGTCAACCATATTGGAAATGCCAGTCAGTGTATCCACAACGAGCTTCATATCGTCCGTTTTGAACAAATTTTGAGCGACGCCAACCCATGTCTCTTGCAGTTTATTCAGCTTATATTCCAGAGACTGTTCAATCTTTTCCATCTCTCGACCAGCACTACCAGCACTGTTTTCCATTGCCTCGATAGCACTACGAGCCTGATCAAAGTTTGACAGAATAGCAGAACCAATCTGACCCTGCCGTTTTCCGAATAGAACCTCCAACAAAGACGCCCTATTCTTATCGGTCATTTCATCCCAGATATCAGCAATGTCAGCAAGGATATCATATGTAGAGCGATAGGTTTCTGGATCATCAATCTCAAACAAACGAACGCCCTGATGGTTGTTGCTGGCAACCTTAGTCAAGTCGGCAATATCGCCGGTCAGCTGCGCGACATCGTTAGAATACTCCTCCAACTCTTCATCATATCCACGAATACGCATTGACACAGTTTTCAAAGCATTACCAACACTTGCAGAATCTCTTGTGATTTCTACAGCAGCCGTAGCAAGTGCGACCGTTTCCTCAAATGTATTGTTGGCGGCTTTCATAGCAGAAGAGCTTCGTGTCATAACTTCAACAATATCTTTGTTTGACACAGCAAATTTATTGCCGATATCGTTGACCTTTGAAATCACACCATCCAATGCGTCATAAACATCAATCTCATCAAACGCTTTTAGGACACTGACAAGACCATCTGTCGCCATAGAAATATCCATACCTGGAGAGATAGCCGCGAAAATAGCAGAGTTCTTTGACAGCTCCGCCGCCTCTTGCATAGTGTAACCAAGACGTGCCCACTCAGCTGTTTGAGAAATCACAGCTTCGGTCGTAACACCCAAAGCCTTAGCGGTATCGTTCGCACTACGATAAAACCGATCATACTCCTCACGAGTAGCAACCGTTACCTTTTGCAAGTCGATCATAGCGGTATCCAAATCAATAATTGTAGAAACCGCAGTTTTCAGCAAACGAAACGCCCTAAACAGAAGTGTTGTTGCGGACACCCACTGGAGCACCTTACCAACATTGTTTTTCAGAATGTCACCAAGAGACTGCATATTCTTTCCAGCAGCCTTAACCTCTGACTTGAATCTGCTGAACTGTGAAGTCCACTTGTTGAGATCCATCTGGTTATCAACACTTTTTAAGTTCTGCTTCAGTTGCTGAAATTGAGCATTAAGGCCAGGATCTTGCTTCAAAGCACTCCATGTTCTTTCAATGGTTGCCAAATCAGCCTTTGCCTTTTCCAGGTTTTGAGTAAACTTGAAGTCGTTCACATCGCTACGCTGAATCTGCATCAGCTCAGACATTTCCTTACTGCAAGAACTGATTAGCTGTTGTAACCGTTCATATGTCTGAACCTTCTCTTTGTCTCCCATATCAGAACTATACTGAGCAGCAGTATCACGGAGCAATTTCATATTCTGAAGGAGACTATCTGTAGGCTCGACTACCTGCTTGAACTTGCTTGACAAATTTGCAATGGTGGTAGGCATCTTCTGCATAGCAGCGTCGCACTCTCTGGCCTTATCTGCCATCTCCATCTGGTTATACACCAGCTGAGAGCCATTCATAAGCCGACTCTGTTCAAGAGCCTTAGCTTTTTCTGCATACTGAACAATATCAGCATACGGAGCAAGCTGACTCTCCAAAGATGCTTTCTGGTTATTCAACACAGCCAACTGACCACGCAAAGCAACGAGCTTGTTTTCATCGGCCTTTGGATCTAACTTAATCATAGCCGACTCAACCGACGTAATCTGTTTATCCAAAGAAATAAGCTGCGTATAGATGTTGTTCACACCACGCAGCCGCTCTTGAAATACAGAGACTTCATTATTCAGTTGATCAAAGCTGTTTAGGAATCCTACCAACTGATCCTTAGTAGCGACAGCTTGTAGACTGGTTTTCAAACCGTCGATTTTCTGCTTAAAGGTATCAGTCAATGTGTTCGCTGCATCCAGTCTTTCTTCAAGCGCTTTCAGCCCAGAAAGCTGATCGCTCTTGATAGAACCGATATCCTTGGTTCTCAATTTGGTTGCGACATACTCAGCATTTTGATACTCTTTGACCATACGTTGTAGGCCAGAAATTTGAGACTCCAAATTTGCACGCTGAACACTATCCAAACGGCCCTCATTGGCAATCATAGTCTGAATTTGAGCATTGATTGCGTTATAGGTATTGTTTAGCTCTGTCAAATGAGAATCATCCGTTACAGGCTTTACAGAGGTAGCGCCGGCATAGGTAGCTTGGATATCAGCAAGAAGCGACTGTTGCTTAGTCAAGTATGAAACCCTTGATTCATTATCTTTTGCCGCTTGCCTCGCCAACTGCTCCTGCACATTCCGCTGCTTTTCCAGATTTGCGGTCACATTGGTCAGATGGGTGTTGATTTCACCAGTCTCTGTGTCATAAGTTTGCAGATATGTGACCGTGCGTTGCATCTGATCTGTACCCTGAATGGTCAGATTTAGCATACGCTCCTCTTCACCATTCACGGCCTCCCAGCGACCAGCGATACGGTCGATCTGGATACCCATTTTATCCAGCTGATCGGTCATAGCACGAGAGATATCAGGGCTGACCTTCAAATTATTAAGCTCCGTTTTAATCTTGGCAACGGAGCTTTGATCCAAACTCAGCGACACACCTACGCCCTGTGTTTTGGTTGCCTTTGTAATCTGCTGAGTGAGTTTTTGTGTCTGTGCCTGGATATTAGACTCATCCAATGCAACACCCACTTTGATACTACTTTTGGAATTGATCAGCTTTGCAATATTAGGAAGCTGCGCAGAAATTCGTTGCGCAGATGCCTGTTCATCAGCTTCAAGCTCACTGGTCAGTACAATTTTTAGATCTTCGTCCATATCTCTCACCACCTTTTACAGTTTGATTTCATTTCACATTGATTCCTTGTCGTTTTAGCCCAGCTTTCATAGCGCTAATATGAGCACGACTCTTTTTAAGGTTTTCAATCGTCTTCGCAGTAAAAGGGCGCGGCCCCATATAAGCCGCGCCCCTCTTTGGAAAGTCATAGCGATAAAACTTATAACCGTCTCCAAACTCCACAAGTTCAGGGAGGTTTTTGCCTGTCGTTACATTTGCATCGCTCGTACAACCGCCAGGGTTTGGATCAGTCATATTCACAACGACCATCACTCCACCCTTCGCTACACCACCACGAATTTCAATGTTATATGGATCTCCCAATCCGCCATACTCTCCACGGCGGCGGTAGATACGAGGTGTATAGACTTTATACACCTCAGAGTAAATAGTGGCGGTTTCCTCATCCCGAACTTCGTCAAAAACTTCCTTTGTCATGGCATCGTCAATCTTTGTCATAAGCTGCTGATTTGCTTTTGCAAGTGCTTCCCGAATAGTCATACCGCCACCTCCTTTACACGATCATTTTGTTTGTATATCCTTCGCCTTGAGCAGACCTTTCAAAATATCGCCCTCGCCCAAACCCTTTGTAGCTTCGGAAAGAACACCGGCATACTGCATAAGATCACTAATGTCAGTGTTCTCCACCTTTGCGGTCAAAGCGGTAAGAAAATTCCGCAATGCGGCATCAGTTCTGTGTTCGGCCAGTTCATAGTTTCTCTTCCAGTCGATAGCCTGCATACACATCTGCACCATCTCACCCATCATTTGCTGATAGTTTGGATTGTCCAGATGGTCAAGATCCATCGCAACATACAGATCGTTCATGGCATCAATATCGAGCACAGGTGCTCCACCGTCATCTCTTTCGTTTTTGAGTGTGATAGCTGGCACATTAGTACACACTTGCAGAATAGTGGCCCGTAGCATTGGTGTAACATACTCTGGACGGAATTTACCAGTGCTATCAAAACAGCCACGAAGCACACGGTTGATAAACGTTGATTTCTCAGCAACTGTCAGCGCCATATGAAAAACAACATCAAAAGAACTTTCTCCGACATTGAAGGTCTTTGTGTATACATCCTCGCGTTTATGCTCTTTCAGAAATGTCTTCACCGTATTCACAGCGATCTTCTTCATTTTCTTAACCCTCCGAATATTTCATTGCCGCACGAAACGTCAGCTTGTCGGCGTGTTGACTGATCCATCCACGATGATTTTCTACCAGTTGACATACAACAGTTCGTTCATCATTGGCGAACCAATTCAAATAGGGGACAAACCCAGAGCGCTCCGGGTGGTCAATCAAGTCGTTTTGCCCCTCATGACCAATCACAATGACTTTGCAGCTATCATGAACACGAGTCAAAACCTTTTTCAACTCGTCAAAATAATAGTTCTGCGCCTCATCAATGATAACGACCTTGTTTTCAAAATTCATTCCACGCATAAACGTGTGCGTGGCGCACTGGATATAGGCGGTCTGGTACTTTTCATTAACCGATCCGTCATAGAACGCCGTGTTGCGATTCACACCAAGTTTACCCAGTGCCTCATAAAATGGCTCAAAATACGGCTCAGACTTCTCTTCAATCGTCCCCTTCAAATAGCCTTGCTTTTGCTCTTGAGTGGGAGAAGCGATGTACACAATGCCATCGCACCGTCCATACTCGCACAGCAAGTTTGCTGTCGCTGTAGCAATCAGCGTCTTGCCGGTGCCAGCCTTTGCATTACAAAACACAACCATCTTCTCTTTGTCCCAGATTGCATCCCGAAAGGCTTTTTGATAGTCGTCCAGTTTTAATCCATAAAATGGATGATCAGATAGAGTTGTGGGAACATCTTGGATATCTGCGCGTGCATTTTTCCTTGCCATATTTATTCACTCCTCACATCAAAGAATGGTATCAATGTCGGTCACGATTTCGTCAGCAATGCCCAGTTGAATCATCTCTTCACTGAACATAAACCAATCACGACGGTAGTTCCGATCATACACTTCCTCCGTGATATGAGTGCTGGACAAAATATACTCCTTCATCCTCTTTTCCAGTTCCTTGGTAAATTCAAGGTTATCCAGCATCTTGCCGATACTGCCGATTGCACCAGAAGAACCATCGTGAATTAGACAGCTGGTATGAGGGAAAATGAGCCGTTTGTGGCCTGCCATAAGGAGCAAACCGCAAGCACTGTATACACGACCCATTCCGATTGTGTAAACAGGAGTCTTCGACAGTCGAATCATGTCAATAACATGAAGCACTGTATCAACACTGCCACCGTCAGAGTTAATAAAGATTTTGATAGGCTTGCGACCATCTGGTTTGATTCCCTTATCCTCATCATTCCACTTCTTGATATACAGAGCAATGTCAATAGTGGAATCGTCGATATCATCATTCCAGATGATTTCACGCTTCTTGAGACGGCGGTGCAGCTCCAGCATACCAGGATCGGGCAACGACACATCCAGCATAGCCGACACATCAGCAAAATCGCCCTCAAACTCCTCCATCAGCTTCTTATTCGTATCAGTTGTTTTCATCGGTATTATCCTCACTTCCGATTGTGATGTTGTTCACAACATACCACCCAATACAAATTGCATCGGACAGATTGTCATTCACTGTTTCAATTCCAAATTTATCTTGGACAAATTGTAGTGACAAAACCTTTGATGTCTTTTTTGTTGTAGGCTCGACAGATGTGATCTTTGATTTGATCTCTTTTGTCGTCCTGCCTCTTGCTTTACAGTAATTTTGCCATTGTGTAGGTGCTACCAAATTGTATAAAATATTCGCTTTCTCACATAAGTTCACGAGTACGCCTTGTAATTGAGCCAATCTTTTGAATGATTGAACATTCTGCCGAAGCTGAATATCTTCCAAAAAGACCGCATCAATTTCCTGCGTTTGGATCACCTCATTAAGCAAACTTTCAATCTGCAAAATTGCCTGTTCAAATGTATAATTTTTGTTGTCAAACCCCCATGTGCCATATTCCAACAGTTCTTTTTTCTCGTAATCGTAAACCGCCCATGCACCATGTCTGGCTTGATCAACAGCCAAAATCTTCACCTGTCTCACCACCTTTCATTAAGAGTTGAAAAAAGAGGAGGGTTCACACCCTCCCTTTTTCTTGCTCCTGCTTCTCAGCAGCTTCGTCCTTCACCAAATCTTCGGGCTTGGCTTTCTCCGATTTTACGACCGCTTTTTTCACCCTACTATTTTCGTGTGCTAAAGCGTCAATTTTCGCCAAAATTTTCTGAACACTTGGCGTAAATCCTACCGTATCACGAAGGTTGATGCCGCGTTTCCGAAGAGCGCTATATGCCTGTTTTGCGTTATGGCTGACCTGATACTCCATGAGCACACCAAAGATATAGTAGTGCTCATGGGTATCAGTATGAATCCGCCAGCTACGCTCTTTCTCACAGGAATAGCAGGTTTTGTACGGAGCGCCGCACACCTTGCAATTCCGAGTCATGGCGAACCGCCTTACTCCTCAAAGAGGATGTAGCACAGATCCGCGTCGTCGGCGCAGTAGTCCTTCAGAGCGGTGAAAGAGAAGGGGTGCGTACCCTCGGTGGTCAGGTTGACCGTGAAGTTGTTGTCGATCTTTGCCTTGGGGAAGACGATCTTGCCAGCCCGCTTGATAGATGGGTTGCACACATCAGCGGCCAAAATGTCAACGATGTACATAGCGGCCTCAGCAAAGCTCTCCGCACTATCCACCAGCTTGACAGCAGAATCCGTCTCGTACTCATAGAGCACGCCAACTGTAGTGCCAGTATAAGAAGCAGGCAGAGTAATGGTCTTGCCAGTGATCTGAGCCTCGGCATCAGTGTCAGTACCGACCTTGATCACATCCTTGATGTTCTTGTCCTCGCTGATGGTATACACAGCAGCCGGAGCAGTAAGCGGCTCATGCTTCAGTGTAGCAGTCTTGGTTGTACCATCATCAGTCACGGTCAGAATAGCGAAGTCGGCACCCTTGACCTTTGCAGTATCGGTAGCAACCTGCACCTTAGCGCCCAGCTGCGCAGCCATCATATTCAGGTTCAGCAGAGACAGCTCGCCAGAGAAGTTCACGCCCTTAGCCGTATCGAATCGGGCAAGCAGGATGCCCTGAGCATCGGTCTTGTCGGTAGACTCACCGGTGAACTCGATCTGTGGACTCTCCACACTGGTACCAGTGAAGTCCACCAAACCCGTCTCCAGATTGACCTGAGTAATCCGACGCACCTTGTCAATGACAAATTGAGTTGCGTTAAACATGGTTTTTCTCATCCTTTCTGTGTGTTGTAAGAAATCATTTCAGATCTCCCATCCAATGAAGTTCCTTTTTATCGAGCTTTTTCATATCTACACAACCACTGTAAATGCCGTGCATTACAAAGTTGTAGCTCTTATGCTTTTGAACACGCTCCACGCTGTCCATAAAAACACCGATAGGCAACGTCCACACGTCATCCCATCGGTACTTAAATTCTGGACAGTTTGTCAAAGAAGAGATAATAGGTGTGAGCAGTGACCGAAATGGTTTTTGCATTTGTAGCAACATTTCATCCCTATCGTCCTCAATCATAATTCTTTTTGTAGCGTCGTTATATCCTACATCCACATTCTTTTTCAGCTTGTGAATATGCCGAATATAATCAGTCATGAGCTTATGAATCGCTCTGTCAATCACCACATGGTCTTTATTTATCAGAACAAGGTCTGGCATACCAGGCCGTGTAGCGAGTTTGAAAGATGCCAAATCCAGATCCCCAAAAAGGATTGACGCATCATATTGTTGAAGCGCCTGAAAAAGGGATAGGAAAAGCTCATATTCGTCCATCTTCTCCCAGAAGATATGAAGTTTATCCCAGATCTCAACCTTCCTGTCAGCTGGTGTCGAACAAATTGTGCGCACCATACCGAAATATCGCTGCTCACCAAAATCCACAATGTTCTCCAGTGTCGGTTGTTTGATTGTAATTTTATCGTTGATCTGGTATCCTTCTCCACGAAACAATTTCAGCTGGTCAATCAAGCAAATCAGCCCTCCGATTCATCTCGTGAGTGATATACGGAATTTGCCACCCGGAATATCCTTCGTTGAATTGAACCTCTGTCGCCGTACTTAGGACGATGCCGCCCAGTCCAAACAAAGGCTTGTCCCCGTTATTCAAAATGCGATCCACCTCATCTGCCAACAGATCCGCTCTGGAACCCTGTAGCAAGTCAATTTGGTCTTCGTTACAGATGATATAGACAGTTATGCCCGTCTCCTTGACCACATTGGAGTCGGTATAAACAACACGACTCTGCATCGTAATAAAGTTTTTATCATCTGTCTGTGTACCAGGGACATAAAAGTGGGTTTTGATGAGGGACGCCGCAGGACTCTTACTACCTGTTCGTTTGTTCTCAAACTCTTCTATGTTATCCCCTGTGTTAAGCAGTAGATTAACCACTGATTGATTTTGCAACAGTTTCTTTTTCAGCAATATCTTTTGTTGAATCATGGAGTCAAAATGCGGCACTCTCTTCACCTCCCTACCAATTCACAACCTGAATTTTGATAACAGCTTCACAGCCCAATGTGTCATTTACTGCTTTGAGTTCAATTCTCTTTCCAATAAAAGCAGAATCCTCAGACGCTTGTACTGTGATAATACCATCCGTCTCATCAACAATGCTGGCCGCACCAGCAAAGTCATATTCCAGGCGATAGTCAAATGGGACGATAGGATTGCCACTCGCATCCAGTAGCTGGACACGAATTTGCTTTGTCTCGCCACCAGCTAATTTGAAATCACCATCCAAATCTGTCAAAGTCAGTTGTGTATCCGCTCCTGGAGTCTCTTCCGTTCCACCTGAAACAGTAGCATAGTAGTTCGCTACCATAAGCTCCGCATTGTCAGTCTGAATATTAAACTGATCTTCAAGCACCGACCACTGAATCAGACCATCTTCTGCACGTTCACTACCAACTGCATATGATACCGGATCAACTCGGGTAATGTGATAGGCAGTTGGTTTGTCTTTTCGCTTATCCATAAGGAACTTGAATTGGTCGTCCAGCATAATTGTCTCCTCGTTGTAAGGAATGTAAATTAAGTGCTGGTCTTCACCAACATTCATATGTGTTTTTCCCGCTTCACCAGTACCATATTGTGTACTGTTTGTACTATACACAGGATACTCCACGATTTTACCTGTCAAAGGAGAAATGAAGCGGATGGTATGTTTGCATTTCCACAAAACCGCCTTTTCATAGATACGGTTATTATCTGGTAACGCACTAACCATCCAAAACGCTCCGTCATCTTTTACATACTGACCACATCGCAGAATACCGATGTTGCAAAGAATCTGTCTAACCGTTGTGCTGTTATACACATCGCTGGTCTTATTTTGAATGATTGCTCTTACCTGCTGCGGTTCTGCATGAATCGTCTTGTCGTAAATCAAAACGTCAGATCCAATAAATGAATCCAACACTTCTTGGAACCCGTCCTGACCATACGCCCAAAACTCATCGTTTTCAAAACCACTATTGAAAAGAGGACGCGTCATCCGATACCAGCTTTTTGATTCTTCTGACATATTGCCACCTCTTATCCATATGCAGGCTCTTTTTGACGGTGGAGTAATCTTTCAACAAGAGCAATCTGATCGTCAAGCTCTTGTTTTGTCACACGTTTTGTCGCATCCTGCCCAGTCAGTTGGACATCTTTCCCGTAAATTCCATTGAGCGCCATAACTCTACTCAACTCTCGTGTGAGATAAGAAACATACATCATTCTTCCAAGTGTCGTTTGGACAACCATTGGAATTTTTGTTGTAAATTCCTTTGTAACTTCGTCATATGGCAACTCACACCCGATGTTCAACTCATAATCCGCAACTGCTGTCTTCAGCCATTGATCCTCCAACGCGTCTGGGATGTTAAATCTTGTCTGTGGCATAGAGCGGAATATATCTTTGACTTCTTCAAATGTCGTTGCCATAATTACTCCTCCATTACACGCTTACAAGTTTCTCCCCGGTAAATCCTACTGCACGGCTTCTCAACGATTCCATAATTGCGGTGGCCGCATCCACGATTACACTTTCAAACACCAGACAATACGCCTGTGCTACAAGCTCCTTCGTAGTCAATACAGCATCGTCAACCGCACTCCCTGGAATTTTTGCTGTATCAATCTTATATTCTGCATGGAAATTCTCATCCAACAGCAGTTCACGATTGGACAGTGGAGGAAGCGTAACAGTAACGATACCCTCCCCAGCATCTTCTTCTGTAATTTCAGGCACAGCACCATTCAGCTTCACATTTCTCGTAAACGTCAGATTACGGAAAGCGATCTTTGTGGGGAAATCATGTGTCAATTCCCTCTCTTCATCTTCAGAAAGCTGATCGGTTCCAAAAGAGTCCATTTTGATGTCGATGTAAAAGACATTGCTTTCGATATCTCTTTTAACTCCAAGGTACATTTCGCTCACTTCCCCTCTTCTAACATATTTCTGACCTGCACCAACACACGAATCAGTGTGTTCAGCTGGTCATGGTTCAAGAACCCATGAATCTCCGTATTGTCTGTGATGGCATCAGCCATACGAATGATTGCTTTATCGCCACTATCCGAAATACTTAAACTCAAAATAGTGTCAGGCAGCAAATCCATTTTTGCGTCCTTGATCTTAGCAGAGCTGCTATACTCCGAATACTTAATCTCTACCATGCCGTCACCACCCAACTACGATTTAGATTTTTGCACTCTCAGCCAGCTTGCGCAATGCGTCCACCTGCCATGTAGCGGAGTCCTCAGCACCGACCTTAAACGCAAGATCGACGAGCATCTTCTTCTCAGCATCGGTCTTCACCATTTTTGCCAACTGTTCGTTAAACTTAGCCTTTGAACGGATAGACAAAAGTTCCTTAACACTGTCCTCATTCAAAAGGACAGGAGGCTCCACATCGACATCAACCAGACCAAACAGCTCTTTGCGCTGTGCCTCATCAACAATCTGGATGCGGGCATGACTGCCCATCTTATCTGTGCCGACGAACATAACATTGTTAGTCTGAATTTGCGACATAACCTCCTCGACAGATAGAAGCGGGAAGTTGCGTGCATTGGCCGGAATCTCTACCTCACCCTGTCCTGCCAGACGGCGGAAACTCAAAGGCCACGCACACAGGTTGTTTACCAAAACATTATTCGTTGCCATAACGATTCTCCTTCGATTGAAATTAGGGGAGGGGTGTAACGCCCCTCCCCATTTTTGGACATAAAAAAAAGCCTCGCTATCAAATAGCGGGAGCCTCATAGTTGGTATCAGAAATCAGACCGATTTGATCCTCCATGCCCTCAGCAATGCCAGCACCGAACTCCATATCGAAGCGGGTCAGGTGTTGACGGGTCACAATGTCGTCACCAGTCATTGTGGTCATGCCGCCACGCAGGAAGACCTGCAATGGAGACACAGCACCACGAGGCAGGAAGAACAACAAACCCTGTGGCATATACAGATCATAGTCGGTACCGTCCTTGTTCAGCTGAGTCCAGTTGATTGCATTAGGCAGCTCGGTCACAGTTGCACCGTTGTACATACTCACCAGGCCAGTCTTGCGGATCTCCTCAGAGATGATCTGGCTGGCGTAGCGCAGCTCATCAGCGCTGAACTGCTTGAAGCCGGCAAAATCATTGAACTGAGACACAACACTGTAATCGCCAGCGATATTAACCTTACCGTACCGACGCATACTCTTCAGCATATTGTCAACGCCAGTCTTGGTGATGCCGTTTGCCTCTGCGAAGTGCTTCACACCCTTGGCGTTCTTGAGCGCATTATACAGAACGGTCATGACGTAGTAGGTCATCTTGTTCTGCATATCAATCTGCACCTGGTTCATACCCTCACGGATATTGCCGTCGAAGTTACCATTCTGAAGCTCACGGTAGTCAACAGCAAAACCGGCAGAGATAGTCTGGGTGCCGATTGGGTACTCACGCCAATTCACAGCAGAGAAGGGCACATCGCTTGAAGAAGCCTGGAACCGAGAATCAATGCTCTCGTAGTTGTAGGTCTTCATCATTGGTGCCTCATGGTAGCCAATCCGACGATATGTACCCATAAAGTCAAACAGCCGCACAACCTCCAGCAGCTTCGGCTCAATAGAAAACCGAATAATGGAGTTGATCTCACTCTTTGCGGCGGTATCGCCGTCGATAGCCTTGCTTGACAGCTCTTTCAGCGTTGCCACGCTCTTGTCCTTGGTCTTGTCATCAACCTCGGGCCGACGACCTTCGGTCAAAGCAGAAAAGACCTCAACGATCTTAGAATCCTGCTTGACACGACCAGTGTTGACATCAGCGTGAGCATTGCTCATGTTGATTTCATAAATCGTGCTCATTGTATATTCCCTCCTCTTTCTTACTGCACGCGGACAACGACAAGGAGGCCCTTGCCCATGTACGCAGTCTTCTTCGTGACCTCGAAGTACACCTTGTAGCCATCAGCGCTGCCCTTCGTGAGCAGACCGTCAGTGCCAAACACCAACGTATCGCCAACAGCAATCGTGTCGTAGTCAGTGCTGATTTCATAGTCAGCGAACTCCATCTCCAGGTTCGCCACAGTAGTCAAGTCATCAGCACGAACCTTCTCGCCAGCCTTAACAGTCAGTGTCTCCTGGAAATTGTGCATCTCAGGCTTATCGTTGATGTTGCTCACAATACGATAGCAAGCCTTAGCCTCATCCGCAGATGCAGGCAGATTGGCAGTCTGCGCAGCGCGATCCAGCACAACGCCCATGCCGACCTTCAGATCGACAACAGCAGTGCAGTCGCCGACGTTCTGAACGCCCTTGATGTAACCAATCGTCTTACCCTTCATTGCTTTTCACCCTTTCTTAATCAAATACATCCACGCCGTCATCATCAGACTCCTGCTTACCGGCGTCCTCAGTCATACCAAATACGTCGATCTGGCTGGCAGAGTTGATTTCTGCGGTCTTATTATCACGAGCGGCCTGCACCATTGCAGTGCAGATCTTGCCAATGATACTGTTGATCTCGACACTACCAGGATTCGCCTTGAAAGCGTCGATATCATCCTTTGCGGCTGCTTGCTGTTCCTCAGTGTAGGGAGCCAATGCAGTATTCAACTCCGCAACAGCAGCAGTGCTCTCAAGCTCTGCAATCTTAGCATTTGCCTCACTTAGGCTGGCCTCAGCAGCTTCCTTTGCCGCATTTGCCTCGGTTAGGCCAGCCTCCGCAGCTTCACGAGCGGCCAACTCCTTATCGTAGTCCGCATGAACCTGGGCAATCTCAGCTTCCTTCTGCTTAATGTCAGCGTTCAGCTGAGTGATCTGAGCCTGCAAGCCGTCAACCTTAGCCCAATACTCGTCCCACTTAGAATTGCTCTCAGAAATTCCGGTGGAAATGCCGGTAACAGCCGCCATCAGTTCCTTTAGCTTCTCTTCCATTTTCTGATCCTCCTTGTTCGATTTTTTATTATTTAGCTCCATCACGATAGCGGCCTCATCAGCCGGTTTGACACCAAGAATCGCATATCCGCTATAATCGTAAAACTGCGGAACACGACCTTGATCTTTCCAACCGCCGGAGTAAATAATGTGTCCTTCATGCTCTGGCTTACCAACAATCTCAACAGATCCTTTTACAACAGAATCCGTCATATTCTCACGTAGCCAAGCAACAAACCTCGGATAGCGCATTTCGTCAAGTGTACCTTCAGCGACCAATACCCGCTTCATCATACCTCCGATTTCAACGTCATCCACATATGCTTTGTCAAAGTGCCCAACCATTGTAGCATCCTCAAACAAAGGAAGGTTGTCTTCATCCCGAATATCAGTCATACCATGACCATACGGAACATCCCTATCCTCAGTCAAAAATTCTACAACGATTGACATTCCTACGACCGAGTGAAGATTTGCCAGAACATACTCCTCTTTCCATGAGATACCATTCTCCTGGAACTGCGTATCATCCGGGAAGACTTCGTGCAAAACAACTTTGATCGGTCGTCTTCCAACAATTTTGTTCTCACTTGAAATCTCATAGATTGGAGCAAAAATCCTCTCATACATATCCTCTCACCTCCTCATATCATCCTGACGGAGATGGACTTGCGTTGGCATTGTTGGCCTTGGTAGATTCTGTACTCGCATTAAGCGGAGGGTCGCCAGTACCAGTGCTTTTATCCACATCACCATCTGGCGCATCCTTACCAGTAACAGTAAACGATGTCTTATGTACTGGGTAACGATTCTCAAAATCTTCATCCAACTCAAAGTCCATGAGCGAGAGATAGTCGTCTGTGTTGATACCAGTAGAAGCGATCCACGCCATCAAACTGCCTTTTCCACGAGCATACAAATCTGAGAAGAATTTGACCTGCTTCTCTCGGTTGACAAAAGTAATAGGCAAAATCCGAAACTCAACCCGATAACTGGCATCACGAATCACATTATAGTTCAAACACTTGTTCAGCTCTTCAACGAGAGCTTCAATCCAGGTAAACACGTTATTTGCAACGATTTCCAAATTGAGTGTAGCCGTAGCATAGTTACCGGATGAACTACCGCTAAGAGCTGCGGCACCCATACCGATGTCCTCATTCACATCTTCCTTAATTGCGTTCTCATTCTCCTCATCCAAAAGAGAAAGATCTACTGGCAAGCGATCCATTTTGGTTCCAGACGCAAGTGAGAAGAATGATACACCATTAGAATTGGTGCGCTGTGTAAGTGCCTGTTTCACGGTGTTGTGCTGTCGCTCCTGCTGATCTCGGCTCAAAGCAGATGTTCCTTTTTCTTTTCCCTCTGGAAAAGTTTCATAGTAAATCTGATTATTCACCGTATCCAATACGCGCCGCTTTGTATTGATAAAGTATTTGGCATAGTCGATATCATCCAATGCTGCAACAGCAAACGGTACACCGTATGGATCGTTTTGACCGCTTTTGATTTTGGTCACAATCGTCCTATGCCAATCAAGCCGCTGCCAACAAGCGCCATCAGCAAACTCACCATTGCTATATCTGCGCCAACCTTCTTGAATCTGACGCGGCATACCTTGTAACTTACGCTTTCTATCTTCGTCGGTCATGCCAGAAAAATAGCGAAGATCGAACGCAACTTCATAGCAATTATTACGTCTGCCAATAATTCTTACATAGTCAATAGGCAACGGGATCACAACCGTATTAACACCAGCAGAATTGATTTCAGTGATGCCCTGAACATCAAGGTCGGTCAAAGCAAGCCGGTCATCCACTGGTACTGTCCGTGTCTCCATATAGCCAACATACATTCCATCATTGGCATCATGGAACAAACCATCACGAATGACTTCCTTATACCGCATTGACCGTAAAACACTGTTCAGCTTGTCCATACTGTTGCGGTACCCCTTTCGGGAACCACCAGCTTTCTTAGGCTTAACTACAACGATGTAATCAAGGGAATGAAGACTGACAAGACTGTCAATAGCCGTCGTCACAGTACCATTTGAGTAGTACGCCCACTTCGCCCACTGGCGAAGCTGCTTAATATTCCGCATCGGATTCCTTGCCATCTCTGTAATTTCTTCTACAGAATACGGAGCAGTACATTTCAATCCATAATTGACCACATTAAGATAGGACGACCCAAGGAACGTATTGAACTCATGCGTTGTACTATCATGTGGTATATCGTTGGCTTGCGCAGTTTCTGGCACTACGCTCTGCGATTCAGATTGATCGTGGCCTTGCCAAAACCGAAAAAAAGATCTTCCTGCCATTGTCTTCACCTCCTTAATTACAAAGTGTTACATATTCGTACCCAGAGCTATCCGAGAACAGATCCGCTTCCAAGAGAGAAATGAAATAGTTTCCATATGACACCGACGTATATCGGTCTTTTCGAGCACCCGGACGCTCTTCAATCTTGATTAGATTGGTTTGGTTCTGCACTGTATAATCCAGACCAATCATCTCATTGATCAAAGCAACCGTTTCCAAAAACGGACGCTCATAAAAAAGCTGCGTGTCTACATCGGCATCAGCATAATCAGAAACGAACCGCTGCAATTCTTCAATGCCCTCTTGATTATTCACCATAAGTTCAATCATTCTGTTGATCAGAACATCTTTCATGCAGACAGCAATTTTGCTATTTAGCTCCAGCGAAGCCTTGATAGAATATACAACCTCTTTCTGACCTGCAATAACAATACGAGATTTCAACTTATCGTCATTCATACAAGTCCATGGTTCATACTCCACATTTCTCTCCACGTCATACAACACCTTTGCCAATGCGTCGTAGATACTAACACCGGCGTTTCTGGCATCCAAAACGCAATAATCCGCATCAAAATCAGCGAACAGCTGCTTGATGCGGATAGCTTGCTTTGTTGTTTCAAATTCTGTCTGAGGCTCCATGTATACAACCTGACGCCGATATCCCTGCTTGACCTCGATATGATCTCCGCTTGTGTCAGAAACCTTATACTCTTTGCTGTCTGGTAAAGCACGAATACAGGTGAACACTGAGTTATCATTCCCAACTCCACCCTCTGGAGCAATATCGCAAGCAACAATACGGATCTCGCCCGCTTGCTTTGGAATCGCATATTTGTTCTTGACTTTCGATAAAACGTCCTCATTCCGTCTTGGATAAAATGGACGTTTCAACACACGATTCCTATTCAGCATCTCATAGGTAAAGTATGCGTGTGCGTTCTCTGAAACCATCTGGTTTTCATACTCAATCATCCAGGCCACCCGATCCAGCTTTTTCCGCTCCTTAATCAGGAAGCTCCTGGTTTTGATTTCATGTTTCAAAGCAATGCTGTAATCCATAGCAAGAAGGATTGATGTGCCTTTATTCAGCATATCCCGTGTAACGAGCTTCATATGATCCCACATCCAATGGCTTTTATACCATGATGAGCTGATATAGATTTCCTTGGGTTCCTCACCTAAATCACGGTATTCATCCAGGTTCTTCATTCTGAATGGGATCTGACGCTGATACAAAGTAGGAGAAAGAACCGTATCAATGACGCTCTTTACGATCATTCGGAACTCTTCGTAAATCACAACAGTTGCACGATAACCACGCACATTTTCATTTGCAACCACCACAACAATCGAGCTTCCATTTTTGAATTTTACTTCGATTTCATTTTGGCTGTCACGGATTGTTTTGATCTCTTCCTGAAGCAGTGGAGAACGCGGCAAAATCTCCTTTACGATTTTTTCTGATACGATCAGTTTTGCCTGCTTCTTTGTAGCAGAAGCCACAAGAATAAGAGAACCAGGACGCAGAATTGCTTCCTTGCAAGCATACACCGCAATGATAAAAGACTTAGCTGCACTACGCGCCGCAACAATTACGATGCTTGGGCAAATATCCATCAAGTAAAGAATAATATGCTGATACAGATACAGCATAATTCCAAAGTAGCGTTGTACAAAACGGTTAGGATTTCTCCTCCAAAAAGTCAACCAATCCAACAGCTTTTTCACAAATTCAGGGTCGCTCAATTTACTGGTTGGAGGAAAATGCTCATGGAGATGTTTCTGCCGTTCATCCATCAATTTCACATAATCCATGGCTTATTCCTCCGAATCAGACAGACAGAACTCCTTGTCCAGTTCCTTAGATCCGGTCAACAGATTACGAAGCGGCCTGGTCATAAATCTGTCGATATACTCTCTTAGCTTATCATGATCCATGTACAATTTCTTGTCCTTGTAATATTCTGCTGGACAAAACTCCTCAATATCACGAATCATTTCACCAAGAGGACTTAGCTGCTTTTCTGCTTCTGCCTTTTTCTTTCTGTCCTCAATTTCGGTTGTAGCTGCTTCAATTTGAGATTTGTAGTTGTTAGCAGCAGCGCCAATATTGGCATCGCCCTTCTGAAGCAATTTTTGTAGATTGAGCTTCATATAGCAGATTGAAATATAAAGCTCCTCCTGCCGTTTGTCGATTGGCTCTCCATAACGTTCAACCCAGTTTTGGTATTCATACTGCATGGAATCATAGTCGCCAGCATCAAAGCCAGTTCCAAACCTGCGTACAACATCAGTCCCAATAGGAATGTCATCGTTCTGCTCTACATCTGTAGCAGTTGTTGCGTTTTCAACATCTGCTTCCCATCTTCGTACCAATGTGTCAGAATATGTGGTACGGCCATCAACCTGATTTAGGTTCAGCCGCGATACATATGTGCTAATTCGATTTCTGCTTTTCCCATTTCTGCTTTCGCTGATTTTTCTGGATGCCGCCCAAATATCAGAATCAAAATACATATCTGTAATTTGACAGATTCGTTCTGCTGCTGCATCTTCATCGCCATCGTAAAACCTTACATACTGTTCATAAAGCTCCGCAATACAGTTTTTACAAATCGAAACATATCCGTTATTCCCTGCATAGATTGGTGATTTTGAACGGTTAAAATTTGTCTCCTGCTTTTTATACTTGTGTCCACAGCAAGTACAGCGATATTCCTCATCACTTACAACTGGCGGCTCAATTTCGCTTGGCCGCGCATCCTTAACTACCTTTTTAGCAGATGATGCTTTCAACAACTGCTTTTTTGCCGCCATAGCTGCGACCTCCTTCCCATGACAAAACCTTGGCAATCCGAAGACGCCAAGGTTTTGTCAACCGTTATGATATTTTGTGGTGCGCCAGAAGGGACTTGAACCCCCGACCTGCCGATTAAAAGTCGGCTATTCTACCATCTGAATTACTGGCGCATTGGTATATGAGACACCACCTGGTTTGACGGTCAGGATTTAATTTATGTAGTCAAGTAAATTGCTGTATGTGTCTCAGATCAAAACGACTATATCGCCGTATGCGTGGGTCTTAAACGCCTATCCGTCTCGCCTCGCACTCTTGATAGGAGATATGTAGCAAATTGCTACGAATGGTGGGCCGAGAAGGTAACGATCCTTCATCCTACGGTTTTTCAGACCGTCGCTCAGACCTCATAAGCTATCGACCCATATTAACAAGTAGAGATCTCTTTGCCGGCTTGACGCTCTGTTTTACCCGTATACAAGGCGAGATCAAAGGTGCAACCTGGATGTCACTCCAGAACAGGCTAACCCTCACTACTTGTTTGGCGGCGGAGGTAGGATTTGAACCCACGGACGGCTCATCACCGCCTCTTGTTTTCAGGACAAGCGCCATAAGCCAGACTCGGCCACTCCGCCATTTGACCCGACCTTATTTCAGTTGCATATCGGGTAGCAACAAACATTTGTAATACAGCGCCACCTGTACAACATATCCTTTAGGCACTCTGCAAAATTACAGGATTAGGATAAACTGGTAGGCCAGGTTGGATTTGAACCAACAACGTTTCTAATGTCACGATTTTACAGACCGCTTCCTTCACCATTTGGATACTGACCTATATAAAGGACACGGAGCTACCGTACCCTATCCCTGATAAACAGGTTGCCATCATCTGGCTAATGGTGCGGGTAGAGGGAATTGAACCCACGACCTTCTGATTAAGAGTCAGTTGCTCTACCAACTGAGCTACACCCGCATATGGAGCTGGCACAGGGACTCGAACCCAGAACCCGCTGCTTACAAAGCAGCCGCTCTACCATTGGAGCTATGCCAGCATTTGGAGCTGACGCAGAGATTTGAACTCTGAACCTATTGCTTACGAAGCAACCGCTCTACCGTTAGAGCTACGTCAGCATTTGGCAGGGGCTGAAAGACTCGAACTCTCACCAACAGTTTTGGAGACTGTCATGCTACCATTACACCAAACCCCTATATGGCGACCTCGGCGGGTTTTGATCCCGCTACCTCCAGCGTGACAGGCTGGCGCTCTCCCGATTGAGCTACGAGGCCATGTGGTGATGCGTGAGGGGTTTGAACCCTCAAATTCCGCCTTGAAAGGGCGGCGACTCTACCAATTCGTCCAACGCACCATATCTACTCATCCCAGGGAATCAGGTCGTCAAAATCAAGTGGGGAATTGGCAGTTGCCAATTTAACAAAACCACCTTCTACGACCTTCCATAAGGTAAACTTCACTTTCTCAACATTTTGACTGATTTGATAGTGCTGTCCGCTCTTAGTAGTGCAGAACACACCAGGGCCATTGTCAGAAGCAGGAATCCTCTTCACGATCTTCTCAGTATTTTCATCAACCGATCCAGATTTCCTTGCCATAAAGCTCACCTACTTTTAATTGGTACTCCCAGCCGGACTCGAACCGGCATCTTCGCCTTGAGAGGGCGACCACCTATTCCATTTAGTAAGATGGGAGCATATAAGATGTGGGTAAGGATTTTCACCCTACATGACCAGGCCAAAGCTGGAGTCCTTCGGTCTTATGTCTTTGTCAAACACTGCACAGCTCTCCACAGCTGCTTCACAGCTCCATAGCGTCTACCGTATTCCGCCACCACATCTTTGGCAGGGGTGACTGGACTCGAACCAGTGATGCGGGAGTCAAAGTCCCGTGCCGTAACCACTTGGCTACACCCCCATATTAAATTGGTACGCCAAGTAGGACTCGAACCCACGGCACAGAGATTAGAAATCTCTTGCTCTATCCATCTGAGCTATTGGCGCATATGGAGATACCGATAGGATTTGAACCTACGATCCTGGGTTTGCAGCCCAGAGCCTTACCACCTTGGCTACGGTATCATTTATTTGGCAGAGGGGCAGGTATTTACCTTTGAAGTTTGCAACCATCTCTGGGAACCCTGCTTTGACTATCCGGTATATGTACCCTAACCGGCCCTCCTGGTGCTGGTGGTGGGATTTGAACCCACACACTGTTGCCAGTAGCGGATTTTGAGTCCGCCGCGTCTGCCTATTCCACCACACCAGCATAAATCGGAGCACATTTTTGGGTTGTCAATTAAAAGTTGATTCCATGTGTAAAATTGCTGTTAGTGCTCCAGATGGTAGGGACGATGGGAGTCGAACCCACACGCTTTTGGCATCGGAACCTAAATCCGAGGCGTCTGCCAATTCCGCCACGTCCCCATATGGAGTGGGAAACGGGACTTGAACCCGCAGCATCCGACTTGGAAGGACGGCGCTCTACCAGTTGAGCTATTCCCACATACTGGGCCGAAATTCGACCCGCTCTCGCTATCTTCCGAGATGTCACCAGTTCAGGAGTTATGGTTCTCCCGCAGTTGATTTTCAACCCAAACCTAACTTGCATCAAAGCCTTGGGTGTAGCGTCTTTCCGCTCGCCAGCAGTTTATCAAAACTTACATAAAGTCCTCAACACCACCAATGAGGCATTTCCATTTCCCATTAAGTTTACAGTCTCCTCTCTGTTTGTGGGACGGGTGTGGTTGCGGGAGTGGGACTCGAACCCACGACCAACGGCTTATGAGGCCGGTGAGCTACCGCTGCTCTATCCCGCAATATGAAGACGGTTCTAAAAACGAGACTGGCGCAGGCACCTATCTCTGTAAACTCCCCGCCGTGTTTTGTGCTTTGGCTGACAGGGTGGGACTCGAACCCACGACATCCTGATTAACAGTCAGGCGCTCTAACCATCTGAGCTACCCGCCAATATAAAACACGAGACGCATCAAAAAAGATTCCAGTATTGAATAGAATTTGTTTTTGAAAGTTGCTGTAAGCGTCTCAAATAGGACACATTGTATTCTTTTACCGCAAAAAGTTTTGTTATGATTGCTGTTAGTGTCCAAAATGGTCTGAGTGGTGAGTCTCGAACTCACGGCCTCGTGATCCCAAATCACGCGCTCTACCTACTGAGCTACACCCAGATATGCGTATTGAGAGAATCAGTTAAAGCAGTACCGCCACGCGCAGGCTTCTCTCGTGGTACCGTGGAGCCGGCGGGAATCGAACCCGCGTCCGAAATTCCTACATGAACAAGACCTTCTTACGCAATAGACGATTTTTCAGCGTTGCATTACAGCGGGCGCTTGCGATACCGTCAAATCTGTCCCAGGGTGTACAATGGTTTGCACACCTCCACCACCTTATTTCTTTTCACAGTAATAAGGAAAACTGCAAGTGCTGGATAAACCTTTTGACCTCAGACGCTTACCTACATCCAGCCGGTGCGTCGTTTTGGAAGATCCTCCACCAATCAGGCAGCAACCCTCTCAGCCATGAAAGCGGCGAAAGCGGGATGGATCATAATGACAGTTTCAGTGTTGTCGTTTCATTTTTGTTTAAGCCTTGAGGCGGTCTTCTACCTGCGAGTCTTGCACTCTCAAAACCCCGTCGAATCCTTTACGGCCCCATATGAAATTTTCAAGGTATACCGGTTCGGGCTTAGGCACTGCCCGACCGCGTTTCCAGATCAATCTGCTCCTGGACGGAAATCACTGAAAAAGATATTTGCCACAGTCATATCTCCCGCCTTGTCATCGGCATTTGGGTTTGTAATCCTCCCTGTGGCGAAGGGACTGGTCGGGATAAGAAGGATTGAACTTCTGACCTTACGATTATCAGTCGTATGCTCTACCAACTGAGCTACATCCCGATATCAACCGTGTGTCGTCATAACATACACGGTATGATCTGGTGGAACCAGGGAGGCTCGAACTCCCGACCCCCTGCTTGCAAAGCAGGTGCTCTCCCAACTGAGCTATGGCCCCATATGTTCTTTTGTCACCGATACGTTTTCTATTTCTTTGTCTTGCTATATTCATACTATACCACACTCGGTTGTGTATGTCAATAGCAAAACAAAGAAATAGTAAAAAATTTTTCCTCACGCCGTTTCTTTTACTTACCAGCAGAATTACAGGAACGAACCGTTTCTTTCAGGCTATCGCTCGCTCGAAAAGATGGTACCTTACAATCTTCAAATACTCGCATTTGTCCGGTAGAGATATCAAGGCTTTTGCGCCCCTTGTGAGTCTTCACCTCGAATGTACCAAACCCGCGAATCTGAACCTGCTCTCCTTGCACCAGCGCATTGCGAATAATTTGAAACACATCATCAACCACATCTGTGGCCTGGTTCTTATAGTATCCCTTCTCACATAGAGCAGACACAATATCACTTTTGACCATTGTTTCCACCCCTCAACTCAATTTAATTTGGTAATATGCGTCCGCACCAATACCAGGTCGAAACACCATCATCAACTGCGCCGGTGTGGAATAGAGCCTTTTCCCGTTTGCGTAATCATCTGTTCCGCAAAGACATGGAGCGATCATACTCTCGATTCCAAGCTCCTCAAACTCCTCTTTGTGGTGCTTATCTGCCAACAGCACATAGTCGATGTCGCTGGAATACTTTTTGGTAAAAAGCGTATGAAGTGTTTTTCCAGCATTTTTCACATTGTCAAGATCTCCATGGGCGGCGCAAATATTGTACCCGCATACAGAAAAATACAGGAACTCATAATATTCAGCCTCTGGGAAAACCACATCATCACGGCCTTGCAGACGCTGTTCCAACCACCAGGGAATAAGACGTTCCATATTATCAGCATGGATACTGTCTTTCTTGTTTTGAACTGTTCTCAAATGGTTCCCATATGTAGCATGAACTACTGTCTGCTCCACTTTATCAGCCAATGTGTTAATGGCCTGCGCAATGATTTCAGATACTTGCATAATCTGGTTACATACGAGTTCTTCAGACGCAACACGAGCACTGGTATGAATAGCGCCATGAGCCATATCACCAAGAAGCACAATATGGAGCTTGCGACACCCATTTTGCTTAATCCGCTCAACAGCACGTTCTACCAAACGCTCTACACGATTGCGGCACACTTGAGTATCATACCGATCCCAGATATTATCTGTTACCATACCATAATGCCAGTCAGCAAATACAAGCACTGCCTCAGAATTATCAGCATCACAGGTATTCGACTTATTGATAGACAGCGGCATAACATCATTCAGCTTCAGTGCGGCCTCCACAAGCCGATCTTCCAAATTCTCCTCGCGTCCAATCCGGTCAACCATCTTATTGAACTCTCGCCGTTGATCATAAAAGCGCTTTGCTTCCTTGCGCATCTCTGCGATCTTGCAATCAAGCTCACCCATATAGTCCTCTTGGTCTGGATTATTTTGAGCAGCAATCTTCTTTTTGAAATACTGGGCAACAGCATAACCAGAATACGGCGTAACAGATGCCGCCTTTCGTAAACTGTCACGGTGACAATCCATACCTGTTGCCTCGACGATATCTCCCCATTCCAGGTCGTCAGGCTTTTGTTCAATCTTTGTTTCGATTAGGCGAAGACCATACTCAAATGTATCCTCACCTTCTCTACGTTCATATTTTGGATTCACGAATGTCTTCACTCCTCATCGGCAGGCAAAGCAACACTTCGCCTGATTGTAATTTTGATATCTGGAACCCCGTTCCATCGTTTTAGAATTTCTTCAATGCTGTAAGTATGCGCACCATTGCTTCCGTACTCCGTCAATGTCATGTCGGAGCAGTCAATCATTGCGTTAGAGTATTCCTCACGCCGTTCTTGAACTGCCATTAGTTCCACCATCCCACAGTCGCTTCCGCTCCTCACGTAGCTTCCGTTGTCTGTCGAACTCCTCCACCAACTGTGCCGCACGACTATTGCTACTGGCAATGGCCCGCATAAGCTCTTCGCTCTCAGTACAGAAATAATGATGCCGCTTTGAGTCCTGTTTCATCGTCCGTGGGAACCGATAGAACGGAGGCTTATATGGAGGGAACGCTTTGACCAATAGGTCTTTCTCTGCCTTGGTAATAGGGATCACAAAAAATCATCCTTTTCAAATAAATTTTGGACAGACAATCTATCTCATCCTATATGACCAAATCCAAAACAGTAAGAACTCCCGTTTGTTATCGGGAGTTCTTACTGTCGATTTAGAATTATTCGACCAAAATTGCCCCGAAATTGTATGTTTTACACAAAAACATCCGTCTATATTCGGTCAATTTGACATCATTCTGCGGAATTTGAATCCATAAATGGTCACATCCCAACTGCCATCTTTGACCTCCTCAAGCAAAGAAACTGGAGTTTTGCTACTTTCAATCAGATCTAAGAAACTCTTATTCGGCAAGGCAAAGAGAACATAGAACAAACTACGGGCAATGTCTTTATTCGCTGGTTCCTCAATGGATTTGAGAAGTCTGTATGCAGTATGACGGCTCAGTTGAATTGATTTGATATATCCATAACACTCTTCACGAATATCAGAGACAATCACAGCTTTGCTTCTATTATCCAGGCCGTCATCTTTACTGTCCCATACGGATTTAATTTGCGCACGCATATTTCTTACCAAACCGAGGATTCGATCTACCTGTGGATATTTCACAAACTTTTGTAAGTAAGAATCTTTTATCAACAGCTCAGAGAACGGAATGAACGACACTCGGTTGTAGTTCGTTCTGTACGAGTTTAGGCTGTGCTGCAAATAATCCATAGTCGTGTTATGGAACCGATAGTTCTTACTCGCACTATCATAGTACCCTTTCATTCTGGCAATTTTCCCAAAGAAATTTGGCTTTACTTGCCGTCCATCATCATCACGATCTTCATACTTTCTCCGCAACCGCTTGATTTCTGCAACACTGTCCACCGCATACTCACGCTTTGCCTTGTCAATTTCTATGTTGCTCAAAACGTCAAGCTGTGCGATATCGCAGTACAACTCTTCGTGCTCTGAAAAATCTGCTCCACCATTCAATGCGTCCCATAGCTTTGTATTTAGCTCCTGAGACAGGTTTACGATCTCTCCAATTTTGTTGACAGATGTTTTGATATCCAGATCAGACATATCTGCTCTTGTATAATGCCGAACAATTTTCCTTGCATCAACCAAACTTGTCGGAACCAAGAATCTGTGATAGTTTCGCTCCGCAGCTCTAATCAGAATTGGATTGTTCGTCAGCATCATAGTATCTGAATCAAAGTCAGCACCAGAAAGCCGGAAAAGAATGTTTTCGCCAATACTGTTGACACACACGATTTCATTTGTAGCGTTGACATACAATCTAATTTCTGTGTTATCCACATTCTGCGCCATCAACACATTGCCCATGGTAACATGAGGACTTCGAGAACCCAAAACAGTCTGATCAAAAGAAAACTGTTTGCAAAAAATGTTTCCGGTTCCAATTTTACTGACTCCATCGAACTGACCAATAGAAGAATACAGCATTTCGATTGGATTACCGAGCAACGTTGAATAGTTTCCGTTTACCAAAATATGCCCACGAGACAGCTCCTTCTTGAACGACTTTGACACATCCGTTTTGAAATTATGATAAAGTCTCGTCTTCGCAAATTCGTCTGTAACCCCCAGCATTTGATATACAACATCATTGGTAGTAGAAACACCTTCACCATCAAGTCCATCGGATTCACCAGAATACTTGATGTGGTATCTAAGCACTGCTGGATCTGTCTGAATCATACGAAGATAGTCCAAAGATGGTTTGACCAACTCATCAACCTCTGCCTGAGAAAGTTGGAGTGTATTCAATAGCTGATAGTGGAGCTGAACCATACGACCATCGAAGAAATGGGTTGGCTTCTCATACTTCACAACACCGAAGTTCCCATCCTCATCAAGCAGCTTTAGCCATTGTTCCAAACTACCAAACTTCACATACTTGATACTACTTGGTGTAGTAATGATCTTGATATCACTAATATCCTGCGCCAGTGTGAAGCCGTTCAGCTGAGACACATCTGTAATACCACGATCCTCAAAAAACTTCTGGATGTTGGTATTGAAACAAGCAGACTTGAAAAACCGATTCCGCAGCAGAATCATCCCATATTCCTGATACTCGCCCATTGCACTCTTGTCAATTAGGGATTGCCCGTCCCAAATGCTGTTCTCGACCTCTACCTCCTCTGCCTTTGAAGAAAGCCAACCATCGCTTCCAATTCTCGTTGCTATGACACGATCCTTAAACACACTCTTATAGTCGTCGATCACCAAAAAATTCTCAGGTCGAAGCGGGAGAACACCGATAATACTGCTCAATGTAAGCGCAATATAGGCTTCAAGAGCGGCCAGGTCAATTTCCTGTCCATCTTTCACCTTTAGGCCACACAATTCCCATCTGTGCATACGGCTATACAATCGCTCATCAATGAACAAACATTTTCCAATACGGCTGCTACCGCTGGAACGTTTGAACCGCCTAAACACAATATCATCACAGACAAACCCATCCTGGTATAAACGATTGCGGAGCTGTGCAACCGTTAGGATAACCTTCATATTCTTGCCAAGCCGATATGCACCATTATCAAATACAAACAGATCCCCGAGTTCCTGTGGAGTAGCTGGATTCATAACAGGCTCGCCAATCCGTACCGCAATCAGCTCTCCGTCCTTAATACAAATGTTGTCATTCAACTGAACATCCTGTGGTAAGTACCCGTATTTGATATAGGTATTATCAAAGAAGCGATTGAACTCTTTTACACTGTACTTGAAAGTAACGTTGATAACACGGCGGCAATACTCTTTTCCCTGCTTGTTGAATGTGAAATCCATCCGGCGATATACCCGCTCATACACCTCCCTCAGCTTAATGAGGTCAAGGCTATAATCCAAAGTGTTAATAAACCGCTTTGTATTGAACTGATCGTTATGATCCGTACCTGACAACTTAACACTGTATTGCCTACTACTCTGGCTTGAATAGTTCGCTAAGAAAAGATCCTTGGCATCCACAGACACGATGTAGACCGCATTGCCCATGGCTTACTCACCCTCCTCAGCTTGAACATTTTCTACTCGAAGCAAATCCCCATACCAGAACATCCACTTCTCAACACCATCCAATTCGATTATGGCAGAAAACCCATCTGACCGCGCATGATGTGGGCGAGCAACAAAAACCATGTTACGATTCTCCTCTACAAACTTGCGGTACTCATCCTGCATATGAGGATAATCTTTCCTTCCCATAATCTGCTGAACATTCAAAACAACAGAATCCCCGTCCCTGATTATGTTGTTGGTATCATCGCCAATTCCACTGGTAACGTCAGCAGCAAGTGTACGTAACTTTTTGTTACGGAGCTTCTTTTTCAAAGCTCTGCGATTTTCGCGGTTCAATTCCAATCCTCCTCCCCTTCGTGGAGTTCTTGAACAACCTTCATATACTCCTGCGCATTTTCTTTGAGGATGCCGTGGTAATATCGTTCTTCGGCACTCAGCTCTGAACTCGGAAAATCTGTGTCTTCTTGAAAAGAATCGCTGTCATTATCTTTAACATCGAGTGGACAATAATCCTCACATTTTCCTTGGCAATCGCTGCCACATTGATCAAACCAAATACAATCTTCTCGTGCGGTGCTCATTGTTAGCCTCCTTTCGCTACACACCGCAGCGCCAGCTTTCTAAAATATTAAGTTTCCTATACGATCAAAGTAATTCGTTGACGCCACTTTGTTTACTGAACTTCTGCCGATGCAAGACTGTCCAGCCAATTCTGAAACAGCTCCCTCATACGCCGGCTCGGGATATAAACCCAAATTTCCTTACCGTCTCTAATTGCAGATCGCCATATCCACTGAATCATCTCGCTTAGTGCATACTCATCTTCACGAACCTCTACTCCTTGCTCCTGGAAGTAACTCTTCAACATAGGGTTGTAAAAAACGTTTACACAAAAAGCCAGACAATTTCTGCTTCTATATGCGTTTGTCGCTCTTGCGTTATAGGAAAGAAACCCTTTCGTATAACCCTTTCCTTTAAGCAAATGCCTCTGATCCTTAAACACTGTCCATAAGTTCTTGTTTGATGGAGAATTGAGCTTATTCCCAAACAAATTCATAAGGTTGTTGCGCATCTGCTTGATGAGCGGTTGCCCTCTCGCCTCACGCGCCTTGTTATACCATGTGGACGAAAGACAAGACCTACCCTCTCCAATTTTGTTTAGCTTATCATCATCCACGATATGAATTTTCTTTGGGAGGTATTTAACATAGTCCGGCATACAGGATGTATCACAAAAATGGTATACGCCATTTTCGCAAACCGTACCGATCTTCTGCACTTCAATCCCATTGACATCGAAGTAGTATTTGTGAACCTGAGCATCGAACATATACGTCATAATGAGCACTTCATCAAACGCTCGAAATACATCAACCGGAAATTTCCAGATTAAAAAGCAGCCTCTGTGTATAATGACATTGCCGGTCAGACACATATTCATCAAGTCCTCAAACTTACCTTCGTAATCACCACCAACCCACCGTACATAGCTCTTCTGGTCAACCTCTATCATCTTTGTTTCCTGAAGCATTGTTAGGTCTGATCTGGAAATCTTCACCTCTTTCACGGCCTGGAACACTTCATCCAGCACGAGCTTGTATCCTCCGCTTTGAATCAAGGAAATAGTTTCGTCGTTGTATGATTCAAAGAGCTTATGTGTGCTGGCAATATTACTGCCCTCATACAAGAGACGGTGAAGATCCTCCAGCTTTCCGCTGCCATGATTCTTTGGATCTTTGAATCCACGCTTACTGCATTTCTGCTTGACACGCTCTACCTCATCCAGATACGGAGTGATAAAGATGTATTTGCTCTCTGTATCCTGATTCATCAATGTAATTGCAGATTCTGTTTTACCAGCTCCCATTATCGTGTCGCACACCTTAACTTGCACTTATCATCCCTTCTTTTCTATTTCTTTGTGTTGCTATGCAAAAAGAAATGATCCCCTTTACATTTTCCACATCTGTAATTGGTGCAGTATGGGTCGTTCTCTAACGCTTTAACAATATTGGTTCTGCGTTGATAACGATAAACAGCACCACATGAAGCACAGGTCACTTTATATCGGGATACAAGATCTGCCTGTGCCTCCAAAACCTCTGAGAAACTATTGCAGCGGCTACCAGAACAACCAAACTTTTGCGCCCAGTAACGCCATCTGCTCCCATGTGCATCGCGCTTCCCATATTTGATAAAGACAAATGCGTGTGCATACTCATGACGCACAACTTCTACCAGATGTTCATATGTAGCATATCTAAGCAAGCGATCGCCAAATACGAACTCTTTCACTTTCCCTTTGGAAAGGTTGTATACGCACTTACCCCAAGTTGATGTCATCCGTGTTGAAATGCGAATAGGGATTTTACTGGTGTCTATCCCAGACTGCACATCCAATCGCTGCATTTCATGACGGATATCATTTTCGGTAAACAACATCACACCTTCTCTCTACTTTATCCAAACTCCACTATGCCATTTGTATCATTGCGTGGAGTCTGCAATGTCTCAAAGTAAAAGACAATTTTCTTTGGTGTTGGCTTTACTGTCCCGAACCTAACAGCCTGACGGTAAGTATAGCAGTCCCGCGCCAGTGTGTCCGGCGTCGCCTCCAGCATTTTCCGCCAACCCTCCAGAGTGTTCCCGCGCTTGTAGTGGTTGCAGCTACGGCAGGCTGGGAGCATATTCGACAAATCATCTAAACCATCGCTCCGAATAGCTTCAACATGATCGACCTGCATATCTTCATAGGCCAGATCTTCACCACAGTATGCACACCGTCCGCCAATCTTATCATAGATCGCACGACGCTCTGCTTTGGTTAGCCTCCGTCTATTATTCATCACCGCCACCAGACTTCCATGCAATGATTTGATCGAGAGTTCGTGGTGTATAGTCCATCCACGGCATCATGCACCCAACATTGAACATACGGCACTCCTTTTCATACAGCTCCTGCATCATGCGTTTGTCATGTTCCATCATATTGGCCTCAAAGGAATTGTGGACGTGTCCATAAAGGTGATACCACCCATGGAAATGATTTTTGAAACACACGATGGGATAGTGACATAGCACAACCTTACGGCCAGCGTCGTCGATCTCCGCATACTCGCCCATACAGGTAAGGTATCGCGCAACCTGATCACTCATCTTGACAGGATCGTGATTACCTCGAATTAGAACCTTGTGACCTTTCAGCTGCTGGAGAATACGCGCCCACTCACTTTGATTTCCCCAGCAAAAGTCACCGAGGATATGTACCGTATCACAGGACTCAACGTGCATCGTCCAATTCTCAATAAGAGCATCTTCCATGTCCTTAACCGTAGAGAATGGCCGGTTGTCGTAATGCAAGATGTTCTTATGACCAAAGTGGAGATCTGAGATATACAGATTCCTTGCCATAAATATCGCCTCCTTAAAAATTTTTGTAGCCCAGGACAATCACAAAGCGATCGTCGTCCAGGATATCTTGAATAATTGGTCGCACTTGTTTCTCATAGTCCAGCTTGCCCAGTCCACACCCAACAGGCGGTAGGTATATTTTCGACAGTTCAAATTTATCAGCGATCCGTTTAATCTGGTGTGCAGACTTCTCTATAAGAGACAGATCTGAATTGTCACGGTAGTGATTTTTGGTAGGAAATGTTACAAGAGATATGGAGTTGCCCCTTGTCTCATGAACGCCCATATAAAATGCGCGATTGCCGTAACATCTTAGGTATTGGCCGAGTTGTACTTCAAGACCAGGGAAGATTGTTTTTGCCTCTAATGCCTGCCCTTTTCCGCACACAGCATCGCCATTTTTGCGGATCACGCCGTTAGTAGTAATGGCCGCAGCTTCAGAAGCGATCTTTGGAATATAGAACAAGCTGCCAGTGCTTTGAATCTCAGTCATGGCAAACCTCCAAAAAAGTTCAAAAGTTGAAAACATGAAAATCAGCTTATTGCTTTTTAGGCAATAAATTCGGAAATTGACAGCCCGAAAACCCTTCTGCTATCGGGGTTTTTGAAAACCGTCCCTTAGAGGGAAGGAGGGTGATATCGCTTCGCTCAAAGTAATCAAAAAAGTTGCGAAATTTGTGTTTTTCCAGATTTTCAGTTTTTGCAGTTAGGCCGCTCACTTCGTTCGCGGTCATGCTGAAAGTTGATAGCGGCCTAACCAACAATGTCATTGAACGGCAGATAGTATCCTCATTTCAAACCGTACTGCACAAACTACGGTCTTTTAGGCCAGTATGACGCCGACACTAAGAGAATCAAATATCGCCCAGTAAGTCGATAGAGACTTCATGATAGGCTTTCTTCTCCTCCTCATCGGCTATTCCGATATAGCGCATCGTGATCAAAGCGCTGGAGTGACCAAAGAGCCGCTGTAGAAACACAATGTCATGATTGCTCTGGTAGTGGAAATAGCCAAAGGTTTTCCGCAAAGTATGGGTTCCGATATTTTGCTTGATCCCACAATCCTTAGCAGCTCTCTTGAGGACTTTGCGCAAAGTGTCTACTTCAATGTGACCACCTTCACGGGAAGAAAAGATGTACTCGTCGGAGTAGTGGTTGGTAGCGTCACCATAGTACCACTGGATTGCACGCACACAAGATTCATTGAGGTAAAGACTGCGACGTTTATCAACCTTCTCCTGAAAAACAGAAATCCGATCTGTAGTGTCTGTGTAATCGGTGTCGTTGCATCTTATACTTCCATCTGGATAGAAGATATCAGAGCATTTCAGCTCCAGCAGCTCATTAGCTCTCAATCCAAGGTTGATACCAAGAATAAATCCCAGCAGATACTTCCGATCAGTATTGGCCCGTAACCAAGAGGCCATAGCATCTAACTGATTGCGATTTTTGATGGGGAAGACAGTCTGCTCCTCACCTCTACGGTAATTCGTCTTTTTGGGAGGCTCCGTAGTTCCAGGGAATTGGATCACCTTACAAACTGGTAATGGCGCAGTATTGATTTGAGGCAAAGAAGCCTGCTCGAATAATGAAAGCTGCGTGTTCATAGAATCACCTCATTCAATCAGTGGAAAACCCCATTTGCAATTAGTATCTTCCTTTAATTATTTTACCACAATCATAGGCTAAAGTCAACAAGAATTTATATTTCTTTGTGTTGCTATCGAAATAAAGACCGTTTATAAACGGCTGTTTTGTGGCAATAGTGCTGTATTTTTGTTTCGTTTTTTCCGTTTATAATGATTTACAACGGTTTGCTTTTCCCGTTTGTTAAGGGGAGAAGACCGAGATTACTGCCGAAGTGAAAATATGGGATGCGTGAGGGATGAAAGGTACTGAGTCAATCTGTAGGATTGGCCGGAAGTCTGAAAATGTAGAGGCTCCCCCGGTCACTGGTGGGCAGGGCTGAGGCGGGGCGGGGTTCTCCCGTCTGCAATCGGGCAAAAATCCGCCCTGGTTCTGCAAACTCTCCAAAAGCAGAATTACAACGACGGCAGCACGGCAAGCGGCAACGGCTGGGAGACAGACGGACACGGGACGACAGCGGGAGGGCTGGCGGCTCATCCTGGTGGCAAATGGGGCGGGGTTCGGTATATATGACTTTGATGGCGTGACGCTGGCCGTTTTTGCGCTTCTCCTTCTCTCTTGCCTTGTCTCCCTCCTCTCCTTCTCTCCTGGCTCCTGTCTGGCGGTCTGTCTCCATCTGGACGGCTGGCCGCTGGTGTCTCCTGGCTGGTGGCGTTGATCTGGTGGGCGGGATGGCTGGCAGGTGGGAGGACGGGCGGCGGCGTGGCATCGGCTGGGGCTGGCCGCTAAGGTGGGGCAGGTTCAGCAGGCGGGCGGGCTGAGTGCTGGCCGTGCCTCCATTAGCTGGGGGCGTGCTGGGGCAGGTGATGGCCGCTGGCCGTCTGTCTGTTCTCCTCTCCTCCTCTGTCTCTCCTCCATGCTGGGGGCGTGCTGTGCCTCCTGGGGCTGAGTGCTGGCCGCTGGCCGTGGTGCTGGGCGTGTCCAGGCCATGCGCTCGCTATTCGTCACAATGCACAAACTTTGCCCTAAAAATGCAGCACTTTGACGAAAATAATGATCTGAAATCAGCACTTTTCAAGGGGTGATTGTGCTCGTATTCATTGAAAATGGCTGATTTTCGCAACCTTTTAGAATAGCAACACAAAGAAATAGTTGACGGTTAGGAAAATTTGTGATAAGATATAGACAATAAAGGACGGGGCGAACGGGTCGCCTGATCGGGCGGGCCGCTTCTCCTTCCAATAGAAACACTAAGAAATAGTATAAAGGAGAATGAACAATGAAAAAGTCTTACAATCTGAACGCCATTATGGGCCGTGCCTGGGCCATCCGCAAGAGTGCCGCCGCTGAGATCGGCTGCAAGGTGTCCGAAGTCGTTTTCTCCCTGTGCCTGAAGCAGGCGTGGGCTGAGGCTGAGGGCGTAAACGCTGAGATCAACGCCTGCGAGATCGTCCGCGAGTGGGGCGACATGGGCGAGGCTGGGCAGGTCAAAATGATGTCCGCTTGCATCCGCAAGGCCGCGAAGAATGAAATCCGCTACAGCACCGAAGATCACTATTTACAGTTTAGCGAGGTGCCCGCGTTCTCTTGCTTCCGCGCACACGACTTTGACGAATTTATTTCTGAAACTTGCATCCGCGTCCTTGACAAGCTGGCCGACGTTGACAAGCTGGCCGCAACGAACGAAAAGCGGGCCGCACAAGGCAAGCGCCCCATCCGCCTGGTGTCCGTCGTTTACAATGCGGCGCGGGCGAGCATTGCGGCGGTATACTATCAGGATAGCAAGCACGGCGCGGCGTATGACTGGGAGATCAGCGACGGCGAGGGCAACACGGCGAGCTATTTAGAAACGATGGTAGGCAGCGAGCGGGACAACACCGAAACAAGCGCCATCATCCGGGCGGATTTGGAGCGGTACGCCTCCGGGCTGGGCGACATCGGGCGGCAGGTGCTGGAAATGGTAGCCGCACACAAGACCGAACGCGAGATCGCTAAAGTGGTGGGCGTCTCTAATGTGGCCGTACACAAGCGGATCGTTAAAATGCGGGCGGCACTGGAAAACCTGAAAATTGCATAAAAAAGTTTTCTCTTTTGGTTAGCAACACTAAAAAATAGATTGTAACTATAACAGCGGGCCGGTGGATAGCACCGAACGCCACCGGCCCCCACAAAACAGAAACGTAAAGGAGAACATACCATGAACATCATCAACGCCAAACTTCAGAACTGCTTCAAGCTGTCCAGCAAGATCACCGTGTACGTGCCAGCCACAAACGGCGTGGACAAGGCCACCGACAACACCGCACAAGTCGAGAAAACCGCTTCCCTCCTGGCTGGGCTGTTCGGCGGCTCTACTTCCACCGCTGCGCTGGGCTACTGGCTTTCTCCCGTCGCTGGTTTGGTCGCTGAGGCGACGACGGTAGTTTTCGCCTATGCCGCTGAAAAAGACCTCCAGGAGCACATCGGCGAGGTCGTGGAGCTGTGCGAGGAGCTGAAAAAGGACATGGGGCAAGAGGCCATCGCCCTGGAGATCAACGGGGAAATGTATTTCATCTAACAGAACGACGGCGGGCGAGGGCTGAGGCTTTCGCCCGCTTTCCTTTTCCTGTGCCAGGATGCTGGCGGGCGGACAACGGAAAATTTTATGGAACGGTTAGCATTTGCCGCCTTGCCTTTGTAATTACAGTGGAGGCCACAAAATACGGAACGGAGGACGGAAAATGTATACCTTCAAGATCACATTCCAGCTTTACGACGGCGGGCGGAAATGCTACACGGTCAAGGCTGGCAGCAGGGACGCGGCGATTGACAAGGCACGGGAACGGGCGCGGCGGGCTTGTCTGGATGCAACCGGGCATATCACAGTTTACCGCGTCGGCCAGATCATGGAGCCGTTGAGCCTGAGCATTTCAATCTGAAAAATTCCCCGGCGTGGTTAGCAAACTGCGCCGGGATTCTGTAATTATAACAGAACGGCAAACAAAAACATAATGGAGGCGCTGAACAATGGCAAAGACAATCCGAGAAATGTTCCCACGGGAACGGACACTATACACTGTTTCCAGTGTGGAAAAGCTGATTGCGGACTACCTGAACGCGGGCGGGCAAATGCTTCAAATGCAGGAGGGAACGCTGGGATGCGGCGACGTGCTGTTATACGACAAGGGCGGACGGCTGAAAACCTACGTTATCCGCGAGGTGTATTTGAACGAGTGGAGCAGCGGGCAAAGCGTGCGGAGCTATCGGAAAATCCCGGCAAAATATCAGGCGCTGGTGGATGCGCAGTAAAAAGTGGACGGCTGGAAAACTCCAGCCGTCCTTTTCATTTTTGCCGTTCTTTCTCCTTGATTAGATCGTCAAGTCGTTCTAATTCTTCTTGTAATGTGCCGACGCTGTGCGTGTGGTATGGAGACGGGCCGGGGTTTTCGTCGTCATAGTAGCGGACAACCTGAGCGGCGTATTTGTCCGCTTTTCTTTTTTGGATAGCTTCACGGATTAGACCGGTGGATAGGGAGGAGATCGCAAACCACGATGGAACACGGCGGAAAAGTCGCATAAAAATTTCACCTCTTTCTGGTTAGCAAACGGATGGTATTGTCTGTAATTATAACAGCAGGCGGATGAGCTTGCAACGGAAATTTTGGATTGGAGGCCACGACATGGATATTTCCGAGATCACCACCAGCAGCCCGGAGTTTCTATATCGGCTTTTAA
>OFFH01000172.1_pt1 | contig 56597 bp, 52 predicted proteins | sample 1521341 | NCBI WGS metagenome assembly OFFH01 (sample SAMEA3504108, study PRJEB24116) | mouse gut metagenome | biome: mouse gut; feature: mouse-associated habitat; material: faeces | place: Denmark | collected 2011 | reverse complement strand
AGGTGCGGCTGGATCACCTCCTTTCTAGGGAGAGACCTAGAGCCCGTCCCATCTCTCAGCATCCGGCTGCGAGGGCTCCGCGAGAGCGGCCCCCGCGCACCTTGACAGCTGCATAGCGCGTGACGAGATACATTGTCACGATCATGATCAACACCAACATCAATTCCTGAAGCTCTGCTTTAGAGTGTTCGATGGGTGTTCGCATCATGGACAAGACGATTCATCACGATCGCGAACGTATGTTATACGACGGATAGAGAAATTCTCAACAATCCAATGGACGATACCGTGGGGGGCCTTCCTACCCTTTGGCCCCCCATGCGACCTTGAGATCGGAAGAAGATACCAAGGGCGCACGGCGGATGCCTTGGCACAGGAAGTCGACGAAGGACGCGGCAAGCTGCGATAATCTGCGGGGAGTGGCAAACACACCTTGATCCGCAGGTCTCCGAATGGGGGAACCCACCTGGGGCCATGCCCAGGTACCCCATCCCGAATCAAATAGGGATGAGGGAGGCAACCGGGGGAACTGAAACATCTAAGTACCCCGAGGAAGAGAAATCAACCGAGATTGCGCGAGTAGCGGCGAGCGAAAGCGCACCAGCCCAAACCTAGGCGCGTGTAAGCGGCAGGCGTTGCCGCCCGGGGGTTGCGGGACGCCCGTGCAGGAGCTGCCCTCCTGCGTGGGGCTACAAATCCGGCAGGTAGCGGAACGGCATGGAAGGGCCGGCCGCAGCGGGTGAGAGCCCCGTACGCGAAACCTGTTCGACCGTGGTTCGGTATCCCGAGTAGGGCCGGGCACGTGAAACCCGGTCCGAAGCCGGGGGGACCACCCTCCAAGGCTGAACACTCTCCTGTGACCGATAGCGAACCAGTACCGTGAGGGAAAGGTGAAAAGCACCCCGGGAGGGGAGTGAAACAGTACCTGAAACCGTGCGCCCACAAGCAGTCGGAGCAATCTTGCATTGTGACGGCGTGCCTTTTGTAGAATGAGCCAGCGAGTTGCGGTGTGCGGCGAGGTTAAGTTTGTAAACGAGCCGCAGCGAAAGCGAGCCTTTAAGATGGCGAGTGAGTCGCACGCTGCAGACGCGAAGCCGGGTGAGCTATCCATGGGCAGGCTGAAGCGGGGGTAAGACCCCGTGGAGGGCCGAACCCACTTCGGTTGAAAACGGAGGGGATGACCCGTGGATAGGGGTGAAAGGCCAATCAAACCCGGAGATATCTCGTTCTCCCCGAAATAGCTTTAGGGCTAGCCTCGCGCAAGTCCGGTGGAGGTAGGGCTCTGAATTTCCGCGGGGGCGTCAAAGCCTACCAGAGAATATCAAACCGCGAATGCCATCGGGACGGTGCGTGGGAGTCAGGCTGCGCGAGATAAGTTGGGCAGCCGAAAGGGAAAGAGCCCAGACCGCCGGCTAAGGCCCCAAAGTGCGTGTTAAGTGGGAAAGGATGTGGGGATTCGAAGACAGCTAGGATGTTGGCTCAGAAGCAGCCATGCATTCAAAGAGTGCGTAACAGCTCACTAGTCGAGAGTCCCTGCGCCGAAAATGTCCGGGGCTCAAACACGCCGCCGAAGCCGCGGGATGCATGCATAAGCATGGATCGGTAGGGGAGCATTCTTACAACCGGAGAAGCCGCCTTGGAAGGGGCGGTGGAGGGATAAGAAGGGAGAATGCCGGAATGAGTAGCGAGAGGGGGGTGGGAATCCCCCCGGCCGAATATCCAAGGATTCCAGGGTAAAGCTGATCTGCCCTGGGGGAGTCGGGGCCTAAGGCGAGGCGGAGACGCGTAGCCGATGGACAACAGGTTTAGATTCCTGTACCGTGTATGGACAGAACTGCGGGGACGCGGAGAGGAACTGCGAGCCGGGAATGGAAAGACCGGCACAAGCGCTTAAGGGGGCATGTTGGAAAAGCCGCATGCAGAAACCAAGGGCGTGACGTGGAGCGAAATAAAAGTAGCGAAGCGCAGGGAGGAGCCGCCGAGAAAAGCCGCTATGGCTCCATATGCGCCCGTACCGTAAACCGACACAGGTGGATGAGGAGAGAATCCTAAGGCCGACGGAAGAAGCATTGCCAAGGAACTCGGCAAAATGGCCCCGTAACTTCGGGAGAAGGGGCGCCAGGGAGGCCTGGCCGCAGAGAATAGGCCCAAGCAACTGTTTAGCAAAAACACAGGTCTATGCGAAACCGCAAGGTGAAGTATATGGGCTGACGCCTGCCCGGTGCTGGAAGGTTAAGGGGAGAGGTTAGCGAAAGCGAAGCTTTGAACCCAAGCCCCAGTAAACGGCGGCCGTAACTATAACGGTCCTAAGGTAGCGAAATTCCTTGTCGGGTAAGTTCCGACCCGCACGAAAGGCGTAATGATTTGGGCGCTGTCTCGGCAATGCATCCGGTGAAATTGAAGTGCCAGTGAAGATGCTGGCTACCCGCGCCAGGACGGAAAGACCCCATGGAGCTTTACTCCAGCTTGGCACTGGGGCCCGGTGCTGCACGTACAGGATAGGTGGGAGGCGAAGAAAGGAGAGCGCAAGCCCTCCGGGAGCCGTCGTTGGGATACCACCCCTGCAGTACTGGGTCTCTAACCCGCCGCCGTAAGCCGGCGGGGGGACAATGCCAGGCGGGGAGTTTGACTGGGGCGGTCGCCTCCGAAAGGGTATCGGAGGCGCCCAAAGGTTCCCTCAGAATGGACGGAAACCATTTGAAGAGTGCAAAGGCAGAAGGGAGCCTGACTGCGACGCCGACGGGCGGAGCAGGTACGAAAGTAGGGCTTAGTGATCCGGTGGCAGAACGTGGGATTGCCATCGCTCAACGGATAAAAGCTACCCTGGGGATAACAGGCTTATCACTCCCAAGAGTTCACATCGACGGAGTGGTTTGGCACCTCGATGTCGGCTCATCGCATCCTGGGGCTGCAGCAGGTCCCAAGGGTTGGGCTGTTCGCCCATTAAAGCGGTACGCGAGCTGGGTTCAGAACGTCGTGAGACAGTTCGGTCCCTATCCGGCGCGGGCGGAGGATGCTTGAGGGGGTCTGGCCTTAGTACGAGAGGACCGGGCTGGACGGGCCGCTGGTGTACCTGTTGCCTTAGCCAAAGGCATGGCAGGGTAGCCAAGCCCGGAAGGGATAAGCGCTGAAGGCATCTAAGCGCGAAGCCCTCCCCAAGATGAGGCATCCCAGCCGAGAGGCGTAAGACCCCTTGGAGACGACAAGGTGGATAGGGCGGGGGTGGAAGTGCAGCAATGCATGGAGCTGACCGCCACTAATCGGTCGAGGGCTTGGCCGGTGTTTCTCATTCTGTATGGAGTTTTGATGGTATATGGGTTAAGGGATATTTTGTTGATACGATGTAGAGGGGTATAGTTCAGTTGGTAGAACGTTGGTCTCCAAAACCAAATGTCGAGGGTTCAAGTCCTTCTGCCCCTGTTAAAGATCCGATAAAATCTTAAAAAATGATTTTATCGGGTTTCTTTTATTGTAAGAATGAAGAAATATTTTATCTGTTAAGAAAAGGAGACTGTGGATGAGAAAAAGAATAATTTTAGGGGTTTGTTTTCTGTGTATATTGTGTATGTCAGGCTGTTCGGCTTTTATGAAAGAAAAAAAAACTGAGGCAGAAAAAACGGATGCGGCACAAACGGCATCAGAGGATACACAGATAATTTCGGAGGAAGAACAGTTGTTTGGAACAGAAAAAGAATCGGAACCGGGGGAGGAATCTTTGAAATCAGATATAAAAACGGATCAACCGCAGAGGATTATTTGCTGGGGAGACAGTTTAACTTATGGTCAGGGCGGAAATGGGGTGACCTACCCGTCTGTTTTGGCAGAGATATTACATGCAGAGATTATAAATTATGGCATTCAGGGAGAAACCGCGCGGCAGATTGCAATTCGTATGGGGGCGCTGCCTATGTCGGCGGGAGCGTTTTTGATTCCGCAGGAAACGTCTCCTGTGGAAGTCTCTTTGTGGCAGAACGGGGAAGATCCGATTATGATGCGGCTGGGCGACTGTGCGATCAATCCCTGTTATATTGAGGGAATTGAGGGTACGCTTTCTTACCGGGCAGAAGATAATAAATATTATTTTACCAGATCAGAGGCCGGGGAGGCAAAAGAGATTGTCGAGGGAACAAAAATCGAGACATATGCGTCAAGGGATAAAAAGACGTCCGATATCATTGTTTTATTCGCAGGGACAAATTTGCCGCCGGATCAACATACTGTTGGGGAATTGATTGATATGGAAAAACAGATGTTGGAATACCTACAGACAGATCGTTATGTAGTGGTTGGTTTAACTTCTAAAACATTGATTCCGGATATCGAGCCGATCAATGAAGCGTTGGCGGAGGCGTTTGGAGAACATTTTCTGGATATCCGGTCGTATTTGCTTGAGAATGGTTTGCAGGATGCGGGAATTGAGCCCGTAAAGAAGGATAGGAAAAATCTTGCGAAAGGCGAAATTCCGTCTTCTCTTCGCGTTGATGAAGTGCATGGAAACGAAGCATTTTATCGGATCATCGGGGAGCAGGTGTATCGGAAGCTGAAGGATCTGGGATATATTACAGAAGAGGATGAAAAATAAAAATGTGTGTGAATACCATCGAAGTATTCACACACATTTTTTGTTACAGAAGAATCCGCTTTTTACTTTTTAAAAGTTTTGCTCCGTTTAAAATAAGCAGAATTCCGGAAGCGATGCCTGTGACAAGAATACAGATTCCGATGGCAAGATTGGCGGCTCCGGAAAAACCGATTGTTTTATATACTTTTTCATCCATATGAAAGACCTCCTCATAGAATAGTTGTATTTTACCACGCTTTGAGTAATTATACAAATAAAAAAGTTATAAATATTGCACAAAACTAAAAGAATTGAAAAAAAACTATTTACAAACGAATCGTTTTAGTGTAAGATACATCCATCTTTTAAATCTTTTTATCACATTTTATGTTCAATGAAATCCCATTTATGTATTGAGAATAAGGAGTATACGATTGCAGATAGCATTTTACGGAACTGCGCGAAATGTCGGTACGAGTGCAAATATGGCTGCGGTACAAGCATTTCTTGCAAATGACTGCCCGTATGTGGAAACAATGCGGCAGCCGGAGAAATCCGCTGCGGCCAAAGATTTTATTTTTACAGACTGCAGTCAAATACCGGAAGCAGAAGCGGTTATGGAAACCTGCGATCTTTTGGTATTAAATCTTTCGATTTCCGGCCGGGGGCTGGAAACTGTCTATACGGCGTATTCTATCGTTCGTAAGAACGTCATATTTCTAATCGGAAAATATATTCAAAATCAGTCAGAGGAAGTGATGCGTATTGCCAGGGAATATCGCATGGAGCAGTCCCGGATTTGCATGATTCCCTATCATCCCGGTTTTGCGCGCGCTTATGAACATGAAAAAGTGCCTCGCTTTCTGAAAGGACAGAAGCAGTCCGCAAACAGCTGTGCAGACCGTTATTTTAACCAACAGGTAGAACGTGCGTCAAAAGCAGTTCTTATTTATGCAAACAGAAAAGGAGATTTATTTTATGGATGAAATTTTTAAACAATATGGTTCTACAATTATTACCGTGCTGGCGATTACTGCCGTAATCGGAATCATCACTCTGGTGATCGGAAAAGATACGAACAGCATTGTATATCAGGCATTTTCGGATTTGATCCGTAATTTTTATTCCGGCGCAGGCGGCGTAGTTCCCGGTGCGTGAGATTTTTGCGGAGGATATGTATGGATGCAACAAATAATAAATCCGTTTTGCTGGATGAAGAAAGTTTTGGACCTCTTTCTGTGTTTATTCAGGACTCTAATATCACGGATGTGGATTTTAACGGAAAAGATTTATGGTTGACAGATGTCAATAAAGTGAAAACCAGAGCGGATGCATCCCTGGTAACGCCTAAGTTTTTGGAGGTATTTATCAATAAGGTCAGTATGGGAGTTCAGCAGCAGTTTAATCCCGCCAATCCTATTTTAGAGGCAGAATCCGAAGATCTTAGAATTACAGCCGTACATGAGGCGGTTACCGAAACGGGGCGTGCATTCTGCATAAGAAAAGCGCCGGCAATTCCAAGGTATGACGCAAAAGATTTGATCCGGCAGGGATTTTGCGGACAGGAATTGTTATCTCTTTTGATCAATTGCGTGCTGACCAAGATGAATTTTGTGATCTGCGGAGATACCGGAGTAGGAAAAACGGAATTTGCCAAATTTTTATCCGCTTATATCCGTCCGCAGGACAAAGTGATCACAATAGAAGATAATCCCGAATGGCATTATGCAAAATTAAATCCGGGAAATGACTGTATTGCGATTAAAGTGAAAAAAGAGAATGCGGAAGAAAGTAATCGAAGTCATGTGACGGCTATGAATTATACCAATGCGATCAAAACATGCTTACGTCTGAACCCTGCCTGGATTATGCTTTCAGAAGCGCGTTCCAAAGAGGCAAAATCGCTGTTAGAGTGCTGGTCGACAGGCGTAAAGGGGATTACTACCATTCATACGGATCATGTCCGAAAAATTCCGGACAGATTTTTAAATATGATTCAAAATTCCCTGGATGCAGACCGGATGGTAAATGATATCTATGATTTTATCGATATCGGGATTTTGCTTCGAATCAGGGAAATGCCCGATGGGATCTGTCGGCGTTACATTGATCAGATGTGTTTTTTTGACCGGGAAAACGGCGAAAATCATATCCGTATTTTGGCGGAGGACGGCAGGCTGCAGGAGAAGCGTATTCCGGATTCCGTAAAAAGAAAAATGCGTCGTGCCGGCATAGATCATCCGTTTCAATATGATTTTTCAGGAGGATGATTATGAGAAAAAAAGAATCGTTTTTATACTGTTTAAATCCTCAAAATGTATCTGCGGCAATCGAACGGTACGGTTATACGTACAGAATACGAAATACGGTTTTGGTCTATCTTGCCGTATGTTTGCTGTCGGCTGCAGGAGGCATGGTGTTTCGGCTTAGAGCCGTCGGCGTATGTTTGATCGCCGTCTGCGGTATGGCGATGATGCCTCGTGTGTTGATTCACAGTTATAAGAATATGTACGAACAGAAACGTTTTTCCGATGTCAATTTGTATATAGAACAAGTCTTATATTCTTTTCGGAAAACCCCCAAGATTATTTCGGCATTGCAGGATGTTGAACGAATTTTAGCCAAGGACTCACCCATGTTAAAGACGGTCAAAGAATCCGTGAGATATATTTTGCATGAATATTCCGAAGAGCATCCGCTGGATACGGGTTTAAAGATGATTGAAGAGAAGTATAACTGTCAGAGGTTAAAAGACGCGCATGCCCTGATGTTAAAGACGGAGCGAATCGGAGGAGACTATGAATCTTCAGTGAAAATTTTACTGTCCGGAAGGGCGGTCTGGGAAACGGAAACCTGTAAGTTTCAAAAAGAGTGCAAAAGCAGGCAGCGCATGGTAAACGTTGCGCTTATACTGGTCTGCGGGGTCTGTTTGTTCACCCCATTGGTCATATTAAAGTTTGCACCGGCTGTGGATATTACAGCTTCGCCTGTATATCAATGCGGGACAGTGGGAATGATACTGGTTTCCATGAGAACTTATATTAAGGCAGATGCAGAGACATCTGTAAACTGGCTGCGCAACGAATCTGCATTAAGCGCCAGAGAACAAAGGCTGCTCTATGAAAAAGTCAGGCATTTCAATGGTTCCAGAGAAAAAAAGAAGAGCCTGCGGTGGTCATTGGCACTGTGTTTCGCCGGGATTTTGTGCGTTTTGCTTCATCTTCCGTATTTAGTGGTTTTGTGCGGCGTCTGTATGTTAGTGACGGCGAATCAGCATAAGATTGGTTATCAACTGGCAAAAAGGCGCTGCCGGGATGAAATAATAAAGGCGTTTCCTCAATGGTTAATGGAAATGTCACTGCTGCTTCAGGTTTCCGAAAATGTAAATGCCGCAATCGCAGCGTCTATGGAGGGTGCACCCGCTATATTGGCGGAAGGCCTGGAAGGATTGTATATAGAAATGATGGAGCAGCCGGAATCCAATGAGCCGTATATGAATTTTATGAAAGAATTCGGTATCATTGAGATTCAGTCGGCTATGGGAATGCTCTATTCGGTTTCTTCCGGAAGAGGCGGAGACGCCGGGTTTCAGATCGAAGAGATTTTGTCTAAAAATACGGCTCTGCTTGGCCAAAGTGAGAAAATGTCCAATGACAGCCGTCTTGCCGCGCTTTACTGGCAGTTTTTGTTTCCGTCTGTAATCGGAGGCGGAAAACTGATTGTGGATATGACGTTAGTAACAATTGCGTTTATGTCGGCAAATTTATATTAAAAGGAGGACAGATATGCCCGTTATTATCAAATCTTTTATGGGAATTTTTTTCTTTTCGCTCGTTGTATTTTTAGGGCTTGGCATAGTCAATTATCAGATGGATGTCAATCGAGCGCTGCATTATAAACAGGATGTCATTCGAGAGCTACAAAACAGTAATTTCTCTCCTTCCGTTATGAATGCCTGCATGAAAACGGGAGAAGATCGGGATTATGAAGTCAGTATCGACGTGTCTTTAGGCGACGGTTCGCATGCGACATATACGAACGGCTGTCAGGCACAGGATACGGCGGATGTATCGGCGGCTTATGTAACCGTATTGTATAAAAGCAGGCTGCCGTTTCTTGGAATTGAAACGTCAAACCGTCTGCGAGGTTTTGCAAGATAAAGGAGAATACGATGGACCATAGTGTATTAGAAGATTATGGAGAGGCCGTTTTATATGTGATTGCGGCTGTTTTGATACTCGGATTTCTGGCAGTGATTATGGATGCTTTTACGGCGTTTTAAAGGAAAGGAGAATATAAAATGGAAGAAGCAGTCAGCCAGGGTGGTGAACTGGCAGTCAGTATATTCACTGCAATTTTTGTGATTGGTTCAGTGATGTTGTTGCTTGGCGGAACGGATGCCGGAATTTTAAGAGATTATTTGACCGGTATATTAGAGTCTGCCTGTTAGGAGGAAAAATGGTAACGATAATCAGACAATACGGAAGAGCGGTTTTACTTGGCATAACGGCGCTTTTTGTATTCGGAGCGGTATGCGCTGTCCGATCCGGCGAAAACACCGGGTTGATACGAATTATCTATGATCGGGCAATGCAGAATATGAGTAAAGCGGATCCCGGACATGCGTGGGATGCGGACGCGGTAAAGGCGGCTGCGGCGAGGCGCGGGCCTGAAATTACTTTTACATATACAAAAACGATTCCGAAAACGTCTGTAAATCTGGATGAGATGTTTGCCGCCAAAGATGCGGACGGAAATCAGATCTTGTGTGAGATAACGGATATTTTAGACGATACGGGAAAAAGCATACTTTATGCAACGGAAGAAGACAGGAAAAATAAACGCAAAACGTATGATACCGGAAGGTTTTCATTTCCGGGTATTGGGATCTATACGCTATGTATCAAAGCTTTGGATACAGAAAAAAAGGCGGCATACGAACAGTACAGATTTCCTGTCACAAGCAGTTAGAAAGGAAGATTGTTATGAAAAAAGCTGCATTTGGAACGGCGTGCGGTCTGATCGCCTTCTTTGTGTTTGCCGTTATGCTTACAGTATACGGCAGGCAGATCCGGCAGGAAGAAGCGGTTTCGGCGCTTTCACAGGCAATCGATACTACGCTGTCCGGCGTTATGCGTGAAACTAACTACACCATTCGGGACAATGAGGATTTTGTCGCCGATTTTTTAAAAGCATTGCTGGTTCAGACGAACAGCGACTCAAAGCTGACCGTATCCGTTTTAGATGCGGATTATAAACGGGGGATACTTTCGGTGGAAATCACGGAGACGTTTCGGCATCCAAACGGAAAAGAGGGAAGCGTATCGGAAATGCGAACGGTTATTTTTGACCGGAATAACGAGAGTGATCAAACGTTTCAGAATGTCAGGTTTTATGTGTCGGACCGGCTTTATAAAGAATATAAACTTGTGAAGGGATCTGCCTGCCCCATTCCGATTCCTCCGGAACGGAAAGGAAAAGTATTTCGCTGCTGGAGGTTTGCAAAAGATCAAAAAGAGGCGGGAGGTATAAAAGCAGAAGGAAACGACGAAAGAAAGCTTCTTGCTGTGGATGGTACGCCGTATATTGTGTCGGAGGATACAAGCCTGACGGCGGTATTTGAGTAAAAGGAGGGATAGTATTGAACATAAGATTAGCGGCATGGACGTTGATATTTTCTTTATGTATCCTGTCTGTGCCGATGACGGGAAGGACCAAAGATGCGGAAACCAGGATTACGGAAGTGTCTGACATGGGTGATTTTCTTGCAGCTGCGGAAGCAGAAACGAAAGAGAATGATTCCGGTCTTGAAAAAGCGTGTACGCAGGCGTCTCCGAAGTCGCGCAGGGAGGCGGCAGAAGAGTGTGAGAAAATGGAAGAATCCTGGCAGACGAGACGTCTCCTTGTTATAGCAGATAAGCCGTTTGATTCTGTTGGGGCAAAACATGTGATTTCGGGATATGGAACGATGCATGTATTAGATTATGAATCTGTGGATGAGGCAAAGCATGCATACGCTCTGCTACGGAACGTACCGGGTATTTTGGCGGAACCGGATCTGTATTTTGAAGGCGATGCAGAGCTTATGGAAGAACCTGCGCAAGGAGAGTTACTGCGGGATTCATTTCAAACAAAAGAACGTGTGCCAAAAGATGAAGCGATTCTTGCCGCTGTGCTCGATACGGGATACGATCTGAACGGCTGTCAAACGGACAGAATTGCCCAAGGGGTCGATCTGACAGCGTCCTCAACCGTACAGGATGTCAACGGCCACGGGACTGCAATGGCAAACATTATTTTAGAACATACGCAGGAATGCGTAATGGTTCTGCCGATAAAAACGGCGGATGAAAACGGACGGACATCTGCTTTGCGTTTGTATCTTGGAATTCGTTATGCAATAGAACATGGTGCGGATGTGATCAATATCAGCATGAGCGCGTATCGGACGACGGACTCTGAGGTAGTGCAGGCGGCAATCTGCGAAGCGAAGCAAAAAGGTATTTTTGTTGTGGTATCTGCCGGAAATGCGGGGCAGGAGACAAAAGATTTTTCACCTGCAAATATAGAAGAAGCAATTGTCGTATCTGCCGTCGACGGAAAAGAAAAAATCGCAGAATATTCCAATTACGGTTCCGATATCGATTACTGTTCCTATGGATCGCTGACCGTATCCGGATTGGAGAGAAAAGAAGTAAAAACAGAAGGGACATCCGTAGCGGCAGCATTGGTATCTGCGGCGATCGCGGAACAAAAAGCGTATGACAGCAACCGCTCTTATGAGGAACTGATCGGGGCGCTCAATCGTAAGGTAAAAGATTTGGGCGAAACGGGAAAAGATGCGTATTACGGAATGGGACTGCTTATTCCGGGAAGTCTGCGCCCGCAGGAAGATCAGACAGAAGAAAAAAAAGAAGGGCTTTTGAATTTTGACTGGAAGCAGCGTCCGAGGGAGGAATTCAACCGTTTGATCGGAACTGCGACCAATATGGAACGCAGGATATTTTTAGACCGTCTAAAGGAAAGGGAACGGCAGGAACTTCTTTTGATGGACACGCTTTTTTCCGAGGAAGTAATTTATTCGGAACATGAGTTTGATGAAAACGGGAAAGAGACGGAACTGCTTCGTATGAAAGGAAAGCTGTATGATCTTGTGATGCAGGGGGATCTTCCCGACGAGTATGAAATTCAGGCAAAGAAGTATCATATATTTGCTTATGGAAGCAATACAGGGACCAGAAGCTGTATCAAGCTGGATACGGGAGCCAATGACCAGGATGCGGTGATCTACTGCTGGATGCGGGATAAAAGTTCTGACAATCAGAATAACGGAACTTACGGAATTACGTTTGCAGCGGGAAAGTCGGCGTACGATTTTTCGGAAAGCACGCATCGGATTGAAAACTGTGATTCTGCAGACAGCGGAAATCCCGTCGTCTGGAGGCTGAAAATTCGGAATGTAAAGATCGCAAAGCCCGCCGATACGGCATTGAATTATGATAATACGTTATGGAATACAAGGAATGATCAGATGTCAGGAACAACTGCATCCGGATGGAAGGCACATTATTGGTATGTGTATCATTATCAGGTGAAACCGGCGTCTGACGCTGCAAGGCAGAACGCTTATGGGGACGGCAGATATCACGGAGGATTTTGGGATTTAAAGGACGCTTCCGGAAAAAAATGCGGAAAAACCGTTGTTACAACCTCTGTGGATATCGGAAGCAGGGATCTGTATACACACGATAAAAGAGACGGTATTACTTATCGGCTGCCGTTGGTCCGCCATACCAATACGCCGTCGGTACAAAAGATTACCGATACATTTCCTACCTGTACGAGACAGGGAGAATTTCATACAGAAACTACATATACATGCGGCGGATGCGACAGAAAATGGGTAGAAAAAGGAAGCCTGCAGAATCTGCAGCGGCTGGAACATAGCTTCAGAGAAAAAACAGCGGAAGATCACGGGATTCCTTACGGAAAACGTTGGGATGAATGCAGCAGAAACTGCGGCGGAACGGATGTCAACGGCGTATATTGGCAGAGAAATATCCGATATCTTCAACCGGTTCGTTTCTGGGAAATGGGTACGGACGGCAGTTACAATACCAATCCGTCAGGGGAAGACCGAACAGACACTTACTATGCGGAAAAAGAAATGGTTCCGGCATGGAGCCGGACGCCTTCGGAAGAATTTCAGACAGGCGTTTTGACTTCGTTTCCGGCGCCGGCAAACGCGACTTACCGCAACGTCTATATTCCGAGAAAACGCTACACCGTCCGCTATAACGGAAACGGCGCCGAACGCGGCAGTATGCTGCCGCAGACGGTGTATTGCGGAGAATTATTTGATTTAAGAGAAAACGGTTTTCAGAGAACGGGATATCAATTTGCCGGTTGGAGCAGAACGCCGGATGGAGAGACGGAACAGGAAACGTCTGTAAAAAACCTTTCTCTTACCCATGGGGAAACCGTTCTGCTGTATGCGAAATGGAAGCCGGAAGTGTTTCAAATCACACTGGACAACCAGGGGGCGAATCAGGAGCCGGGTACTATGGCAGTATACCAGCGCTATGCAGAGGGATACTATAAAAATCGTGCATTGAGCGAGACGTTCGCAGATCAAAAGATTACGATTCCGCAAAAGGTACGAACAGACACCGCGCTGGAGAATTGCCCCAGGAAACAGAAGTTTCTGGGATATTTTACGAAACAAAACGGCAGAGGATATCAAGTGGCGGAACCGGACGGTCATCTGATTGCAGACATCAATCGTTTGGGACAGTATCGTTTTTTTCAGAAAGACAGTACCGTTTATGCGCAGTGGGAAGATATGTATGCCGTTTCGTTTGATCCCAACCTTTCCGATTCAGATCTAAAACTGATAGGAGTGAACGAGCAGGGGACAAAGATAAAGGAGCCTGTGCTGTGTCCAAACACCAGATGGAAAGCAAAAGGAGAAAAAATCACCGTAAGCTGCGGAGCGGCAGTTGTGAAAAATAAGTGGTACGCCGATATTTATCGGTTTAAAGGATGGAGTTTAACGCCCAAAATCAGCAGTGATCAAGAGCTGGTATTAAGCGCTGACAGACTTGCCTGTACTTTTCGTGACGATAAAGACGTGACGCTGTATGCGCAATGGGAGAAGGATTTGGCAGTAGCTTATATCGGCAATGAACAGACAAAGGGCAGAGACAGGTTAGAGAAGATCGAAGCGGTTACGGATACCTGCGTTTTTGCCGGAAATCATTTTGCCAAAAAACTGCAAAAACCGACCGTAGATATAAAAACGGGAGAAAAAGAGACGGCAGAACAAGGTGTTTGTACAGAAACTATTCCCTGCAGTTTTCAGGGATGGAGCCTGGCAAAGGACCAAAAGGAACAAAAGCCGGAAGAAATTTATGAAGCGAAAGGAGATGCGCTGCCTGTATCTACGATACTTTCTGCAGCAAGAAAACGCTCGGAAGAACGAACCGGGGAAGGGCTTACATTCGGAGTGCCCGCTGCTGATTTTGGCACGTATGATGCCGCGGATTCATCCGCAGGGGCGGATCATATGGACGGCGGAGTTACTTTGACTGAAAAAACGCCTGTGATCAATCTGTATGCCGTTTGGGATCTGTATCCTCAAATTCATGCGGCAGACCTGTACTTGCCGTTATCTGATGCAAACGCCGGTATTTTAACGCAGGAGTATCTGCTTTCCTTTGCACTGGCAACGGATGAGGAATTAAAATCCGATGCAAATAAGGACGGCAGGATCAAGCCGGGTGAAGATGAAACACAGGGAACTTCTTTTACGATCCCGGATTATCAGGCATCCGAATTTATCGGGGCAGAGCAGGAAATGAGTGTAAGCATCACTTATCGGGCAGAAGATGCTGCCGGGAATGTTACGGAAAAACTGATTACGATACACCTTGCGGATACGTCGGGGACTTCATATGAAACTGGAAAAGTTCGTTTTATTTCTTCGGAACATATCGGGACGCTTGCAAAAAATTCGGTCTGGAGAAGCGGCGATTATGCCGAAAAACTTGCGTATGTGCTCGGCAATAAAAAAAGCGGCGGAGAATATACAAAAATAACGCCTTTGCAAAAGGCGTTCGGTATCAAACCGGTGTTAAAACCGGGCAGCGGCACATGGGATCACGTGCAGGAAATATGGGAATTTTCTCATGATCAGGTAATGGAAATACAACAGTATGCAGAACAAAACGGGGCAGAGGATCCTCCCGGAAATTTTCTTCAAAAATTCGGACACTGCAGAGTATTTTGACAGGAAACTGGGATATCACAAAAGTGTGCGGGGATTCTTTGAATGATTACGGTATAAAAAACGGGAGCAGCAGGTGAAGCTGCTGCTCCCGTATCGGAAAAAACCGTACGTTTTTCCGGCTCTTTCAATAGATTATACCGTATCGGAGTCTTGTTTTTCCGGAAGTTTCATGTATATTTTTTCAATTCGGTTTTTATCCATCTGCGTAACCTGTAAGAGAATGTCCTCATCCGTAATGATGATTTCGTTTTTTTCGGGAAGATGACCGAACAGACCTATGAGATAACCGCCGATGGTGTCGTAATCTTCGGAATAAAACGGAAGGTTTAACACATCGCATAAATCTTCTAAATTCATGGAGCCCTGTACGCAGTATTCCCGTTCGCCTGTCTGGATCAGAGGATCTTCTTCGTCGGCATCGTATTCGTCCCGAATTTCTCCGACAATCTCTTCGAGCAGATCTTCTAACGTAATCATACCCGCAGTGACACCGTATTCGTCGAGTACGATTGCGATGTTAATCGAATTTTTCTGCATCTCCAGAAAGAGTTCAGAAGTGTTTTTCTGTTCGTACGTAAAGAAAGGTTCCCGCAGCAGGTCTTTGATTTGGAAGTGCTGTTTGTCTTCGTATAATAACAGATCTTTCATGTTGATAATACCGATCACGTTATCCGTATTTTCTTCATAAACGGGAAGCCTTGTGAATTTATCCTCACGGAAGATGTCGATCAGTTCGTCGAACGTATTGTCCAATTTGGCAAAGGTCATATCAATTCTTGGGATCATGATTTCTTTTGCCTGAGAGTCACCGAAATCAAACACATTGTTTATCATTTCATGTTCGGAATTTTCAAGGACGCCCGTTTCATGGCCTACATCTACGATTGTTTTGAATTCCTCCTCTGTCATGGCAGTTCTGCCGGAACCGGGGTCAAACCGCATCAGTTTTAAAAATCCCATCGACAGCTGATTTACAATAAAGATAACGGGAGTCAGAAGCTGCATCAGTCTGTAGATCAGAGAAGAATACGCAAGGGCGATGCTGTCCGCATGAACCGTGGCAACTGTTTTCGGGGAAATTTCACCGAAGATTAAGATCAGTATCGTTAAAATTCCGGTTGCAACTCCGGCACCTACACTGCCGAACAGTTTGATTGCAAGTGTTGTGGCAATGGAAGATGCGGACAGGTTTACGATATTATTACCGATTAAAATGGCAGAAAGCATTTTATGCATATCGTCGGTAATCGCAAGTACCCGTTTTGCCTTGTTGCTTCCGCCTTCTGCCAGCGTGCGTATACGAATTCGGCTGGCGGTAGTAAACGCTGTTTCCGCAGAAGAAAAAAATGCAGATAATAACAGTAAAATAACCAGAAATACAAGCTGTGTGATAGATGCTGAGTCCAAAAAAATTACCTCCGTATTGTTTATATTATGACGGAAAGTACACCTCGGGGAGTGACCTCCGTATGGTTTGCTTTTAGAATAGATTTTACAGATTTATTTCATGTCGTCAATATAAAACGTTAAATTTTAACAGAATTTTTTTACATTTTAAAAATTATATTTTCATATAGAAAAATCTATGGTATGATATAAAATGTTTTTGTTGCAGTTTAAATTAATCATTTGGAGGGGGAAGGCGGGAAGCGCCATTCATCCATCCCTGAATTTATGGCAAAGTAAATGCGCCACAGGAGGTAAAAGATGAATTTAGAGAAAATCTTAAAAGAAAGATGTAACAAATCAATCCGAAACTGTACGGATCAGGAATTATACTATGCACTGCTGGAAATGACCAAACATATGGCACAAGAAAAAGTAAGCAGTAAGGGGAAACGGAAGCTTTATTATATTTCGGCAGAATTTTTAATCGGAAAATTATTATCGAACAATCTGATCAATCTGGGCATCTATGACGACGTAAAACAATTACTGGAGGAAAACGGCAAGAATTTAAGTGAAATAGAGGAACTGGAACCGGAGCCGTCTTTGGGAAACGGCGGTCTGGGACGGCTTGCAGCATGTTTTTTGGATTCCATTGCAACGCTTGGCCTGAACGGAGACGGCGTAGGGCTGAATTATCATTACGGCCTGTTTCGGCAGGTCTTTCAGGATCACCTGCAGTGTGAAACACCGAATCCCTGGATGGAAAAAGAAAGCTGGCTTACCAAAACGGATCGTACTTATCCGATTTCTTTCGGCGGTTTTACCTTGACATCCAGAATGTATGATATTGATGTGACAGGATACGGCAGCCGTACGACGAAGCTGCATTTATTCGATGTGGAGTCTGTGGACGAGAGCATTGTAAAAGACGACAGTATTGATTTTGATAAAGAAGATATTGCAAAAAATCTGACGCTCTTTTTGTATCCGGACGACAGTGACGATAAAGGACGCCTGCTTCGGATCTATCAGCAGTATTTTATGGTAAGCAGCGGCGCAAGGCTGATTTTGGATGAAGTGGAAGAACGTGGCGGAAACCTGCATGATCTGTCGGATTATGCGGCAATACAGATTAATGACACGCATCCGACGATGGTAATTCCGGAACTGATCCGTCTGCTGATGGAACGGGGTATTTTAATGGATGAGGCAATCGAGATTGTTTCAAAAACATGTGCGTATACTAACCACACGATTCTCGCAGAGGCTTTGGAGACCTGGCCGATGCATTATCTGGATCAGGTCGTACCTCAGTTAATGCCGATCATCCGGGAACTGGATAACCGCGTACGAAAGAAATATAGGGATCCTTCTGTGTATATCATAGATGAAGAAAACCGGGTACATATGGCGCATATTGATATCCATTACGGTTACAGTGTCAACGGTGTTGCGTATCTGCACACGGAGATTTTGAAAAATACGGAACTGAATCATTTTTACAGGCTTTATCCGGAAAAATTTAATAATAAGACAAACGGAATTACATTCCGCCGCTGGCTGCTGCACTGCAACCATGGGCTTGCTTCTCTGATTGAAGACCTGATCGGAGCGGGATTTAAGAAGGATGCTATGGAGCTGGAAAAACTGGAGGCGTTTGCGGAAGATGCAGGCGTGCTGGAACGGCTGTTAGAAGTGAAGAAAAACTGTAAGCTGGAATTAAAGGATTATCTGGAACAAACACAGGGAATCTGCCTGAATGAAAATTCTGTGTTTGATATTCAGATTAAACGGCTGCATGAGTACAAGAGACAGCAGATGAACGCGCTGTACGTGATTCAGAAATATTTTGAAATTAAGGAAGGGAAATTGCCGGTAACGCCGATCACCGTTTTGTTTGGGGCAAAAGCTGCGCCTGCTTATGTGATTGCAAAAGATATCATTCATTTGATCTTATGTTTACAGCAGCTGATTGACAATGATCCGGAGGTTTCACTGTACTTAAAAGTTGTGATGGTAGAGAACTATAATGTAACTCTGGCTGAAAAATTAATTCCGGCGGCTGATATCCATGAGCAGATTTCACTGGCATCCAAAGAAGCCAGCGGAACGAGCAATATGAAATTTATGTTAAACGGCGCCGTGGCACTTGGAACTATGGACGGTGCAAATGTTGAAATTGCGGATCTGGTAGGGAAAGATAATATTTATATCTTTGGCGAATCCAGCGATACGGTAATCGAGCATTATGCAAAAGCGGATTACAGATCTAGGGATTTTTATGAAAAGGATCCGGATATCAAACGTGCGGTAGATTTTATTATCAGCGATGAACTGCTCGAAATCGGACAGAAAGAGAACTTAGAGCGTTTGTATCATGAATTGCTGAATAAGGACTGGTTCATGACGCTTTTGGATTTTAAATCCTATGTACAGGAGAAAGAAAAAGCCTTCAGAGAATATGAAGACCGTGAATCATGGGCAAAGAAAATGCTGATAAATATCAGCAAGGCGGGCTTTTTCTCGTCGGACAGAACTATTGCGCAGTATAATGACGAAGTCTGGAAACTGTAATTTTGCAAAAAGCCAATGGAGCGCCGCAGTTTTATTGTTTGGCATACATATATTTTGAAAAAATACAAAAACTAAGTGAAGTCAGGAACGATATGGGTAAAAAAACGGATGTAAAAAAAATTGAAATATTGGGGATGCACCTGGACAATTATACGGTCAGGGAGTCTTTGCTGCGCTTAGACACTTATATGGGCAATACGGTTTTGAATATTATTGAAACCGTGACGATGAAACAGCTGGTTCTGGCTGGAGAACATCCGGTGATCAAAGACTGTTTAAATCAGGCGGATCTTTGTATTATCGGAGAATGTGAAATTTTGTCCGAAGCGGGAAATCCCACACTGCAGCGTATGCGGGAGGTTCGTGACCAGGACTTTCTGCAGGAGCTGATCGTGCGTATGACAAGAAACAGAAAAAGAGTATTTTTGCTTGCCATGACAAAAGAAGAACTGGAGCAGATGCAGCGGATCTTTGAGGAGAAATCTCCCAAATTTGCGCCGGCAGGCGTTTATGCGGTGGAAATGTGTACGGGAGATCTGGATACCATTGTCAATGAGATGAACGGTTCTACGCCGGACCTGGTGATTTCGGCTTTGGATTCTCCGATGGAAGAAGAGTTTATACTTTCTTACAGAGACAAAATCGGGACAAGCGTATGGTACGGGATCGGAGCCTCCTATCAGTATAAAGCAGGTAAAATGCAGGTGGGGAAGACATTTCAAAGGCTTGCGTTAAGGGGGCGTCTGCATCTATCGGTTTCCAAATACAGACAAAAAGAAAATAAGGACTAAACACGATATATGAAACGGTTGAATAAACGGCAGTATGCAGATTACTGGATGATTTTTGCGGGAACAGGCTGCATGGCACTCGGAATCCAGTGGTTTTATGATCCGGCGGGATTGGTTACCGGAGGGTTTACCGGAATTGCGATTATTGTCAAAAGAATCAGTCAGACAGCCGCAGAGGGAGGGATTCCTCTGTGGCTGACGAATCTGAGTTTGAATATTCCGGTATTTCTGGCAGCGTTAAAAATCAAAGGGAGACAGTTTGTGGGCAGAACCGGTATCGCTACCGTTTTGCTTTCCGCATGGCTTTATGTGATACAGCCTTTGGACATGACGCAGAATGATCCCATGCTGGCAGCCGTGTTTGGCGGAGTGATATCGGGGGCCGGGATCGGGCTTGTCCTTTTGGCAAAAGCAACGACCGGAGGCACGGATATGGTATCCGCTCTGGTTCAGAAAAAGCTGCGCCATTATTCTGTTGTTCAGATTATGCAGATCATAGACGGAATTGTTGTGCTGGCAGGTTTGTATGCATTTGGGCTTCAAGCCGGCTTATATGCCGTTATAGCGATTTTTATCACATCAAAAGTATCGGATGCTCTGATGGAGGGTATGCATTTTTCAAAAGCGGCGTTTATTATTACGGAACAGTACGACCGGACGGCGCAGGCGCTGATGGAACGGTTAAACCGCGGTATTACAGGTATTTGTGCGACGGGCATGTATTCCGGAGATGAAAAATGTATGCTTTACTGTGTGGTTTCCAAAAAGGAAATTGTAGATTTAAAAGAAATCGTCGTAGAGATCGATCCGCATGCATTTGTAATTGTATCCGATGCCAGAGAAGTTTTGGGTGAAGGATTTCTGGAATATGGGGGCAGATGAGGGGGAAATGCAAAAAGAATTGTATTTCCTCTTTCTTTTTTTGTGATTTTAGCTTAAAATACCAAAGTAGGAATATAGGTTTCAAAGAAGGAGAACAGGATATGATTTCAAATCAGATACTGCAAAATACGATTGACGGGTTAAAGGGGATTACAAGAATTGATTTATGTGTGATTAATACGGAAGGTAAAGTGCTGGCCGCCACATTTGCAGAAACGGAAAACTATATAGAGGCGGCGGAAACATTTGCGGATTCTCCCGCAGATTCACAGGTAATGCAGGGGTGTCAGTTTTTCAAAGTATTTGATGAACGTCAGTTGGAATATATTCTGCTTGCAAACGGAGACAGCGACGATGTGTATATGGTGGGCAAAATTGCGGCATTTCAGATCCAGAATCTGCTGGTTGCGTATAAAGAGAGATTTGATAAGGATAATTTTATAAAAAATCTTTTGCTTGATAATCTGCTTCTTGTAGATATTTATAATCGCTCCAAGAAGCTTCATATCGATACGGAAGTCCGCCGCGTCGTCTATATTATTGAAGCAAACAGGGATAAAGAAGGCAATGATTTAAAAAAGGTTCGCAGTATTTACGGCAGCAGTTCCCAGGATTTTGTGACGGCTGTGGATGAAAAGGATATTATCGTTGTAAAAGAACTCACGGAAAATGAGACATATGATGATTTGAACAAGACGGCGGAAGTGATATTGGATTTATTTAAAACGGAGCCGAAACGCGAAGTTCATATCGCGTACGGTACGATTGTCGGAGATATCAAAGACGTTTCCCGTTCTTATAAAGAAGCGAGGATGGCGCTTGACGTCGGGAAGATATTTTTACCTGAGAAAAGGATCGTAGCTTATGCCACGCTCGGCATCGGCCGTTTGATTTACCAGCTTCCGATTCCGCTCTGTAAAATGTTTATCCGGGAAATTTTTGACGGGAAATCGCCGGATGATTTTGACGAAGAGACACTGACGACGATCAATAAGTTTTTTGAAAACAGCTTAAACGTATCGGAGACCTCGCGTCAGCTTTATATTCACAGGAATACGCTGGTGTACCGTCTGGATAAGCTGCAGAAGAGTACGGGACTCGATCTTCGGGTGTTTGAAGACGCGATCACTTTTAAGATTGCATTGATGGTTGTAAAATATATGAAATATATGGAGTCGATGGATTATTGATACAGGAGGCATTCATGATTAAACTGGAGCATGTCAGTAAGGCTTATTCTGCCGGAATCCCGGCGTTGAATGATGTAAACCTGGAAATTGAAGAAGGGGAATTTGTATTTGTCGTAGGTGACAGCGGTTCCGGAAAATCTACGTTGATTAAGCTTTTGTTAAAGGAATTGGATCCGACGGAAGGCATGATTACGATCAACGGAAGGAAATTACATACGATCGGGCACAGGCAGGTGCCGAAATTCCGAAGAAACTTGGGTGTGGTTTTTCAGGACTTTAGACTGTTAAAAGACAGAAACGTATACGATAATGTCGCTTTTGCACAGAGAGTGATCGGGGCGTCCGTCAGGGAGTCCAGAAGAAGGGTTCCGCAGATGCTTTCCATGGTTGGGCTTGCGGCGAAGTATAAGTCTTTTCCGAGGCAGCTTTCCGGAGGGGAGCAGCAGAGAGTGGCGATTGCGAGAGCCCTGATCAATCAGCCGAAGATTTTGCTTGCGGATGAGCCGACCGGGAATCTGGACGCGAATAATGCATGGGAGATCATGAAGCTTTTGGAAGAAATCAATGAGCGGGGGACAACCGTGGTAGTCGTAACCCACAATATGGAGATTGTCCGGGTTATGAATAAACGTGTCATTACGATAAAGAAAGGCGTCATCATTTCTGATGTAGACGGTGAAGAGTATGAGGATTAGTTCTCTGGGATATACGATCAAACAGGGCGTCCGCAACATCTGGCGGAATAAGATGTTTTCTCTGGCGTCGATTGCAACCATGTCGGCCTGTATTTTTTTGTTCGGCCTGTTTTTTGCAATCGTTACTAATTTTCAGGCAATGGTAAAAGACGCGGAGTCCGGCGTTGCAGTTACGGTGTTTTTTGACGAGGGAATTACCCAGGATAAGATCGATGCGATCGGAAGCGAGATCGGAAAGCGGGCAGAAGTTTCCAACTATGAATTTTTATCGGCGGAGGAAGCGTGGACGGAATTTAAAGAAGAATATTTCAAAGGCAGCGAAGAGGCAGCGTCCGGATTTGCAGATGACAATCCGCTGGCCAATTCTTCCAGCTATGCGATCTATATGAATGATATTTCCATGCAGCCGGTTTTGGTGGAATATTTAAAAGGGCTGGACGGTGTGCGCGATGTGCGGCATTCGGCTACGGTTGCAAATACATTGTCGGATTTTAACAGCCTGATCGGTTACATTTCCGTCGGGATCATTTTGATCTTATTTCTGGTAGCGATCTTTTTGATCAGCAATACCGTAACAACCGGAATTGCGGTTCGCAGAGACGAGATCGGAATTATGAAACTGATCGGCGCAACCGATTCTTTTGTTCGGGCGCCGTTTATTGTGGAAGGTGTGCTGATCGGTTTGATCGGAGCGTCTTTGCCGCTTACGGTATTGTATCTTCTGTACAATAAACTGGTTGTTTACATAGAAGAAAAGTTTAATTTTTTAAGCAACTTGATTTCTTTTGTTCCGGCAAAAGGTGTATTTCAGACGTTGGTCCCGGTAGCGCTGATTCTGGGAGTCGGAATCGGATTTTTAGGGAGCCGGATTACGATCCGAAAACATTTAAATGTGTAGCGGAAAGCTTGCGGAATGATTCAAATCCGCAATACGTATAATTACGGTAAGGGATATCGTGCGGGTATGGATAAAAACGATGCCGGACAGAAAGGATTGTAGGAAATATGGACGATTATGAAGAATTGGAAGAGAAACTTGCGCAGGAAAAGAAGTCAGCCAGTGACTTTTTAAAGGGGCTTGTAATAGGCTTTCTGGGGACGATTCTGTCGCTTACCGTATCGGTTTATATTGTGACGCAGCTGATGGGACGCCCCATTATCATTTCAAAATCAGCAGAACAAAAGGCGGATAGGATTTCTGCATTAGACGAAAACGTACTGAAAAAAATAAATGAATTGATGGGATATATCAATCTTTATTTTTACGATGAAGTGGATGATGAAAAACTGGCAAACGGGATATATGCCGGTTTGATGGAAGGACTTGACGATAAATATACCGGATACTATACGAAGGAAGAATATCAGGATCTGCAGATTTCCGCAAAGCAGAATTATTACGGGATCGGAGCCATGCTCTCGCAGGACCGGGACAGCATGCAGGTGACGATTACCCATGTGTACGAAGGTTCTCCGGCAGAGGCTGCCGGATTAAAAAACGGGGATGTCATTACACTGGTGGAAGATCTGGAATCCGTCAGCATGGAGCTGTCGGATCTTGTGACGCATATCCGGGGAGAAGAGGGGACGACCGTGCACCTGCAGGTGTATCGGGAGGGAGAGCCGGATTATTTGGAGTTTGACGTGAAGCGTGCAAATATTGATCTTCCTACGGTGAGCCATAGAATGCTGGACGATCGGATCGGTTATATCCGGATCGTGGAATTCGGGGAGCCTACGGTAGAACAATTTGAAGCGGCTGCAAATGAGCTGCTGGAAGGCGGGATGCGTGCGCTGGTTTTGGATGTGCGGGATAATCCGGGAGGCATGCTCACTTCCGTAACGGAGATTCTGGATGACTTTTTGCCGGAAGGCACGTTGGTGTATATGCAGAATAAGCAGGGCGAGCGGCAGGACTATACTTCTTCGGCAGAGCGGATGTTTGACTGTCCGGTTGCCGTGCTCATCAACGGCAACAGCGCCAGCGCTTCCGAGATATTGGCAGGAGCGGTCCGGGATTTTGAGTATGGAAAGCTGATCGGTACAAAAACATACGGCAAAGGCGTCGTACAGACGATTATCGGATTGGAAGACGGCGATGCGATTAAGCTGACGACAGCGAAATATTTTACGCCAAAAGGAGAAAATATTCACGGAACGGGCATAGAACCGGATATCGAATTGGATTTTGAATATCAGGGAGATGAAACACAGGCATACGACGCCCTGAAAGACAATCAGGTTCAGAAAGCGATGGAAGTCTTAAATAAGGAGATTTCCGCACAGCAATGAAACGGGCAGGAAACAAAAGCAGATATGCCTGGTTTGCCGTTTTGGTGTTCTGGATGGCTCTGATTTTTCATTTTTCCAATCAGAGAGCGGCAGAATCTGCCGAAATCAGCGGCTCTTTTTCCTATCGCATCGTTTCCGGCGTACGAAACGTTTTATCGGCTGACTGGGAAGAAGAAACAGTGGAAGCGGCAGCCGTATGGCTGGAACATCCGCTGCGGAAAGCGGCGCATATGACGGAATACGCCGTATTGGCATGGATATGTCTGGGCAACTGTATGCAGTATCTTCTTTTGCGGAAGAAACGGTATGTATGGGCATGGCTGGCTGCGTCCTGTTATGCCGCAACAGATGAATTTCATCAGTTATTTATAGAAGGACGTTCCGGAGAAATCCGGGATGTGGCAATTGACAGTATGGGAGCGCTGCTCGGACTGCTTTTGCTGTGGAAAATATTAAACAGAAAGAGGTGAAGTTAATGGTAGAATTTGATCAGTTTAAAGTTAGGCTGAATGCCTATCGGGGACCATTAGTGGAAGTGAGGGATTCACTTTGACTTAGCCGGCAAAGAACGGCAGATCCAGGAGCTGGAGCGGGAAATGGAAGCCCCCGGCTTTTGGGATGAAGTAGAAATTTCCCAGAAAAAGATGAAAGAGCTGAAAAGTTTAAAAGACGACGTGGAGACATTTGCAAAACTGCAGAGTCAGTTTGAGGATATCGAAACGCTGATCGAACTTGCCAATGAGGAAGCGGACGCATCTTTAGTGGAAGAAGCGGAGGCAGAGCTTTCGGAATTTGAGACGGTATTGGAAGGGATCCGCATGAAAACGCTGCTGTCCGGAGCGTATGACAAAAACAATGCCATCCTCTCCCTGCACGCCGGAGCGGGCGGAACGGAGTCCTGTGACTGGGCGGCCATGCTGTACCGCATGTTTACCAGATGGGCGGCGGGCAGAGGATTTGGCGTTGAGGTGCTGGATTCTTTAGACGGAGACGAGGCAGGAATCAAATCGATTACGTTCCAGGTCAACGGAGAAAACGCTTACGGATATTTAAAATCCGAAAAAGGCGTGCATCGCCTGGTGCGCATTTCGCCGTTTAACGCGGCGGGAAAACGGCAGACTTCGTTTGTATCGTGTGACGTTATGCCGGATATTGAAGAAGATATCGATATTGAAATCAATGATGACGATATCCGCATCGATACGTACCGTTCGAGCGGCGCCGGAGGACAGCACATCAATAAAACCTCTTCGGCGATCCGTATTACGCATTTTCCGACAGGGATTGTGGTACAGTGCCAGAATGAGCGTTCGCAGCACATGAATAAAGATAAAGCCATGCAGATGTTAAAAGCAAGGCTGCTTTTGCTAAAGCAGCAGGAAAATGCCGAAAAAGCCGCAGGTATCCGCGGAGAAGTCACGGAAATCGGCTGGGGGAATCAGATCCGCTCTTATGTGCTGCAGCCGTATACAATGGTCAAGGATCATCGTACCGGAGTGGAAACGGGAAATACGGACAGCGTAATGGACGGTAAAATCGATCTTTTTATCAACGGTTATTTGAAATGGCTTTCGCTGGGCTGTCCCGAACGATTGTCGGAAAACGGCGAATAGTCCGTTATTCTGTACCTGCGATGCAGATACGGGGAGGAAGAGGGGACAGTATGGCAGAAAGAACACAGTATTTTGTTTTGAAAGAAAAAGCCGTGCCGGATGTGCTTTTACGGGTGGTAAAAGCAAAGCGCCTGCTCGATGCCGGAAAGGTGGAGAGCGTTTTGGAAGCGGCAGATGCGGTGGGGATCAGCCGCAGTTCCTTTTACAAATATAAGGACGATATCTTTCCGTTTCATGACAATGCCAAAGGCATGACGATTACGATGATTATCCAAATGGACGACGAACCGGGGCTGTTGTCGGCGGTTTTGAAATCCGTGGCGGATTACCACGCCAATATTTTGACGATACATCAGAGCATTCCGGTCAACGGCGTGGCTTCTTTGACGCTGAGTGTAGAGATTTTGCCGGATACCAAAGATCTTTCAAATATGATGGAAGAAATTGAGGGAAAATCCGGGATACATTATTTAAAAATATTGGCGAGAGAATAAAATAAGGCCGGGCGCATGGAAAAATTTTGGATTTTTTACGCTCTGCCTGTGCCATAAGGGCACATAGAATGGAGGAAATTATGATAAAAGCTGCAGTAATGGGATACGGGACGATCGGTTCCGGCGTAGTGGAGGTATTGGAGATCAACCGCGAGAGCATTGCAAAACGGGCGGGAGACGAAATTGAAGTCAAATATGTACTGGACTTAAGGGATTTTCCCGGAGATCCGATTCAGGAAAAAGTAGTGCATGACGTAAATATAATCGTAAACGATCCGGAAGTTTCCGTGGTTGTGGAAACGATGGGCGGCGTAGAGCCGGCGTATACGTTTGTAAAAGCCATGCTGAATGCCGGAAAGCATGTGACGACTTCCAATAAAGCGCTTGTGGCGGATAAAGGAGCGGAATTGATCGCGCTTGCCAAAGAAAAAAACGTGAACTTTTTATTTGAAGCAAGTGTAGGCGGGGGAATTCCGATCATCCGTTCTTTAAATTCCTGCCTGACTGCGGATGAGATTGAGGAAATTACAGGAATATTAAACGGAACGACCAATTATATGATGACAAAAATGGCAGATGAGGGTATGGAATTTGATGCCGTTTTAAAAGATGCCCAGGAGAAGGGATATGCGGAAAAAGATCCGACTGCAGATGTGGAAGGTTATGACGCCTGCCGGAAAATTGCCATTTTAACTTCGTTGGTCTGCGGACAGCAGATTGATTTTAAAGACATCCATACCGAAGGGATCACAAAGATTTCTTCGACCGATATGAAATATGCCAAACAGATGGGACGGGCCGTTAAGCTGTTAGCTTCCAGCAGAAAAAGCAAAGACGGATATGTCGCTATGGTAGCGCCGTTTTTCGTATCTCCCGAACATCCGCTGTACCATGTAAATGATGTATTTAACGCGGTATTTGTCCGCGGAAACGTTTTAGGCGATGCGATGTTTTACGGCAGCGGTGCAGGAAAACTTCCGACGGCATCGGCTGTTGTAGCGGATATGGTAGATATCGTCAAACATAAAGACCGAAATATCTGGGTTGCATGGAGTTCTAAAAAAATGGAGCTTGCAGATTTTAAAAAGTCAGACAATCGTTTCTTTGTTCGTACGGCAGAAGATCGACAGAAGATAGAAGACGTCTTCGGCAGTGTAGAATATACAGATGCCGGTATAGAAGGGGAAATCGGATTTGTGACAGCATCCATGACGGAAGAAGCGTTTGCAGAAAAAGCGGACGGGCTTTCTCTGCGGTCTGTGATCCGTATGGCATAAGCGAATCCAAAAAGGAGTAGACAGATGAAATATTTGGTAATTTTAGGGGACGGTATGGCAGACCGTCCCATTGATTCACTGGGCAGTCAGACGCCGCTTGCGTATGCCAAAACACCGATGATGGACGAGCTGGCATCCAAAGGGGAAATCGGAATGGTGCATACGATTCCGGACGGTATGAGCCCCGGGAGCGATACGGCAAATTTGTCCGTACTGGGATATGACCCGCGAAAATATTATTCCGGACGGTCCCCGTTAGAGGCGCTTAGTATCGGCGTACCGATGAAAGAGACGGACATTGCGCTGCGGTGTAATCTGGTCACGCTTTCGCAAGAAGAGGACGCTTATGAAGCGCGCAGGATATTAGACCACAGTTCCGGTGAAATATCTACCGAGGATGCTTCCGTATTGTTAGAAGCCGTGAAAAGAGAACTGGAAACGGAAGAATTTCACTTTTTCGCAGGAACCAGCTATCGGCATCTTCTGATCTGGGAGCATGGTGAGAAGGCGGATTTGGTTCAGCCGCATGATATTTTAGGCAAAAACATCGGCGAAAATTTGCCGCAGCATTCAAAACTTCGGGAAATGATGAAAAAAAGCTATGAGATCCTCAAAGATCATCCGATCAACATACAGCGCAGGAAACAGGGGAAAAATCCCGCAAATTCCTGCTGGTTCTGGGGCGCCGGCACAAAGCCGCAGCTTTCTTCTTTCGAGGAAATGACGGGAAAGGCGGGAGCCATGATTTCTGCTGTAGACCTGCTGAAAGGAATCGCGATCGGAGCTTCGATGAAAGTGATTACGGTAGACGGCGCAAACGGAGGGCTTGACACCAATTACGAGGGTAAGGCAAAAGCCGCGGTAGAAGCGCTGACAAAGGGCGGCTGTGATTTTGTGTATGTTCATCTGGAAGCGCCGGATGAAATGGGGCATCAGGGAAGCGTCGAGCGGAAAGTGCAGGCAATTGAGAATCTGGATGCGCGGATCATACGGCCGATCACGGAAATGCTTCGGGCGGCGGGAGAAGAATTCCGTATGGTAATTCTTCCGGACCATCCCACACCGATCAGTATTCGTACGCACAGCGCGGACAATGTACCGTATTTATTATACGACAGTACAATAGAACAGAAGCATAACTGGAAATATAACGAAGCGGAAGCGGAAGCGACAGGCAGAACAATTGCAGAAGGGCATAGTCTGATTCGTTATCTGCTGGACGGAAAAATAGAAAAGTAAAGGTGAATGGGAATATGGTAAAAGTAGTAAAATTCGGCGGGAGTTCTCTGGCGAGCGCAGGGCAGTTTGCAAAGGCGGGAGATATTATCCGGTCAGAAGAGAGCCGCAGGTATGTCGTGCCAAGTGCGCCCGGAAAACGAAATGCAAAAGATATGAAAGTAACGGATATGCTCTACGCCTGTTATGCCGCAGCCGAAGCAGAAGAAGATTTTAAACTGAAATTAAAGAAGATCAAAGAACGGTATGACGCCATTATCAACGGATTAAATTTAAAACTTTCTTTGGAAGCAGAGTTTCAGAAGATTGCCGAAAATTTTCAGAAAAAGGCGGGCGCCGATTATGCGGCTTCCCGCGGAGAATATTTAAACGGAATTATTATGGCGTCTTATTTGGGATATGAATTTATTGATGCGGCGGAAGTGGTGTTTTTTGATAAAAACGGAGAATTTGAAGCTGAAAAAACGAATAAAGCGCTTTCCAGGCGGCTGAAGAAATCGGAACGTGCCGTAATTCCGGGATTTTACGGGGCAAAAGAAGACGGTACGGTATGCACGTTTTCCCGCGGCGGTTCCGATATTACGGGATCGATCGTGGCAAAGGCGGCAGGAGCGGACGTATATGAAAACTGGACGGACGTATCCGGATTTTTAATTGCAGATCCGAGGATTATAGAAAATCCGGAAGTGATCCGGGTGATTACGTACCGGGAGCTTCGGGAATTATCTTATATGGGAGCGACCGTACTGCATGAGGACGCCGTCTTTCCGGTTCGCAAAGAGGGGATTCCGATCAATATCCGCAACACGAATCAGCCGGATGAGAAAGGTACGCTGATTGTCGAGAGCACATGCCATCATTCCAAATATACGATTACCGGAATTGCCGGGAAAAAAGGGTTTGTAGCCGTCAATATCGACAAAGACATGATGAATTCCGAAGTCGGATTCGGCAGAAAAGTATTGAGCGCGTTTGAACAAAACGGAATCTCATTTGAACATATGCCTTCCGGTATCGATACCATGACGGTATTTGTTCATCAGGAGGAATTTGAAGGCAAAGAACAGCAGGTACTTTCCGCGATTCACCGTATTGCACAGCCGGATACGATCGATCTGGAAGCGGACCTTGCGTTAATCGCCGTAGTAGGCAGGGGAATGCGTTCCACAAGAGGAACTGCGGGCAGGATTTTTTCTGCGTTGTCCCATGCAAATGTAAATGTTAAGATGATCGATCAGGGATCGAGTGAGCTGAACATTATTATCGGAGTAGCAAATCAGGATTTTGAGACCGCGATCCGAGCGATTTATGATATTTTTGTAACGACACAATTGTAAAACAGAGTACGTGTGGCAGAGAGCCATCAGGAAAGGGGAGAGCCGCTGATGAAATTATTGATTAAAAACGGCAGAGTCATAGATCCTGCATCCAAAACGGACGTCGTGTCCGATCTTTTGATCGAAGACGGCAGAATTGCCAAAATATCAAAGACGATAAAAACAAAAGCAGATAAAACCATAAACGCCAAGGGATGTTTTGTTATGCCGGGATTTGTCGATCTGCACGTTCATTTAAGGGATCCCGGATTTGAAGAGAAGGAAACGGTCGTTACGGGGGCAAAAGCGGCGGCAAGAGGAGGATTTACGACGATACTTGCCATGCCGAATACAAAGCCGGCGGCAGATAATGCGGACGTAGTCAATTACGTACACCAGAAAGCCAAAAATCTGGCAAATGTCAATGTACTTCAGATCGGAGCGATTACCAAAGGACAGGCGGGCAGAGAATTATCCGATATCCGCCGAATGGTTTCGGCGGGGATTCCGGCGATATCGGAGGACGGGGCATCCGTAATGAATACGGCGCTTTATTATCAGGCAATGGAGATCGCCAGACAGGAAGGAATACCGGTATTTGCGCACTGCGAAGATAAGTTTCTGGCGGCAGGCGGCGTGATGAATGCGGGAACGCGTGCAAAGGAGCTGCATCTGCCCGGTATTTTAAACGCGGTGGAGGATATTATTGCGGCTAGGGATATAGAACTTGCCAAAAGTACGGGAGCGCATCTGCATTTGTGTCACTGTTCCACTAAGGGAAGCGTCTGGATGGTGGCGCAGGCAAAAGAAAACGGGTTTTCGGTAACGGCAGAGGCTACGCCCCATCATTTTACGCTTTCGGATGCGGATATTCCCGGAGACGATGCAAATTATAAAATGAATCCTCCGCTTCGTTCCAAAGAAGATGTGGAAGCGATCCGGGAAGGATTGAAGCAGGATATCATCGATGTGATTGCTACAGATCATGCGCCGCATACGGCAGTGGAAAAAGGGATGTCGATGAAACGGGCTCCGTTCGGAATCGTGGGGCTTGAGACGGCGGCAGCGCTTACGTACACGGAACTTGTTTTGAAAGAATACCTGACGCCGATGCAGATGGCAGAAAAGTTAAGTTATAATCCTGCAAAAATCGCAGGTCTTGACAAGGGAACTTTAGCAGAAGGCAGCGCGGCGGACGTTGTGGTGTTTGACCCCGGGCAGACGTATCCGGTTTTGGCAGAAGAGTTTGCGGGAAAAGCAAAAAATACGCCGTTTTTACATCGGAGCGTAACAGGAAAAGTAACGGCGACTATCGTGTCCGGCGAAATTGTGTACATGGCATAGAGACAGCAGAAAAGGAGAGTATTTCATGATTCAGAAGTTAGCGGAAAAAATAAAAAAGACACATGCGCCGATCTGCGTGGGATTGGACCCTATGTTAAAATTTATACCGGAGCATATCCTGCAGAAGGCGTTTTCGGAATGCGGCGAAACACTGGAGGGAGCGGCAGAAGCTGTGTGGCAGTATAACAAAGCGATCATTGACGCCGTATATGACCTGATTCCTTCCGTAAAACCGCAGATTGCGATGTACGAACAGTTTGGCATCGAAGGGCTGCGTGTGTTTCAAAAGACAATCGACTACTGCCACAGCAAAGATCTGCTTGTGATCGGCGATATCAAACGGGGAGATATCGGTTCTACATCCGCCGCATACGCGGTAGGACATCTGGGCAGGGTTACGGTAGGCAGCCATGCGTATGCCCCGTTCGATGAAGACTTTGCAACGGTGAACCCATATCTTGGGACGGACGGGATCCAGCCGTTTATCGATGTCTGTAAGGAAGAAAAAAAGGGAATTTTTGTTCTGGTGAAGACGTCGAATCCTTCCGGCGGGGAATTTCAGGACAGGTGTTCGGACGGCAGGCCGCTGTATGAATGGGTTGGTGAAAAAGTTGCCGAGTGGGGAGAAACGCATATGGGAGAAACCTACAGTTATGTCGGCGCAGTGGTCGGCGCTACGTATCCGGAAATGGGAAAAGTTCTCCGAAATATTATGCCGAAAAGCTTTATCTTAGTTCCCGGCTACGGTGCACAGGGCGGAAAGGGATCGGATCTGGCGCACTTTTTCAATGCGGACGGGCTTGGCGCAGTCGTGAATTCTTCCAGAGGAATTATTGCGGCTTATCAGCAGGAGAAATACCGGGAATTTGGCAGCAGCAATTTTGCAGATGCGTCAAGGGCGGCTGTGATCGATATGATCCGTGACATCGATCAGGCGCTTGGCACGGCGAATTAGGAGAATCGGATATGTCAAAGAAAAAAAGAGAAGAGGCGGTCATCCTATCGAAGCGGGAGATTTCTGCCGGAATTTTTGATATGTGGATCCGAACGGATGAGATTGCAGGATATGCGCGGGCGGGGCAGTTTGTGTCCCTTTACTGCAAAGACGGAAGCCGGCTTCTGCCACGCCCCATCAGCATCTGTGAGATCGAGCCCGAAAAAAAAGCGCTGCGTTTGGTGTATCGTTTGGCGGGAGCAGGCACGGAGGAATTTTCCCGCATGGATACCGGAGAGAAGCTTAAGATAGTCGGACCGCTGGGGAACGGATTTCCTTTTACATCGGATGCTGCTTTTGTGATTGGGGGAGGCATCGGGATTCCGCCGATGCTTGAGCTTGCAAAGCAGTTATCGTGCACAAAGCAGATGATTTTGGGATATCGGGATCGTTTGTTTTTGGAACAGGATTTTAAAAAGTACGGGGACGTCTACGTTGCGACAGAAGACGGCAGCAGCGGAACCAAAGGGAATGTGATCGATGCGATCCGTGCAAACGGATTAGAGGCGGACGTGATCTATGCCTGCGGACCGCTTCCGATGCTCCGGGCGTTAAAGCAGTATGCCGCAGAGCATCAGATGAAATGCTATGTATCTTTGGAAGAGCGGATGGCGTGCGGCATCGGCGCCTGCTTGGGCTGTGTCTGCAGATCGACGCAGACGGATGCGCATACCAATGTGAAAAATAAAAGAATCTGTAAAGAGGGCCCGGTATTTGAAGCAGGGGAGGTAGACTTCTAGTGAATATGAAGGTAAATCTTGCAGGAGTAGAATTGAAAAATCCTGTGATGACGGCATCCGGCACGTTTGGTTCCGGAGAAGAATTTTCTGAGTTTGTGGATTTAAACCGTCTTGGGGCTGTCGTGACGAAAGGCGTCGCATCCGTTCCCTGGGAAGGCAATCCGACGCCGCGTGTGGCGGAAGTTTACGGCGGTATGTTAAATGCAATCGGTCTGCAGAATCCGGGGATCGATGTATTTATCCGGCGGGATATTCCGTTTTTGCAGCAGTATGATACGAAAATTATCGTCAATGTCTGCGGAAAGAGCGCAGCCGATTACTGTGCGGTCGTGGAGCGGCTTTCGGATACTGCCGTAGATATGCTGGAAATCAATATTTCCTGTCCGAATGTCAAAGAAGGGGGAATTGCGTTCGGACAGGATGCCAGGAGCGTAGAAGCGATCACAAAAGAAGTCAAAAAATATGCCGCACAACCAGTCATCATGAAGTTAAGTCCGAATGTTACGGATATTACGGAAATGGCAAAAGCAGCGGAGGCCGGCGGTGCGGATGTGCTTTCTTTAATCAATACCCTGACCGGAATGAAAATCGACATAAAAAACCGCAGGTTTGCCCTTGCAAACCGCACGGGCGGATTGTCCGGGCCTGCCGTACATCCGGTTGCGGTGCGCATGGTATATCAGACTGCGCAGGCGGTTTCGCTTCCGATTATCGGTATGGGCGGAATTGCAACGGCGGAAGACGCCATAGAGATGATGCTTGCCGGAGCGGCGGCGGTATCCGTAGGGACGGCAAACTTCCGGAATCCTGCGGCGGCAGAGGAGATTTTAGACGGCATGCAGGCGTATCTGAACGAACAGAAAATAGAAGACATTAATGAGCTGGTCGGGGCAGTTTGTTAAGCGGCCAAAGGAGGAATGGGCAATGGAACAATATGACGTAACGGCGCTTGGAGAACTTTTGATCGATTTTACGGAAAACGGAACCAGCTGTCAGGGCAATCCCCTTCTGGAGGCAAATCCCGGCGGCGCTCCGTGCAATGTTCTGGCGATGTTAAATAAACTGGGTAAAAAAACGGCGTTTATCGGAAAAATCGGAGACGATATGTTCGGCAGCCAGCTGGAAGCGGCATTACAGGAGACGGGCATTGATACCCGCGGATTAAAGCGGGACGCTGGGGTTAATACCACGCTGGCGTTTGTCCATACAAAAGATGACGGAGACCGGGAATTTTCCTTTTACCGTAAACCGGGGGCGGATATGATGCTTGCAGAGGAGGACCTGGAAGAGGAGCTTTTGAAAAACTGTAAGATCTTCCATTTCGGGACGCTTTCTATGACGCATGAGGCCTGCCGTAAAGCGACGCAGAAAGCGATCGCCATTGCAAAGGAGAGCGGCGCGCTCTTATCGTTTGATCCGAATCTGCGCGAGCCCTTGTGGGAGGATTTGGAAGAAGCAAGAACATGCATGTACTACGGGATGCAGTACTGTGATATTTTAAAGATTTCCGATAATGAAATCCAGTGGCTGACGGGAGAAGACGACTTCGATGCGGGAGTTGCCGTATTGAGAGAAAAATTTCATATTCCTCTGATTTTACTGTCTATGGGCAGGGACGGAAGCCGGGCGTATGTAAACGGCCTGCGCGTCGAATCTCCGGCGTTTGTGCAGGAGCATACGATTGAGACTACAGGAGCCGGCGATACGTTTTGCGCCTGTATTTTAAATTATGTTTTGGAACACGGGTGTCAGGATTTTGACGAAAGCAGCCTACGGGAAATGCTTCGATTTGCCAATATGGCTGCGGCGCTGGTTACGACCAGAAAAGGCGCGCTGCGGGTGATGCCGGAAAAAGAAGAGATAGAAACTGCATTAGCAGAGAGTAAATAAAGGTGGGACGATGAAAGCGATGGATCTATTTCAAAAAAGAATGGAAACATACCACGATGAATTTCGCTGGCTGTATATGGAATTATATGAAAATGATTCGATGTTTGCCGAATTGTGCGATACGATGTATCGGTTTTATCTGGAACGAAGCGACGCGTTAAAGCAGATGGATTTGGACCGTGAAAAAGATCCAAACTGGTATAAGCGCAACGATATGCTTGGCATGATGTTTTACATCGATAATTTTGCGGAGAATATGAAGGGCGTCGAAACAAAGCTTGACTATATTGAGCAGTGCAACGTGAATTATATTCATTTGATGCCGTTTTTAGAAACGCCCAAAGACCGTTCCGACGGTGGCTACGCCGTGTCGGATTTCAGAAAAGTGCAGCCAAAACTTGGCTCAATGGAAGATTTGGAACGACTGACGGATGCCTGTCATAAAAAAGGGATCTGCGTCTGTATGGATTTTGTAATGAACCATACGTCGGAAGATCATGCGTGGGCGAAAAAAGCAAGAGAAAAAGACGGCGAATATATGAGCCGGTATTTTTTCTTTGAAAATTCTTATCTGCCTTCGCTGTATGAACATACGGTTCCTCAGGTATTTCCTACAACGGCGCCGGGGAATTTTACATATCTTTCTGACATCGATCATTTTGTTATGACGACGTTTTATCCGTATCAGTGGGATTTGAATTATAAAAACCCGAGGGTATTCAATGAAATGATGTATCACTTTCTGTATCTGGCAAACCGGGGCATCGATATTGTCCGGCTGGATGCCGTGCCGTATATCTGGAAAGAAATCAATACGTCCTGCCGGAACCTTCCGCAGGTTCATACCATCGTACGCCTGATGCGCATCATCGGTGAAATCGTCTGTCCGAGTGTGCTGCTTTTGGGTGAAGTTGTGATGGAGCCGGAAAAAGTGACGCCGTATTTCGGAACGGTAGAAAAACCGGAGTGCCATATGCTCTATAACGTTACGACGATGGCGACAACCTGGCATACGGTCGCGACAAGGGACGCCAGACTTTTGAAACGGCAGCTGGACGTTGTCAACTCCCTGCCGAAGGAATATGTTTTCTTAAATTATCTTCGGTGTCATGACGATATCGGCTGGGGGCTCGATTATGCGTTTTTGAAAGAGAACGGTATGGAAGAACGGCCGCATAAACAGTATTTAAATGATTATTTTCAGGGATATGCGGGCGCAAGCGTAAGCCGCGGGGAGTTGTATAATGCCGATCCTGTGACGGGAGACGCAAGATTCTGCGGCACGACGGCGTCTATGTGCGGCATGGAAAAAGCCGGATCTGAAAAAGATGATGCCGCAATGGAACGCGCCGTCCGGCTGGATCTGATGCTGCATGCTTATATGTTTCTGCAGTCCGGCATTCCGGTTCTTTACAGCGGAGACGAAATCGGGGCGCTCAATGATTATTCTTATAAGGAATATCCCGAGAAAGCGGCGGATTCAAGATATCTGCACAGGGGAGCCATGCGCTGGGATCTGGCAGAAAAACGCAAAGATATTACTTCCGTAGAAGGAAAACTGTTTCAGGGACTGTGCCTGCTTGAGAACATCCGTAAAACGGAGAAGGCGTTTATGTCTGATGCCGATACGTGGACGATTGAAACATGGGAACCTGCCGTATTGTGTATGGGAAGATACTATGACGGAGAAAAAATCATCGGATTGTTTAATTTCAGCGAACAGGAAAAAACGGCATGGATCCGGGAAACGGACGGCAGTTATTCGGATTTGATTTCCGGGGATGCTGTCGATCCCGTCGATGTCCTAGTTCCGGCATACGGGTTTTATTATTTGAAAAAGAAATAAAAGAACGGGCATTTCACGTCTGCGGTGAAATGCCCGTTGTCATATGTGCTTTTTTAAACTATCGGCAGGGATTTGCCGGAAGCGTTCGTCATATGTTCGTATGCGATATAACTGTCCGGAGCAGAAGCGTTTTCTTCTGCTGTCTCTTCTTCCGATGACGTGCTTGTCACGGACATCGATAAGGTCGGCGGTTCGGCCTCCTGATTCATGAGAGAAGAGAGGTAATTGATATAATCGTCATATGCAAAAATTTCGGTTAAAATTTCTTTGGCAAGGTTGTTTAAATCCTGGTAATTGATCCCCGAACCGTTGGATACACCGCCCGCAGCTGATTGGGAATCGGGAACGGTAACGCCTTCGTTCAGGTACTGCGTGATTTTTGCCACATAATTCTGCGTCTCCGCAAAAGGAGGAATACCGCCGTATTTATCGACGTTATTGCTTCCGGCGTTGTAAGCTGCCAGAGCCAGAGACACATTACCGTTGTATTTGTCCAGCATCTGCCGTATGTATTTGGCGCCGCCCATCACATTCTGATAGGGATCGTAGGCGTCGGTTACGCCAAGACCGGCGGCAGTGGCGGGCATCAGCTGCATCAGGCCCTGTGCGCCGCTTCGGCTGGTCGCATTGGGATCGAAATTCGATTCCTGCTTGGTCATTGCTTTTAATAAATCTATCGATACGCCGTAGGTCTGGGACGCTTCGGCGTAGATCTCTTCCAGGTTCTTGTCCGTTTTTAAAAAAGATGAAAAATCAGCGTTGGATGTGGGTTGCCGTGATACGGTACCGGATGAGGATAATGCCGACCTTAAGGCATCTAAGGCTGAAACATCGATCATGGTAAACATACACTCCTTTTATCAATAGATACCTCTACTATAACATATTTGACACGAAAATGAAGCATTTTTTTGAAAAAAATATTGAATTTTAAAAATGACTGGTGTAGAGTTAGAACGTATTGGAATCTGAAAGAGAAGAGCGAGGAATCGGACAAATGAAAAAGGGAGGATATAAAAAGGCGTTTCGGGCGGCATTTCCGTATACGATACCGGTACTGACCGGATATTTATTTATCGGGACTGCGTTTGGCGTTATGTTTCAGGAAAAAGGATATCATTTCTTATGGGCGGTTTTGATGAGCTGCGTCGTATATGCCGGGAGCGGACAGTATCTGGCGGTGAATTTCTTTTCGCCGGGCGTAGGGTTTTTGGATGTGATCTTTATGACGTTTATGGTAAATGTGCGTCATATTTTTTATGGCCTGTCTTTGCTGGAGCGCTTTGCAAAGACGGGGAAAAAGAGGCTGTATATGATTTTTTCCCTGACAGATGAAACATATTCCCTATTATGTACGACAAAAATACCGCAGGGCGTGGCGGAAGATCAGTTTTTATTTGCCATAGCGGTTTTGGATCAGTTTTACTGGGTGCTTGGCTCCGCAATCGGGGCGTTGGCGGGAACGTTTCTCCCGTTGCATTCTCAGGGAATCGATTTTGCCATGACGGCGTTGTTTATCGTGATTTTCGTAGAGCAGTGGATGGCGGGAGGGAAACGGATCCCGGCCGTGATCGGAATCTGTTCTACGACAGTTTTAAGGATCGTATGCGGCAGCGACAATTTTGTCCTGCCTTCTATGATCTGCATTATGGTCTGTCTGATACTGGGCAGGAAATATATGGATCAGGACCAGAAAGAGGAGGCGATTTCAAATGCCGGTTAGCGCAGGACATTCTCTGCTTATTATACTTATCGTATCCGTTACGACATTTACGACCCGGGTAATCCCGTTTTTATTGTTTCCGAAAGGAAAGGAAATACCGCCGCTTGTCAAATATCTGGGGGAAGTGCTGCCTCCGGCCGTGATCGGGATGCTGGTGATTTACTGCCTGAAATCCGTCACACCGCTTACCTATCCCCATGCGGCGCCGGAGCTGATCGCTGCCGCTGTCGTAGTGCTTTTGCATGTCTGGAAGCGGAATAATCTTTTGAGTATCGGAGTCGGGACTGTGCTGTATATGTATTTGGTGCAGGCGGTGTTTTAGCTTGACAAGCAGAAGAGATCGCTGTATAGTATTCCTAAATAGTAACACTATCAGAAGATGCAACGTGCGGCGTACACAACCCTGCGCTGCGATCATTTGATAAGGACAGGATGCGGGAGGCGCGGTATGGATACCAACCAGTTGACGGAACAGTTGATGTGTTTTGGGCTGACGAGACAGGAGGCGACAGTGTATCTGTGTCTGCAGAGAAACGGCGCGATGACCGGCTATGAAGCGGCAAAGCAGACCGGGATTTCCCGGTCGAACGCGTACAAAGCTTTAGCAGGATTGGCAGATAAAGGAGCCGCATATACGCAGGAAGGTACGGCGGTTCTCTATTGTGCGGTGGAGCCGGAAGAATTCTGTGAAAATAAAATCCGTGATCTCAAAGAGAAGAAGCGCCTGCTGACACTGCATATGCCGAAACCCAAAGAGATGCCGGAAGGGTATTTGACGATTACCGGGGCGAAGCATATCGCAGACAAGGTGAAACATATGTTGGATACGTCCCGTCACAGGATCTATCTTTCCATGACGGCAGACGTTATCCGTATGTTTGAAGCAGAGATCCAAAAGGCTGCCAAAGAGGGCAGGAAAGTCGTGATCCTGACGGATGCGCCGGTTGCATTTGCGGGCGTGACCGTTTACCGGACGCAGGATAGGGCAAGCCAGATCGGGGTGATCGTCGATTCTTCCTGTGTATTGACCGGGGAGTTTGGCAGAGGGGAAGATCATGCCTGCCTGTATTCGGGTCAGCCGAATTTTGTACAGGTGTTTAAGGACTCTATGCGCAATGAGATAAAATTAATACAGCTTTTGAAGGGAGAATTACAGCATGAAGAAAGAACCGTTTGTGACATATGAAACATTACAGGAAATCATCAAAGAGTATCCGACGCCGTTTCATCTGTATGACGAAAAAGGAATACGGGAAAACGCGAAAGCGGTAAACGAAGCGTTTGCATGGAATAAAGGATTTCGGGAATATTTTGCGGTCAAAGCCAATCCCAATCCGTTTTTGATCCGCATTTTAAAAGAATGCGGCTGCGGCGTAGACTGTTCGTCGATGACGGAGCTGATGTTATCCGACGCGCTTGGGTTTTCGGGTGAAGAAATTATGTTTTCTTCCAACGATACGCCCGCAGAGGAATTTGTATTTGCAGACAGCATCCAGGCCACGATTAATCTGGACGATTTTACGCACATTGCCTTTCTGGAAGAGACGATCGGAAAAATTCCCGAGACGATCAGCTGCCGGTTTAATCCGGGCGGCCTGTTTAAAATCAGCAATAGTATTATGGATAATCCCGGAGATGCAAAATACGGGTTTACAAAAGAACAGTTATTGGAAGGCTTTCGGATCCTGAAAGCAAAAGGAGCGAAACGATTCGGTATCCATGCCTTTTTGGCAAGCAATACCGTGACGAATGACTATTATCCGATTTTGGCAAAGACATTATTTGAGACGGTTGTGGAATTGAAAGAGGCGACGGGCTGCGACATCCGGTTTATCAATCTTTCCGGCGGAGTGGGCATCAATTATACGCCGGAGCAGACACCGAATGATATCTATCAAATCGGCGAAGGCGTCCGGAAAGTATATGAAGAAATTTTAGTTCCGGCGGGACTTTCCGATGTGGCGCTTTATACGGAGATGGGGCGGTTTATGACAGGACCGTACGGACATCTGGTTACGAAAGCCATTCATGAGAAACATACGCATAAAGAGTATATCGGCGTGGATGCCTGTGCGGTAAATCTCATGCGGCCGGCAATGTACGGCGCGTACCATCATATTACGGTTATGGGAAAGGACAATACCGTTTGCGACCATAAATATGATATTACGGGTTCTTTATGTGAAAATAACGATAAATTTGCGGTCGACCGCATGCTGCCGAAAATAGACCGGGGAGATCTGCTCGTCATCCATGATACCGGAGCGCACGGGTTTGCCATGGGATATAATTATAACGGGAAACTGAAATCGGCGGAGATCCTGTTAAAAGAAGACAACAGCTTTCAGCTGATTCGACGGGCAGAAACGCCGGAGGATTATTTTGCAACGTTTGACTGTTTTGATATATTGAAAAATATGAAAAAACACTTGTAATTTTAGAAAAATTATGGTAATATACCATTTGTCCGGTTCATCCGGACAGAAGCGCCGGCGTGTCGGAATTGGCAGACGAGGCAGACTCAAAATCTGTTGGCGGCAACGTCGTATGGGTTCAAGTCCCATCGCCGGCATATATCGGAAGCACAGGATCTGATTCCTGTGCTTTTTTCTTGTTAGGGCATGGCCCTGTTCTCCAATCTTCAGCATTGACTCTTTGAAAAGCCCGATTGCCATATTTTCATTCGTATGCAGAGGATATTTTCTTCCATGTTCACGTCCCGTCACTACGACCGCTTCATCTGCACTGTTGCGGATGTCCTGGACCATGTTATACACTAAAACCTGTGCCCAAAAATCTTGATACACATACACGGACGCCTTCCCTGTGACGCTCTCAAATTTCATTTTATTTTTTAAGGGTATGGTATTTCTTTTCAATTTCCCATCTCTGATAATATAAATCTGCCAATTCTTCTGTAGTGACTGTATCCGGAAGATCTGTCACCAGTGCAAGTTCATTTCCGGAAGGCAGCGTTGATCTTGAGATCCTTACCGTTGTTTTTCCTTTCTTTTTCATATGTCCATACCGTTTCGGGTGCTTTTTTCGTATTTTTTGCAGACGGGCAGAAGAATGTTTTAGAATGACGGTATCATCTGCTGTCTGCATTTGTTTACGCTCTTTTTCCATTTTGTCTTGCATAATTTATAAGTCCTGGATCAAATAATGATTCGGAAAACTTTTGAAATCTTCTTTTATAAGATTTATTCATATACACCCCTGTCTGTATTCTAACATAAAGAAAGGAACCGGTTGATAGATTCCTTTAGAGTTTTCTTAAGTTTATGATGTTGGGCTTAGCCGGTGGTACTGATTATTACAAAGCTCGTGTGCAGACCGGCTGCCGCTGTGATCTGTGTATTAGACCGGACAGAGAATAGAACAGAAGAAAAACTGCGTATGGCTGCCAAAAAGTAAATCTTGAAAACAGCCCCGCTTGATAGTATAGTGAATAGAGAGGATTTCAAACCGTTTTTATATTGTACGAATGAGGCTTGTGGAATTTACAGAAAGGAACTTTTATGAATACAGAAATAAAAAATACTGTCCAAGCGTCCAGTCAAAAATCACAGTATGACGAAATGGCAAAACAGCTGATCGGGCATAAAATCATTCTTGCACATATACTGGCAAAGACTGTAGATGAATTTATAGGGATGAACCCAAAGGACGTCGTGCCCTTTATTGAAGGGGATCCGCTCATTGGCGTTGTTCCGGTTGAGCCGGGCCTGACAAACGCCCAGACAGTGGAAAAAGGGCAGAAAGTGATTGGCTTTAATTCAGAAAACGGCGAAATTAACGAGGGTCTCGTTCGGTTTGATATTGTATTTTATGTCCGCATGAAAGACGGGATTTCACAAATAATTCTTAATGTGGAAGCTCAGAAAGACAGACCATCCGGATACAGCATACTGAACCGGGCAGTTTTTTACGTGAGCCGTCTGATATCGTCTCAAAAAGGGCGTGACTTTGAAAATACGAATTATAATGACATGAAAAGCGTATATTCCATCTGGCTGGTAATGAACATGGAGGAGAATACCCTGACGCATATGCATCTTACCAAAGAGGACATCTTAGGCTCCTATAACTGGCAGGGAAATATGGATCTGTTCCATATTGTAATGATAGGACTGGCGAGGGAACTTCCAGAACATGAGGAAGAAACCAGTTTACACCGCCTGCTGGGCACTTTGCTGTCAGCAACACTGGGGACGGAAAGGAAACTGGATATTATAAAGACAGAGTACAACATTCCAATTGAAAGCAAATTAAGAGAGGACGTGGATACTATGTGTAATCTTAGCCAAGGTATTTGGGAAACGGCAGAAGCGGCTGGCAGAGCGGCTGGAGAAGCAGCTGGCAGAGCGGCCGGGGAAGCGGCAAAAGAGGCTTCTATGATACTTGCCATGCGAAAAGCCGGATATTCCTATGAAGAAATTTCAAAAATTTCCAGCTTGACAAAAGAGCAAATTCAGAAAATAGAAGCGGATTCGAGGGTAAGCATTTAACGCACTGGGACAAGATGCCGGAACAGAATTAAAATGAATATTAGGATGCGCGGCATAACTTATGCAGGTTCGGGAGAGAAGATTTGGACTGCGTATACCAAAAAAAAGGAGGAGACATGATAAAGAATATCGTATTTGACATGGGAAACGTACTGCTGCGTTATGATCCGGAAGTTCCGCTTGCTTTGTTTTGCAGGACGCCGGAGGAAAAAGAAGCGGTCCGTACGGAACTGTTTGGCGGACAAGAGTGGGTAGCGGGCGATCTCGGAACGATGACGCAGGAAGAAAAGTATGAAAGCATTAAAAAGCGCATACCGGAAGAGATGCACACGTCGCTGCGTCGCTGCGTTTATGAATGGAGCGTCTGTATGAAGCCGATTTCCGGCGCTTTTTCCTTTTGTGAATATGCAAAAAAGAAAGGATACCGTCTGTTCGTATTGTCCAATGCCAGCAGCGAGTTTTATGAGTATTTTCCGGAATTTGCGCCGCTGTCTTATTTTGACGGAATCGTGGTATCGTCAGATATTCATATTATTAAACCGGAGGAAGGCATTTACCGGTATCTTTTGGATACATACGGGCTTCTTCCCGGGGAATGTTTATTTATTGACGATATGGAAGCCAATGTTAAGGCAGCCAGGCGGATGGGGATGCAGGGCGAAGTATTCTGCGGCGATTTTGAACCGATCAGAGAAAAATATGGGATATAGGAGCAAACAGGGATGGAATTAAAGGAAATACGGCAAAAGATCGACGCGGTCGACGGTCAGATGAAAGAGTTGTTTTTAAAAAGGATGGAGCTTTCCGGCAGGGTTGCGGAAGCAAAAAGGCGCACAGGGGGCGCCGTTTATGTAAAAGAAAGAGAAGCCGAAGTGCTTGCGCTTCGCTCCGACGGCGTATCCGCAGAGCTGCTTCCGGAATGTACGGCATTTTTTGGGCATATGATGGAAATCAGCAGGATATATCAGTATTCTTTGCTGGCAGAAGAAACGGAAGGTATGCAGAAGCTTCCAAAGAGCGAAGGAGCGGTGGATATCGAAATCTCGTGTCCGTCCGGCCATGCGGTTTCGCCTGCCTTATGCCTGAATGCGGCGGCAGTTGCGGGATTACAGGAAGAAGAGGTCGCATTTTATAAAAAGGGCGGGGAACAGTTTTTGCATGTCCGCTTGTCGGGAGATTTTTCGAGTGCACTTTCCCGGGCGGTGATTCTGCAGATGCTGCAGGAATCCCCGGCTGTTGTGACAACCGTGCGCTGTAGCGCTGTGGATGAGTAATCCAGAGGCGGACCAGGCGGCAGCGGCATGGAATGCAGGCGGTCGGGAACGGTCCGAAGCGGATTCTGAGGGAAACGGAAGGCGTTTTCGATGGGTTTTCATTTTCGGATAAATGTAGTACAATAGGATTTGGCAGATCTTTTCAGGAAGGAAAGATAAATGCAGGTGGATTGCACAGAATGGAGGTAACGATGAAGAAACGGATTTTAGCATTTTTATTGTCATGTACCTTGATGCTTGGCGGGACGGCAGAGGGAATTTTTGCAGAGCCGGTCTCTGCAGATACGCATCTTCCGGCAGAAATTACTGCGGATACGGAAACGGAAGAAACGGAAAGCAAAACAAATGAAGCGGAAAGTTTGATGGACGACACAGCTGTCCAATCTGCAGAAGCGGGAGAATCCAGAGAACCCAAACGGTTGGGAGGATTTCAAAAACCGATTCGGATCGACCTTCCCAAAGAGGAGATTCCGGAAGAATATGCAGAGGATGAGGAGCAGACGGCGGAAAGGAATTCGGCGGCATACCGTGCCGTATGGGATTCCTATTCCACGAATTATTATTATAACCTTTTAAGTAAAGACCAGAAAGACCTGTGGGATAAGCTGGATGCCATGTGTTATGCCTATCTGACCGGAACAGAGACTTTAACGCGGAAAGACCGTTACATAGACAGAAAGACGGGAAATATGTTTGATTATTATTATACCAAATCTGTGGCATATGCTCCGAGTATGAGCAGTACGATGGCATATAATACGGCGTTTCTGTTTTATCTGTCCAATCCTCAGTATTATTTTCTTCAGGCGATCATAGACGCCGGTTACGGGTTTGCTTATCTGACAGTGAATCAGTCGTTTGCAAACGGCGTTTCCAGGCAAAGGGCAACGAAAGGGATACAGTCGATCATCAACGATTGGGTGGCGCAGATTCAGCAGGAAGAGACGGACTGGGACAAAGAGAAACGGATTCATGATATGATCTGTGAAAAAGTAGTCTATGACGACAATTATATGTCTTCCAGTCCCAATCCGTATAATCAGACGGTCTACAGCGTATTTTGTACGGATTCTACAGTGTGTGCCGGATATTCACAGGCAATGCAGCTTTTGTGTAATGCAGTCGGAATCGACTGCGGCGTAGTGACGAGCGAAGAGCATGAGTGGAATGTTGTCCGCCTGAATGGAACCTGGTATTATGTGGACATTACCTGGGATGACCAGGATGTCGGCTATGTCTATGATTTCTTTAACAGGAGCAGCGCGGCGTATAACAGTTTCGGTTCCTACAGCAGAGAAATGCATACGCTTGAGCCAATCTGGGCGGGATACGCACCGGCGGTTACGTATGATTCGCAGGCGTTTGGGGAGGATCCCGGAACGATCCACATTCCGGATACGTCACTGGCAGCTCCGAAGATTACTTCTGCTGGCAGCAAGGCAGTGATTACGGCTCCTTTGGGCAGCACGATTTATTATACGACAAACGGCGGCGAACCTTCCGCTGCATTTACAAAAGCCAGCCGGTATACGGGACCGATTCCGCTGTTTGGCACGACGACCGTAAAAGCCATTGCGGTATCGAACGGTTATTTTGACAGTGATGTTGTGGTGTTATCTATCATTCCCCGTTATATGGTAACGTTTCATGCAAACGGCGGTTACATCGGAACACCGGGCAAATCGGCAGATATACGAAGCGGCCTGTTGTATCAGGCGAATGCGGGAAGCGCGCCTACTCCAAAGAGAAGCGGGTACGCATTTATGGGCTGGTACAATAGTCCTTCCGGCGGAAGCAAATTAACCGGATCGGTAAAAGCGACGGCAGACCTGACGTTTTATGCACGCTGGGCAAAAGTACAGCCAAAGAAAGTATCTATTTCTTCTGTTAAGAATAAGAAAAAGAAGTCATTTTTGATCAAGATCAAGGCGGTGGGAACGGCAGCCGGTTATCAGATCCGCTATTCCCTCAAGAAATCGATGGCGTCTTCCAAGAAAAAGAACCTTTCGGGAAATACCTTAACGGTGGGCAAGCTGAAAAAGGGAAAAACCTATTATGTACAGGCGCGTATGTATCAGGTGGAATCGGTGAGCGGGAAGAAGAAATACGGTTCCTGGAGTAAGGCCAAAACCGTTAAGATCAAAAAGTAACCATGTGCAGTAAAATAAAGAAAGTCAACAATATAGCCGGGCTGTTTGTATATCCTGCCGTTCATTTTTATCTGCTGGAAGCATATACGCACAATGGATTTACAGAAGTCCGGCCGTGGTCTCAGCTGTTTAATCTTGTACTGTTTGAGCTGGCGGCCTGGATATTATTTCTTCTGATCGGAAGCGCAAGGGCAGCGCTTTTGACAGAGGGAATTTTCGCTATGCTGCTAGGGCTTGTGAATTATTATGTGTACACGTTTCGTTCGCTGCCGATTGTGCCATGGGATTTTTTGTCCATTGGCACGGCGGCGGGCGTAATGGGAAATTATAATTTTATGCCTACGCTTCGGGTGGTTTTTGTCGTCGCCGGATTTTTTGCGGCATTTTGTCTGGAAGGCATGCTTTCGGTGCATATTAAACAGCAGAAATGGTATGTCAGGCTCCTATTAGCGCTCACGGCAGTCATCGGTATGGGAAAGTTTGCAGGCGTACTGCAGCAGGAGGAGTTTCAAAACCGTCATATGATGTATAACAAATTGTTTACGCCGGTGTATATGTGGCAGACAAACGGGTTTGTATTGACGATGGTAATGGAGCTTCCTTTTTTGTCGATTGAAAAGCCGGACGGTTATCAGAAAGAAGCGGCAGAAGAGATGCTTGCCTCCTATGAGACGAAAGGCGAAGAGGAAAATTCGGGCGGGCATACGCCGGATCAGCTGCCGAATATCATTGTAGTGATGGATGAAGCGTTTTCCGATCTGGGCGTATTGGGAGAGTTTACGGCAAACGAAGATGAAATGCCGTTTGTTCACAGCCTGCAGCAGGGCGCTGCCAACACGGTGACGGGGAATTTACAGGTTTCTGTCTGCGGCGGCAACACGGCAAATACGGAATTTGAATTTCTGACGGGGAATACGATGGCGTTTCTGCCGCAGGGAAGCATTCCTTACCAGCAGTATATCAAACGTGAGATTCCGGCGCTGCCGGCTGATCTGAAACAGCTGGGATATGAGACGTATGCCCAGCATCCCTATTATGCGGGCGGCTGGGACAGAGATACGGTGTATCCTCTGCTGGGGTTTGACCATACGGAATTTTTGGAAGATTTTAAATATCCGGAGTATATCCGCAAGTATGTCAGTGATGCGTCTGCGTTTGACCATATCATTCGGACATATGAGGAAAAAGAAGAGGGAAAGCCCGCGTTTATTTTTCAGGTTACGATGCAGAACCACGGATCCTACGGGGAAGTTTCTGAGAATTTCACGCCGGATATTGCGGTGGAAGGAGCGCCTTCGCGTGCACTTTCGGTATATCTTTCGCTGTTGAAACAGACGGATGATGCCCTAGCGCGCATGATCGACTATTTTTCGAAGGAAGACGAACCGGTTGTCGTCGTGTTTTTCGGAGACCATCAGCCGAACGATACGGTGGCGGAACCGATTTTACGCCTGAACGGAAAGAGCTGCCGGACATTGTCGGAGGAAGATACGTACCTTCGCTATCAGGTTCCGTATCTGATCTGGGCGAATTACGAAATAGAAGAAAAGACCAACGCAAATACCAGCGCCAATTATTTGGCAGGGAGCGTGCTGGAAGCGGCGGGAATTCGGCTGCCGGCATACCGGAAATTTTTATCCGAATGTTCCGAAAGCTTCCCGGTCATTTCTGCGGCAGGGATTACACAGGCAGACGGGGACGGGCAGGATCTTACAGACTATAAAAAGCTGCAGTATTATCAGTTATTTGATGCAAAGCGGTAAAGGAGACAGATATGAGAAGGCTTACGACAAAACAGAAATTGTACTTGCAGGCATTTTTGCTTCCGTTTGTCATTTATGCCGTAATCTGCTTTCGAAACGGAGTATTTCCGTTCGGAGACAATTGTATCCTGCATGTGGATATGTACCATCAGTACGAGCCGTTTTTTACGGAATTTATGGATAAGTTAAAGCATGGAGGAAGTCTTTTGTATTCGTTCCGCCTGGGGCTTGGATCGGATTTTGTTGCTCTGTTTGCCTATTATCTGGCAAGTCCTTTGAACTGGCTGCTGTTTTTCTGCCCCGCATCGTATGTCATTGAATTTATGACGATTCTGATCTTAGTAAAAATCGGCCTGTGTTCTCTGACGTTTGTCATTTATCTGGGGAAGCGTTTTGGGGGTGCGGACGCGTGCGGCGTTTTAATGGGGACTTTTTATGCGCTGTCCGGTTATATGGCGGCATATTACTGGAATATTATGTGGCTGGATGTGCTCGTTTTGACGCCGCTGGTTGTGCTGGGGCTTTGGCAGCTGGTTCGGGAAGGAAGGTGCAGGCTTTACTGTATCAGCCTGGCAGCGGCGGTTTTGTCTAATTTCTATATAGCGATCATGCTCTGTATTTTTCTTGTGCTGATCTTTGCGGCGCTTCTTTTGGGGGAAACGCGCGGCGTAAAAGAAAGACTGTGCTGCATCGGCAGATTTTTCATATACTCGCTTTTGGCAGGCGGGATGGGAGCCGTTTTGATTCTTCCGGAGGCCGCCGTGTTAAGTTACAGCGGTTCTGCCGGAATTTCATTTCCGAAGACGGCGGAGTGGTATTTTGATCTTGTTTCTATGCTGGCGCGCCATTGCTTTTCTGTAGCTCCTTACACAGGGCGTGACCACTGGCCGAATTTGTACTGCGGAGCCGCCGTGTTTTTGTTTCTGGCGCTGTATATCTGTAATCGCAGCATTTCCCGGAAAAAGAAAGGCATCCGCCTGGGTTTGATCGTTTTTTTCTGGGTTGGTTTTTCGAGTAATGTGCTGGATTTTATCTGGCACGGCATGCATTTTCCGGACAGCCTGCCAGGCAGGCAGTCGTATCTGTATATTTTTCTGCTGCTTACGATGGCGTATGAAACGTACCGCAGCAGAGAAGGAAACCGGTGGTATGACGTGTGTCTGGGCATTGCGGTATCGGGCGGGTTTTTGACCGCTTGTTATTATCTGGCAGATTCCGGCATGGTGTCGTTTGCTTCGATTCTCCTTACGGGAATTTTTGCGCTGCTGTATGGGCTGCTGATCGTCTTGCGGATGATTGGTCCCGTGAAATTGAGGGAATGGGTGCGACTGACCGCATGTGCTCTGGCGGTTGTCGAAATTTTTTATAATACGGCAGAGACAGGAATTTCGACGACGAGCCGCAGCAGTTATACCAAAAACTGGGAATCGGTCAAAACGCTGTTGAAAGAAGTGGACGAAACGGAGGATATGCCGTTTTACCGGGTAGAAGAGACGGAGCGTTTGACAAAAAATGACGGGGCGATATACGGATATGCTTCGTCTACGATTTTTTCTTCCCTAATGAATATCGGCGTCAGCCGGTTTTACAGAACGATGGGGATGGAAGGCGGTAAGAATTTTTACAGCTACAGCGGCGCGACGCCACTGTCTTCCGCCATGCTGTCTGTGAAATACCTGATTTCCGGATCGCCTTATGAAGAAAGTCCCCTGCGGACTCTTGCAGCGGAAGACGGGCAGAATTATATCTATAAAAACCGCTATACGCTGCCTCTGGGATTTATGGCGGATGCCGAATTGGAAGCGGATTGGAATGCGCGTCAGGGGAAGCGCTGCCAGATTGACAATTTAAACCGTCTGGCGTTTGCCCTGGGAGCAGAAGAGGCCATGTTTGTCCCGATCAAAGGAAAGGTATCGGCAGAAGGCGGAAAGACACGGATTACTGTGGAAGAAGACGGGTATCTGTACGGGACGTATACGGATACGACGGTTACGAATATTACCGTGACCAATAAAAGCAGGGTACGGAAGTTTACAAAATGTGACCATGGATATATTCTTGACCTGGGATGGTGTAAACAAGGGGATGTGGTTGAGATTACCGCCTCGTCCGACGTTTCGGAATTTCATGTGCAGCCGTACCGGCTGCAAACGGATGCTTTGGATGCGGCATATGAGACGCTGAATGAACAGACGATGGAAATCGATTCCTTTTGCGATACCCGGATCGAAGGGCATATTTCGGTTAGAGATTCCGGAAACCTGCTGCTTTCCATACCGCAGGAAGGCGGATGGAGCGTTTGGGTAGACGGGAAAGAAACCAAAAGCAGCAGGTTTATGGACAGTTTGATCAAAATCCCGCTGATCAAAGGAGAACATGAGATTTTACTCACGTACCATACGCCCGGGCTAAAGACAGGCGCCGGGATTAGTCTGGCCAGCCTTGCTCTTTTTTTGCTGCTTTTTGTATTTCGGAAAAAGAAACCGGTTATATCGTAGAGAGCGTCAGAAAGTTTAATGATCCTTTCGGGTTGCCGGTTCCTTTTTCTAACAGTGCGATCAAATCTAAAATAACCTGTTCAATTTCTTCTCTGGTAGAGGGGATGAGTGTGTTGTCTATTTTTACCGTCAGTACCAGAAGTACGATTTCGGCAAGGGATTGGGGATGGTCAAAGGAAATTTCACCGTTGTCAATTCCCTGCCGGATAATTTCTGTAAGAACCGGTTTTAATTCCATAATGATATAACGCAGGTATTTGTGATGCAGAAGCGTCTGTTCCTGTATGCTTGATTGCGAAGCGGCGGGATTTTGTTTTAAAAATTCCGATGAAGAGTTCCGGCATGCCTGAAAGATCAATGCCATTCGGGTGAACGGCGGGATCGTTGTCTGTTTGGCAAGCTGTTTGGCTGTCTCAATGGAAGAAGCATAGCTGCGTTCTACCAACGCTTCTACAATCGCGTCTTTTGAGGGGAAGTAGTAGTATATGCTTCCTTTTGCAATTCCGGCAGTCTGTGCAATATCACTGACGGAAATCTTTTGTATATTCTGATTTTCCAATAATGTCTGCAGCGCATCTAGGATGCGGTCGTGTTTATCCGGTATTGGCATATTTGCCGCCTTTCCGGCATGGATATTCGTGCGACGGCTGTCCGGCAGTTCGTGTTAGCGCCGGGCAGTCAGTATGCGAGTATGTTTTGCCTGAAAAATATATGAAAAGTATAACACAAAAATTTTTTTTATTCAATACTTGACCAACGGTCAGATTAGTGATATGGTAGTTGAGAACAAAATATGACCAACGGTCAAAGTTTAATGGAGGGGCGCATATGACATATGCAGATTTTTTTTCGGAAATCAAAGGAAAGTTTATGGAAGCAGATATTTCCGATATCACGGAACACCTGGCGTATCAGTTTAACATTACGGGAGAAGGCGAAGGGATCTTTTATGTAGAAGCCAAAGACGGAAAACTGTTCGTAGAACCGTATGAATATTTTGACAGGGATGCGATGTTTACCTGTACGGCGGAGACGCTTTTGAAAATTGCGGAGGGAAAGACGGATCCGATCTGGGCGGTTACTACGCAGAAGCTGAAAGTAGAAGGAAGCATTGAAAAAGCCCTGAGACTGAAAGAAATTATTGACAGCAGAAAAAAGAAAAAATAAAGAGGTCGGGAATTCATGAAGAAAGGAAATGTATTAAAGACGGTTACTGCGTTTGCGGCGGCGGAATTTCTGATCTCTTCTTATTTTTATCGGAGAACGATGAAACGCGGCAGGGCAAAAACAGAACGAACGATGAAAATGGCAGGAACGGACTGGAGTCAATACGCCGATTTTCTTGCAAAGAGGAAAGAATATTTTCTTTCCCAGGCGCATGAGGATGTTTGGATTACGTCGGATGACGGGTTGAAGCTGCACGGGACGTTTTTTCCGAATCAGGGCAGTAAGCGTATCGTTCTTTGTTTTCACGGGTATACCAGTGAGGGGATGAAGGATTATATTGCGTTGTCGGATTATTATCTGCGCCGCGGATTTGCCATGCTTTTAGTGGATGAACGGGCGCATGGGCAAAGCGAGGGAGAGTATATCGGTTTTGGATGCTTAGACCGGATGGATGCGCTGCAGTGGTTGGACTGGATCGTAAAAACGTGCGGTACGGACTGCAAGATCATCCTGCACGGGACTTCAATGGGAGCGGCAACCGTACTGATGGCGAGCGGCCTTGTACTGCCGTCTCAGGTAAAGGGGATTGTTTCGGACTGTGCGTTTACATCGCCCAAGGAGGTTTTTACGCATGTGCTTCATTCGATGTACCACATGCCGGCATTTCCGATCATTCAGATTGCGGACAGAATGAACAAAAAACGTGCAGGTTACGGTATGGACGAATGCAATGCTGCGCGGGAGGTAAAAAAATCGACGACGCCGACGCTGTTTATCCACGGCGATGCGGACACGTTTGTACCCTGCCGTATGTGTGAAAAGATGTATGAAAACTGCGGAGCAAAAAAATGGAAGCTGATCGTACCGGGAGCAGCGCACGCAGAAAGTTACTACAAAGATACCAGGCGTTATGAAGAAGCGCTGGAGTTGTTGTTGAAAGAAGTATTCTAATAAAGAGTGATTGGCAGCCGATCAGGAAGCAGAGGTATAATATGATGAGAAAAAGAAAGGGATATCCCGTATATCCCCTGACTGCAGCACAGAAATTCCATTTTTTCTATTTGGATGCATGTCCGAATAAAGCAGTCGTCAATATAGGAACGAGCCTTACGATAGAAGTGGACCTGGAATTTGATCTTTTACGAAAATCCATTCTAAAGGCATATGAGAGAAGCGAAGCAATGCGGCTTCAGTTTGCAAAAGATAAAGACGGCGCATGGTATCAGTATGTGGTAGATGAAGTAAAGCAGGAAATTCCGTTTGTCGATTTTTCGGATCAAACGATGGAAGAAGCAGAACAGACGATGAGGAAATGGACCTCCGTTCCGTTTGAACACGAGGATTCACCGATGAGCCGGATGGTAATGATTCGGATGCCGGACGGATTCTGCGGCGTATATCTTCTGGCGGATCATTTGATTATGGACGCACAGTCAATGATCTGTTTTCTGAAAGATATTATTGAGCTGTATTCCAGCGAGATGTATGATGAGATTCCATATCCGAAAGAGATGTCTTCGTATTTGGAGCAGCTTCAGAAAGATCTGGCATACGAAGCCGGTTCTAAGGCAAAAGAGAAGGACGAGGCGTTTTTTAAGAATCTGATCGAGTCTTCCGAACCGATCTATAATGGAATTGACGGAACGGCAAAACTTGAGATGGAGCGGGACAGGCAGAAAAATCCAAAACTTCGTGCCGCTGTAAATGTTTCGGATTCCGTAGAAAGCGATCTGGATATTTTTCATTTGGAAGGGGAGCCGACCAAGCGCCTGATGGATTTTTGCAGCGCGAATCATATTTCACTGACCTGCCTATTGCTTATGGGACTTCGTACATATTTTCAAAAGCTGAACGGAAACGACGATGTATCGATCAATTCGGCGATTGCAAGACGCGCGACGCTGAAGGAGAAAAAGTGCGGCGGTACGCGTATCCATTCGTTCCCGTTCCGGACCGTTATTCCAAAGGAGACGAAATTTATCGATGCGCTCTTTGAAATCAGGGATAAACAAAATGAGCTGTTTCGCCATGCCAATTACAATCCGGTTGCCTATTTTGCTTATCGGAGCAGCGTATACAAAAATCCGAGAGGCTGCACGTACGAACCGATGTCCTTGACATATCAGCCGATGACGTTAAAGGAAAAGGGCTTAGATCAGCTTGGCGATATCCGTTATAAGACGAAATGGTATCCGAACGGGGCGACGACACAGGGAATGTATCTGACGGTTATGCATCGTCCGGAGGACAATGGGCTTGACTTTAATTTTGAACACCAGATCAAAGCAGTCAGCAGAAAGCAGCTGGAATATCTCTACTATTATCTCTGCAAAATTATGTTTAAGGGAATTGAGAACCCGAACCTCAGCGTAGGCGATATATTGAAATTGGTTTAGGAGGGGATGTCATGAACAGTTTGGAACAATTAAAAGAAATCATTGTAAATTATGTGGAAGTGGAACCGGAACAGATTCGGCCGGATTCGCGGTTTATGGAGGATCTTGGTTTTACATCGTTTGACTTTATGAGTATGCTGGGAGAGATCGAAGAAGTTTTCGATGTAGAAGTAGATCAGCAGGAAGCGGCAAAAATCCGCTCTGTACAGGAAGCAGTCGACTATTTGGACCGGCTTACGGCATAAGGAGGAGCGTATGGTTTGCAATACAATTCGTGAAATATTGGTACAGGCGGCGGAACGGTTTGGAGATCAGGATGCCGTTCGTTATAAAATCGGAAAAGACGCCATAGAATCGAAAACGTATTCTCAGCTGAAACAGGACAGCGAATCATTTTCCGGCGCGTTAAAGGCTATGGAGATGCAGGGGAAACACGTTGCCATTGTAGGGCTGACATCGTATTACTGGCTCGTTTCTTATCTTGGGACGGTAAACTGCAGCAGTGTGGCAGTGCCTCTGGACGTTGCGCTTCCGGCAACAGAATTGTGCGAGCTGATCGACCGCGCGGATGTTTCGGTACTGGTGTATGATGAGATCCGTGCGGATGTGGTAGAACTGGCGAAAAAGAACTGTCCGAAGCTTCAGAAAATAATCTCCATACAAAAGGAAGCACATGAACAAGACGTTTACTCTATGCAGCGCCTGCTTGCGGAAAGCGACGGAGGTTTTGATGCCTGGGCAAATCCGGAGGATCTTTGTACGATCATGTTTACGTCCGGAACGACCGGAAAGAGCAAGGGCGTAATGCTCACCCAGCGGAATCTGGCGGAGAATGCGACGTGCCTGGATATGCGGATTCCGTCGAGAACCGTGATTCTATCCGTACTTCCCATTCATCATGCCTATTGTCTCAGCATGGATATTTTAAAAGGTATTTCACTGGGAAGCATTATCTGTATCAATGATTCGATTATGCGCGTGGCAAAAAATATAAAATTATTCGGACCGGATATGATTTTAATGGTTCCGATGATGATCGAATCGTTTGCCAAAAAGTTAGAAGATGCTGCCCAGCTTCCGCCCGAGATCGTAAAAAAGGAAGTATTTGGAGACCGTCTGCATACGATCTGCAGCGGCGGCGCATATTTAAATCCGGCATGGATTACGCTGTTTGAACGATATGGGATAACGATCCTGCAGGGATACGGCATGACAGAGTGCGCGCCTGTCATCAGTACGAATCTGGAATGGAACAAAAAAGCGGGTTCCGTCGGAAAGCTGATGCCCAACTGTGCGGCGAAAGTTGTAGGGGAAGAGATCTGGGTAAAAGGAAGCAGCGTGATGCAGGGGTATTACCATATGCAGAACGAAACGGAAGAGACGCTTACGAAAGACGGGTGGCTTCGTACCGGAGACCTTGGGTATGTGGACGAAGACGGATTTGTTTTCCTGACCGGAAGAAAGAAAAATCTGATTATTACAAAGAACGGAGAAAATGTTTCGCCGGAAGAGATTGAAAATAAACTCTCCAAACATCGTCTGGTGCAGGAAGTGCTGGTGCGCGAGAGCGAAGGCGCGATCGAAGCAGAGATTTTTCCGGATACGGACTATGCGGAAAAACATCAGATTTCGGATATCAAAGCGTCCCTGCAGGAAATCATAGACGCATATAATAAAGAAGCGCCTGCGTATAAAAAAGTTGT
>OFFH01000155.1_pt1 | contig 59755 bp, 71 predicted proteins | sample 1521341 | NCBI WGS metagenome assembly OFFH01 (sample SAMEA3504108, study PRJEB24116) | mouse gut metagenome | biome: mouse gut; feature: mouse-associated habitat; material: faeces | place: Denmark | collected 2011 | reverse complement strand
ATGTCCTTATGGCCTCCTGCTTCTCCCAGAGTGCCAAGGCCCGCTGCAGCCCCTGCCCGTCAAACTCGTTCACAAAACAGTTCACCGTCGGTGAAAATGGGAAAGAGTTTAGACAGGAGAATCAAGGTTGAAAAGATTAAAGAGTTTTTTATTGAACATGAAGCCTGCCGACGAGACCTACAGGGAGATGTATGAGGGGAAGCTCTGCGAGACCTGCGAGGTGGGAGAGAGCGCGGTGCACAATCAGGCCATATACTGGTGGGGAGAGATCGGGTACGAGATTACCAGGAGCAATCGTCTGGAGCTGTCCAGGCCCACGGTGACGATCCACATTCCTCTGAAGATGTTAAAGCTGCAGGAGGCAGGCACGGCGGCGCTGGACTATATTTTCCGGGCATTTATCCCCTATGTGAGGACGCTGAACGAGCTCAACGACAACAGAAAGCGCACCCACAGAGAGAACGGGCACTACGACATCTATGAGCCAGGGCCGGAAGTGCTGGTGCGGAACGTGGTCAGGGAGAGCCTTGTGGCCCAGAAATATTATAAATTGTTGTCAGGGTGCGCCATTCGGGTGCTTGACGACAGGGAGGAGATTCCGTCGTACCCCTGTGTGAGCATTATGCTGCAGGTGCAGCTGCCGGAGAAGAGGCACAAAAAGGGCATACAGATGCTGGCGAAGGACCTGCCGGAGACGGTGAACTGTTTTAAAAATTTCAACCTTTTTTTGAACAATTTTTCGCTTTCGGCATATTTACTAATTGGGTAGTGGGTATTTTGTAGAATTTAACTATACAGAATGAAATACAGCAGATGTGCTACCCTTACTATACCAGAGTGCGCCCGCCTTGTAAACTCCCTTTTGCTGGAATGGGCGCAGCTTTAAGGCTGCCACTGCTGCCAGCCTCTCAAAGTCGCTATATCTGATATTAAGCCAGCTTTTCCAGCTCTTCTGTGAAAAGCTCCCCAGCAGAACGGTAGCCATGTATCCTGCGTGGGTAGCCGTTTATCCAGCCCTCTATTTTCTCTATTTCCTCGTCGGTCTTATCGTCAAAGTTTGTACCCTTTGGCACTTTGCGGCGCACCATTTTATTTGTTACCTCATTCGTGCCACGCTCCCAGCTGCTATATGGGTGGCAGTAATACAAATGTGTCCTCTTTTCTCCCTCTTCCAGTATAGAACGCTCTAAGCCGTTCACGTCTGCAAACTCGCTGCCGTTGTCTACCGTAATTGTCTTAAATATCTGCTTAAACATATCCGCACCATATTTGCGCTCTAATCTATCCAGCGCCGCTACTACCGCCTCGTCCGTATGGTCTGGCAGCTTAAATATAATCTCGTCCCGTGTCTTTCTTTCCGTCAGTACCAGCAGCACGTTTTTAGATACTCCCCGCTTGCCTATTACACTATCCATTTCCCAGTGTCCGAACTCTTCCCGCTTGTCTATCTCTTCTGGGCGTTTTTCTATGCTGTCGCCTGCTGCTGCCCGTGCCTGCTGCTTGCGTACTTTCTTATAGCCCCGCTTTTTATTCTTCTTTACTGGTAAATCCTTATTTGTCAGCTTAAGGAAAACGCCCTTATCTATGTAGCTGTAAAGAGTAGCCACGCAGACGGTAGTATTAAATTCTCCCTCTCTACCCTGCGCCTTAAGCTCTCCCAGCACTGCTGCTGGGCTGTAATCCTCGTTTACTATCTTGTCCTCTATGTAATTTGCATATGCAATATCGTTGCCTATTTTAAGCTGTGTGCCTCTTACCTTTAAATTTTCCTCTGCCTTTTCCTGTGCTATGTCTGGGCTGTATCTTATTTCTGTCGTCCAGTCACTATTACGGTGTTCGTACTCTCCCCTTTTCAGCTCATTATATATAGTGCTGCGGTGTACTCCCAGATGCGCTGCTATTTTTGCCTTGCTTAATCCCTCTTTTAGCAGCGCCTCTATCTTTATCCTATCTGCCCTTGTCAGCTGGTGGCTGCCCTTTTTATTTGCCATTGTTTCTGCCTCTCTTTCGTTGTGGTCTATATACGACGAAAAGCCGCAAACTCTTTTACAAGTCTGCGGCTCTTATTTCATAGCTCATTCAAGGTCTTTACACTCGTTGAGTATTTCAAGTATTTTCCTTGTCTGGTTTTCCTCGGCTGTTTCCTTAAGCAGTTCGCCTACGTTCATTTCCTCGTCCATATTTTCTCCTTTCCCTGCCGCCCAGTTATTGTTATGGGTTATGTATCTCCCTTAACTGTCTTAATTATATCGCATATTCTGTAATATGTCAATACATATTCTGTAATATCCTCAAAAAAATAAGAGGGTAAGCAGCCCGTAAGCCGCCTGCCCTCATTCTTCTTACGCTAAGCGTGTGGCATAGTCAAGACTTATCCAGCCTGCGCCGCTTTTCAGCCTGCCCCAGCCTGCCGCACTCCCTTTGCCCGCTTTCACTTCCACAATGGTAAATACACCCTTGCCCGTATGCTCTCCCGTCTTTGCGTAGTCCGTCCCTGCGCCCGTCCTTATATTAAGGTCTAATATATCCACTTTAACATTGAACGGCACGCCTGCTGTCGCCTGCGGCTTTTCCTGCGGTACTGCTGCCTGCTGCCCTCCTGCATATTTCTTGTAATATGCCTCGCCGTACTCTGCCCGCTTTTTCTGTACCGCTTCGCTCTGGTCTGCTGGCTTTTCAAATCCCAGCAATACGGCATCAGAGGCAGCCCGCACGCTCTCTGCGCCCTTTAACGTGCTGATAACAGACTTATAGCCTTGTAGCTCGTCCCATAAAAAAGCAAGCTGCATATCCAGACTTCCAATAGATGCACCCGCCTTTTTCGCATAATCAAAAAGCGCCTGCTTTCTTGTGTGATACGTCCACTGCGCCAGCCCGTAACCCGCCTTGTCCTTTACAAAATTGCCATAACTTCCATTATCCACGGCAGCCGTATACTGCGCATCTGTCATATTAAGGCTCTTGTTATAGCTGTTTTGCAGATTGCAGGAATTAAGCCCGCTTTCCGCATACAGATTACCCATTAAGCCTGCCACGGCGCAGGCATTTAAGCCTTTGCCCGCCAGATAGTCCCATATTGCTTTTTCCGTGTTCCCGTTCTGCACCATGCCGCCTGCAAATACGCTGTAAACCGCCTTGCCGTCCCAGTCATAAACATTATAACCAGCAGTGCAGGCTTTCTTTGCATTATCCAGAGAAGAAAAAGCCCCTATCTGGCTCTTTTCATCTTCCCAGCTCTTGCGCACACGGTATAATTTATTTGTCTGGCTGCCGCCAGCAGATGCAGCGCCGCTTATCATCTGCTTAAACTTCTCCCATGTGTGCGCCATTGCATTATATACATACGGGTTAGGGCAAATCTTCCCCGTAACGTCGTAATGCCTTATGACGTGCGACGCAGGCACGTTGTACTTTTCCATTAAGTATTGTGTAAGCTCTGCCGTAGCCTCTACCGTTGCGTCCTCAAAATACCAATCTTTATCGGTAGCCCCCATGCTGGCGGTGTTCCTCTTCCTCACGCACATTTCAATACCGATACTGTTTGAGTTTCTGCACTCTGCGTGCTTATAGCTGTTTGCGCCGCAGTGCCACGCTATGTCCTCGGTTTCCACCGCCTGCCATATCTCCCCGTCAAATCCTACAAAGAAATGCGCAGACGCTCCGATATACCGCCCTGCGTAATACTGGCAGTTCGCCTTTGCGCCGCCCAGCGCCCCTACATAATGGATAACGATATATTTTATGCGTGCGGTACTGTTCTTGTCCGTAAAGTTATAGGGTGTAAGCAGTTTGTTTATTACTGGCTGTTTCATGCTATACGCTCTCCTCTCCAAAAAATCCCATGCCGTCAGCGTCCATAGAGTTTCTAAACTTCCGCAGCTCTTCTGGTGTCATGTTCTCCACCCTTGCCCGCAGCTCTTCCCGTTCCTCTGCTGTCATATCCTTTGTGTGTTCGCTCTTAATCTCTGCCATGCCCTCTGCTCTCCTTTCATTTGCAAAAAGCGCCTACGGTTTCCCGTAAGCGCCCTGCTGCATACTGTCTATGTTTTATTATTTTTCCTGCTGTCTGTAGCCCTCTACGCTGCCCGTGGTGCTGTTTCCGTCCAGCTCGTCCGTGTCTGGCAGCTCGTCTGTATATTTCCCCAGAAACGCCCGCACCGTCGCCCAGACTTTCTTAACGGGCAGCCCGCAAAGCGCCATGTTCTTAAAAATGCTCACTACCTCATAGGCAATATAGAGAAGTGCAAAAAATTCAGCCACGCCCACACTCGTAAGCCCCAAATGGTTACGTGCTGCCTCTGGGATAAAGCCGATAAGATTAACCTTTATCAGCATATCAATAGCCAGCATGAACACAAGGGAAATAAGCATACCCACTTTACGGATAGCCCCGTCAATCCCTGCGCAGCTGTTAAACCTCTTTTCACGCACCGCCCGCAGCACTCCAAAGATTGTATCGAATACAATCGCAAGCACCACCAGCTCAATTACCTTGTTATTTGCCGCCATGTTGATAAATTCCAAAATCTTCATTTCCATAAATCCTGCCTTTCTGCTTTTGCAAATTTAATGCCCGCTCTTTCAGTTCTGCGCCGTCGTACCCTGCTACGCTTTCCCAGTTTTCCAGCGTGGCTGTCAAATCCACAATAAGCCTGCTTTGCTGTTCAATAATCTTCTGCTGCTCTTGCAGCACTTGTAGCAAATTGTTACCCATGTACTCACTCCCGCGCCTGCTGGTCTATGCCGCCTTTTGTATGGCTGCATCTGCCAGCGTTTTTATTTTCTTTCGTAGGTTGTAGCTGTCGGCGTGTCCTGCGTGTCCCGTCCAGCTCTGTATACTCTTTTGTAGCTGCTCTTTCGTGATTTTCCCGCTCTCGCACTTCTTAATTGTCCTCTTGACACGCTTAATGCTGTCTGGTCTTACTTTTCTGTGCGTTGCCCTGTGCTTGTAGCCTACAAAGTCTACCCCGTTCTTTGCTGCCAGTATCGTAGTTTTAGGGTTAAGCGCAAGCCGCAGCTCGTCCCTTAAAAACGCCTCAATGTCTGCCAGCCAGCGCCGCAGCTCGCCTTTGTCTGGGCTTAAGATTATAAAGTCGTCCATGTACCGTATGTACTGCTTTGCGCCCAGTGTGTGCTTTACGTACTTATCCAGCTTATCCAGATAAATATTAGCGAATAGCTGGCTTGTAAGGTTTCCTACGGGTATCCCTACGCCCTCTGGCATATTGCCGTTATGGTCTATGATTTTATCCAGCAGCGCCAGTACCCCAGCGTCCTTAATGGCTTTTCGTATTTCAGCCTTAAGTATGCCGTGGTCTATGCTCTGGAAATAGTGGTGTATATCTGCCTTGATAGCATAAAGCGGCGCGTCTGGGTGGAATTTCTGCCAATCATAAAGCCAGCCTTGCAGCGTATCAGATGCAGCGTGCATACCCTTGCCTTTTCGGCAGGCGTAGGACTGGGATATAAAGCGCTTGTCAAATATAGGCTCTAGCACGTTGTTTATGGCGTGCTGTACCACTCTGTCATAGAATGGCAGCGCCATTATCTGCCGCTCTTTCGGCTCGAATACCTTAAAATAATGGTACTCGCTTGGCTCATAGGAAAGGTTTAGAATGTCGTCCCGCACCTTTTCTAAATTGCCCTCTTTGTCTTTGGTAAATAGCAAAACGTCCTTGCGGTATCGCTTGCACTTTCTGGCTTTGTTGTAGGCTTTCTGCACGTTTGCATAATCAGCCATAGCCTCTGCAAGCGTCACACGCTCGCCGCTCTGGTTCGTTGTATACCCTGCTCGTTTCAAAATAAAGCTCCTGCCTTTCGCCGCAGCTACTAACCAGCAGCCCTGCTTTTTCTCTTTGCCTCACGGCGGGACAGCCGCTCTGACTATAGAATGTTAAGCATCTGCTTAAATTCCCTTGCTAGTGTTCCGTAGATACGCTAAGCCTATAATGCTCTCACTAAGTCACACGCCCCACGCCCGCCAATGTTGCTGTTGACGTTCCACGGGTAATTGTTGCAATTCACGGCACGTGCGCCCGCATTAGCGCCATTGTTCCAGTTGCCGCCCGCTATCAGCGCCGCCAAAGGGCTGTAGTAAGCAGCTGCCCCATATTCTTATTACTTCTTTGCTTTTACCTCTTCTATGAGTTCCCCCAGCATAACGCCTATCTCTTTCAGCTTGCGGCTGCTTGTTCCGTAGTGCTGTGCGTTCATTGCGCTATACTTCAAATCGTTTGCCAGCCGTAGCAGCTCCTTACTCTGCTGTAGCGCCGTATCCGCTGCGTATAAATGGCTTTTTGTCGCTGTCTTGTCCCACTTGATTACCTCTTGCAGCATTTCCAGTATTGCGTTTCTGGTCGCTGTTTGCAGGCTGAATTTTTCAAATTTTGGGTACTTGCTTAGCAGCGGATATATGTATAGCAGGAAATCATATATTTTCTGGTGTAGTTGGTCTGTTTTTGCCTGCGCCGTCATTTTGCACCCCCGTAGTAGTCGGCTGGGCTTTCGCCCGCCGTCTACATGGAGTCACACGCCCCACGCCCGCCAACGTTGCCGTTCACGCGCCACGGGTAATGGGTGCAATACACGGCACGTGCGCCCGCATGAGCGCCATTGCTCCAGTTGCCGCCCGCTATCAGCGCCGCCAAAGAATATGCGTAATACTGATAGATATTGCCAACGTCGTAATTTTTCTCGCCCGTCATAAGCGGCGTTTTCTTATCCCAGCCCCACGCTGCTGTAGGGTGGTAATCTGCATTTGTGGCGTGTTCTGCCCTTGTGATAAGGTCGTTAAGCCATTCCCAGACACGCCCCACGGCATCTACGCAGCCTACGGCAGAAACGGCATTAACCACGCTGCCCGTAACGCCCCTGCCCGTGTTCGTGGTCGCCGTCCATGCGTTTGTATTTGCGTTGTCTAACCCCTGCGGGCTGCCAAAAGCATAAGCGCAAAACTCGCTATAATCTGGCAGGCGCTTACCGCTCTTTGCCAGACGCTCTACAAAATTGTACCAATTCAGCCCCTCTGTACCCGTGGCGGGTGCGCAGTTGTAAGCGGATTTTAAGCCTTTTGCGCCGTCGTCGCTGTCAAGGTAAATGTCTACCCATGTGCCGCCGCCCAGATATACCATACCCTCTGGGCTGCATTTCGGGCGGTGTCCCAGCGTCCATACGGAACGTGGCACAATGCCGCTACTTACTGCGCTTTCCCAGCCAGTGCCAAAGATAACGCCGCTGCTGTTCACGGGTTGCAAATTGCCGTCTACCTTACGGCAGCGCCCGTAATGAAAGCCGCCTATTTTTCGGCTGTTGCTTGCGTTCCAGCCATTAGGGTACGTGGAATTAAGGGAAATGATATACTGCTCGTCTGCCGCATCAATCCTGCTGTCGCAGATATACACGTAGTAGTCGCTGCCCACGGCAAAAGCGCTGCCCACGTCCAGATTAGCAGCCGTAAGCACTGTGTTTCCCGTCTTAAAGATGCCAGCGCCGCCCACTGCGATAACGCAGCCCTCTACTACCGTCAGCTCGTTTGCGCCGCTGGCGTACATATACTCGTTGCTGGGCGCTACAATGTCGCTAATCATAGCCATTTTGTTTACGTTCAAAAGCGCCCTTGCGTCGGTCTTTGTCACGTCGTCAACCATTAACCTACTCATACTGTTTTAATACTCCTTTCAATGCTGTAATGTCGTCAGTTGTCATGCCTGCCACGGTTTCTGCCGTTTCCAGCGCAATTACGGCGCAGCCAGCCGCCACCGCCTTAGATAGTGTAAGCGCCGTGCGGTCATTCGCCGCCTCTCCTGCCGCCTGCGCCTCTTCGCTCTGTACGTGCGTCACTGCCTGCACCGTGCCAGATACGCCGCCCGCCGTAAACTTCATGCCTACTGCTGCCTCGTCGCAGTAAATAAGCGTTACGGCTTTCTTTTCTGGCTGCGCCTCTGCTACTGCGCACTGTATGTAGCGCTGCGCCTCTGCGCTCTCAATCTTTGCCAGCAAATCAGCCGCCGCCAGCTCCCCAGCCGCCACCATAGCAAGGCAGTTGTAATAGTCCTCTTTGGTCTTTAATGTCTTTGGAAATCCTTTCATGGTCTGCCACCTTTCCTAAAATGTATTTGCAAGATAGGAATTGCCCGCATAAGCAAGCCCTAATACTGCCGTGTCTACCTCTCTTTCGTAATGCTGGCTCATGTAGGCTGCGCCCATGTAGCAAAGCCCTAATACTGCGTCGTGCTTATAATCAATGCCCCAGCCGCTTTCTATCCTTTTCACCCGCTCTTCCAGCCCCTTAAGCGCCTCTTTGGTTTCTGCCGTTCCTGCTGCTGCCGCCTGCGTAAGCTCCTGCACTGCTGCCGTAAGCCCGTCTATTTCAAGCTGTAGCTGCCCTGCCGCATCTTCCCCCAGCTGCCCCTTGATAGCCTCAAACCATGCGTTAAAATCATTCTGCGCCTCTGTCTGGAAAAGCTGCATATTTGCCATAAAAGCAGTATAGGCTTTCAAAAGCTCTTCGTCCCAGTTGTTCAATGTGTTCTCAAACGTTGTGTAGCGCTCGTTAAACTGGCTTTCGTACTGCGTAAAAAGGCTTTCTGTCTGGGTTACGTAACTTTCATATATACCCGCCAGCTCTGTAAGGTACTTTTCCATGTTCTGCTTATATACGCTAAACTCGTCCAGCACGGCTGCGCTGTAGGTATTAAAAAAGTCCGTAAACTGCTTTGTAAGTACACTTGCGTCTATTTCCTTTACCGTCCCTACTACAATGCCGCAGACGGCACTATTAAAACGCTGGTCTGTGATGTTCTGCGTCAGTATCTTTGTTACGCCCTTTCCTACGTAAATGTCTGCAAGCGCCAGCTCCCAGACTTCCGTATTACGGGTTAAGGCTGCTGCCACTGGCTTTGCAGACGGCACGCCCTTAAGCACGTCTATGTAAATGTCCCGCAGCACTAAGTCCCAGCGCACTACCACTCTGTCTACCCTATTCTGCGCCCCCTCTGCCCTATCCAACATTACGCCCTTGCTTGCTGGGTTTCTAAAAGCGTACCCGTTTATAAAGGCGTATCCCATATTTACCCTTACTTCCATGCCGCTATGTGCCACTACTTGCAGCCCGTCGCTCGGCTTTGGGAATACGCCGCTTGCTAAGAACGTGGCAAAATACCACGCCCAGTCCTCGGCTTTAAATACCCTGTCAAATTCTCCATCTACCTTTATGGCGTTAAACGGTAAACTGTCTGCCATTCCCTCTACCTCACTTTCCTTATCTGGTCTACCAGCGTAGGCAGGCTGTCCCCAAAAGTCGCCTCTATGGTTTCCTCGCCTTTCTGGTACGTTTCTGTCACTTCTGTTATGCGTGCGTCTATCTGTATCCCCCACTTTTCCTCTTTGCAAGTGATACGGTCGCCTAAATCAAAATCGCTCTTGAATTTCAAGTTAGAATTTGTGTTTATGGTACTTACAAAGTTTATGGTTTTCCCGTAGCTTTCCAGCTCTGCGCCGCCCCTCGTCCGCAGCATAGCCAGATATGTATTAAGCGGTATTACTACCTCTGTTTCCCCGCTCTGGTACTTCCTTGCTATGTCCGTGGCATCACAAAAAACCTCTTCCAGTTCTAAGCCCGCTGCGCCCTCTCCGTCCACGGTAACTACGGGCTGGCTGCCGTTGTCGTCTGCCGCCCCCTGCACATAGATAAAGTTCCCGCAGTTCTCTATACTGGCTGTGTACTCCTGCTCGTTCACGTTGTCAAAGTCACGGGAAAATATGCAGGGCGTGTTACCGTCATTGTTTGCCGCCGTAAGGTCTTTGCCCTTATACAGATAAAAGCCGTATTTCTTCTCTCTTTCGTTTACCAGAATGTCATAGCCCAGCTTGCCAGCCTGCGCCCTCGCCTTTACTTCCTGCCCCAGCTTTGCGTATACCTCGTTTGCGTACTCAACGCTGCTGCCCGCTATTGTATCCTGCGGCAGCATAACAAATTGCGGGAAACGCCGCTTTGCGCCCGCCCCGCTGCCGCAGTTCTTTGTTACCATTGTGTTTATAATGCTCTGGTTCGTGGCTGTCGCCACAATCTGCGGACAGATGCAACGCTTGTTAAGCCAGCGGCTCAACATATAGCCTTGCGCCTCTAACTGCTCTAGCCCGTTCTCGTCTTTTGTTATGTGTACGTAGGTAATCTGCGCCGCCCTGCGCCATATCCCGCCGTCTGCGGTCTGTACTTCCTTTTTGCCGTCGTGCTTGGTAAGTATGTTTCCCTCTGCCAGTAGGCGGCTGTTATTGTCCGTAATCGGCGCAAGCAGGCTGAATGTACCCACGTCAAAGTATTTCGTGTGCCATAGCAGGCTTGCCATTTCGTCTATCGCCCCCAGCGGCTCTACCATCTTGTCAAATACCCTAATCTCCATGCCGTCACACTCCTAAAAATTCCTTGCTGTAGAATATCGCCACTTCCAGCGAATTTACGCCGCCTGCTGCATCATACCGAAAATTATTGTCGCCTATGGCAAGCTGCATAAAGGTACTGTCTACGTCGATATAGCGGAAATAGTCCGTTTCTTTCCCGTCCCGTATCAGCTTAGCACCCTTGCTGCCGTATTTCGTGTTAATCTCTATTACGTCGCCCGTCTGCATTACTGCATTTACTTGTATAAATTCCTCTGTATCCACGTTTAGCAGTATAGGATTGCTTACCGTCCCCAGCGCCGTAAACCGTATGCGCATACCCGTTGATACGTCGCCCTCGTTATAACAGTCCACTATCACGCTCTCGGCTCTGTACCCAAATATCATGCTCTTGCTGTCGTCCTTGTCAATCACGCAGGGAAAATGCCACGCAGCCACCCAGCTTGCTATATCCTCTTTCGTTTCGTCCTCTTCACGCCAGAACGGATTAAGGCACTCTAGCTGGAAAGCAAATTCATACAGCACGCTTTTTCTCTCTATCTTCGGCTCTCCAAACGTCCTGCAATTTATCACACGCTTAAAGCTGCCATATTCATAAGTCAGAGTGCCGCCCAGCTCTGGGTTAAGTATTTTAAGCATCTGGCGGCGCAGCTGTAATGCCTGCGCCTTGTCCCGTGTGTTGATATGCCCTAAAATATCCATATCCCGTGCCTCTATGCGCTGCCCTACGTATGTGTCGCCGTGCTGCCCCATGCTGTTTGTGCTGTAAATGACATTCGTAACGCCCGCTATGCCGCCTACGTCCTTGCTTACGTTGCAGAAAAATATACTGTCCGTCCCCAGCTCTAGGCTCTCGCCCCGTGAATTTGTAAATATCAGCTTTTCGTTTTCCATGCCCTATACCGTCCTTGCTATCATTCTGAATTGCCTTGCAGCCTCTTTTTGCTGCTTTGCGTAATCCGTTGTATTTGCGTAAATGTTCTGTATCACGGTAAAGCCGCCTGCTGCCCCGCCGCCTTTTGGCTTTGGCTTTTTCGGGTTTCCGTCGCCGTCCCAGTCATACGTAAAATCTTTGTCTACATTGACTTTTGCGCCTATATCAAACTCCTGCGGTATGTTGTCCTCAATCTGCTTGTTTACTTTCCCCATTTCATCAGAAAAGCCCACGCCGATACCCTGCGCCATGAATACGCCTACCTCGTCCCTAAATTTCCTTGACGGGCTGGCAATCCCTAAAGCGCTCTTTGCCGCATCTAGCAGGCTGTTTGCAAGGCTGGAAACTTTGTCTTTTAACCAGCTCCACCCGTTGCTTATGCCGTTCCAGATACCATGTACTATGTTACTGCCTATGTTGGCAAAAGAGCTGCCAATATTAGAAAAAGCACTCACAATTCCGTTTACGCAATTCCTCATACCCTCTACCGCTTTATTTTTTACCTCTGTACCCCACTGGGCTACTTTGGATATTGCGGCAGAAATGCTATTATAGATTTTCTGCGGCACTTCTTTTACAATGTTCACAATGCCAGTAACCATGCTATTCATTACCTCTTTGGCTTTGGTTTGCATATTGCTGCCCCATGTAGCCACTTTGGTAACTGCGCCTATGATGCAGTTCCAGATTTTAGCGGGCGTTTCTTTCACAATGGTTACAATGTTTGTAAGCATTGTGTTCATTACCTCTTTCGCTTTGGTCTGCATATTCAAGCCCCATGTGGCTACTTTGTTTATGGCATCTACTATGCAGTTCCAGATTTTCTGCGGCGTTTCTTTCACAATGGTTACAACATTTGTAAGCATTGTGTTCATTACCTCTTTGGCTTTTTCCTGCATATTCAAGCCCCATGTGGCTACTCTGGTAACGGCATCTACTATACCGTTCCAGATTTTCTGCGGCAGTTCCTTTACAACGTCTATAACCTTTGTTACAAACTCTGTAATGACTGTGCCGCCTTTTTCTTTCATGCTTGCGCCCCACTCGGCTATTTTTTCTATGCCTGCCGCTATCGCCTGCGGTATCTGTGTTGGTAGCTCCTTTAGCTTGTTTAAAATCGTCGTCACAAGCTGCCCCGCTGCCGCCACAATTTTAGGCAGCCCCGTTATAAGCCCCTCTACAATGGCTACAATAATCTGTGGTACTGCCGCTATAAGCAGCGGAATTGCATCTATAATGCCGTCCACAAGCGCTACTATAATGTCGCCTGCGCTCTCCAAAATAAGCGGTATGCCCTCTACCAGCGCATTTATTATACTGGTTATAATCTGCGGCAGCCTCTCTATGATGACTGGCAGCGCCGCTATAATCCCGTCTGCAAGCCCCGTTACAAGCTGTAAGGCTGCGTCTATCAGCATAGGCACGTTGTTTATCAGCGTTTCCGTTATGGTAAGCACTGCGTCTATTACGCTTGGTATCAGCTCTGGCAGTGCCTCCCCCAGCCCTTTTGCCAGCCCCGCAATAATCTGTACTGCGCCCTCTGCCAGCGTCGGTATCAGTTCTACAATGCCGTTAATCAGCGTTGCTATTATCTCTGTTGCGCTCTCTGCCAGCGTCGGTATCGCCTCTACAATGCCGTCCGCAAGCCCCGTAATCATTCCTACGCCCGCCTGCACGATTGCTGGCGCACTCTCTACAATGCCGTCCACAAGCCCGCTTACAAGCTCTACGGCAAAGCTGGTAATCTGTGGCAGCATTTCTGCCAGCCCGTTTACCATGTTTCCTAATGCGTCGCCAAAGCTCTGCGCCATTTTCCCCATATCGCCGCCCGCCTCTGCCGCACCCTGCGCCAGCTCGTTTGCAAACTGGCTGAAAATCGGTAGCGCCTGCTCGCCTATCGGCATAATAAAGCTGGTCTGTAGTATCCTGCCTGCGCCCTGCATAGCCTCTGAAAATGTGTCATATTTTACGGCGTTAATCTTCCCCATAGCGTCCGTGGTCTTGCTTATCTGCCCCTCAACGTCCATAAGCGACGTGCAGGCATCAGCGCCCATATCTTCCCACATAGTACCCATTAAGCCCACGCCCGCCGTATACTGTAGGCTCTTGTCGTCGCAGTTCTTAAGCGCCTCGCTTACTTGGCTCATAGCCTCTTTTGCGCTGTCGCCGCCCTTTTGGAATTTCCCTACTACCTCGTCCGCATTAAGCCCCAGACTTTCAAGGTATTCGTTTGCCGTGCCGTCATTCATGCGGATACTAAACTCTTTAAAAGCGTCGCCCATTTTGTCTATGCTCCAAACGCCAGTAGCAGCGCCGTTTGCGATAGAGTTAAACATATCCTCTGCGCTTAGCCCCGCCTGCGAATACTGGTTACTGTATTCGTTGATAACGTCCAGCAAATCCCCGTTCTTGTTAAGCCCGTTCTGTGCGCCCTGCGCAATAAGGTTATACGCCTCGTCAGAGGATAAGCCGAATTTCTGCATAAGCTGTGTGGCGGCTCTGGTGCTTTCCGCTACGTCAAAATCAAACGTATCCCGCAGCGCTAATGCGTTGGTCGTCATTTTTTCCAGCTCGTCTGCCCCTAAGTCGCCTGCCTGCTGCCGTACCTCTGCCATAGCTGCCGCTATGTCCTCAAAGCCTTCGCCAAAATTTGCGTTATAGATATTCTCCATAACTTGCTTGTACTGCCCTGCGTCCTCTGTAGCCGTCCCCGTGGCTGCGCAGAAATCATTTAAAGCGCCCTTTGCCTCGTCCGCTTGGCTTACGGCATAGCCCAGCCCTGCCACTACTGCCGTGCCGATTGCAGCCGCAGCCGCCCCCACTGCCGCTATTCCTTTCGCCATAATGCCGCCCAGATTTCCCATAGCAGATGCAAGCCCGTTATGCCCCTGCTCGGTTTCTGCAAGCTGGTTTTCCACGTCGTATAGGGCGGCTCTTTCGTTGTGCAGCTGCGTTTCAAGCTCTTTAGCCTCGCTGCTGGTTTCCCCATACTGGCGCACCATGCTTTCATAGGCTCTTTCCGTTTCCGCTACCTTTTTTGCCTGCTCGTCATATGTCCTTTTAAGGACTTCCTGCTTTTCAGCCACGGCTTTTGCGCTGTCCGCATTGTTTTTATACTTTGCGTTTACTTCCTGCAATTCTGCGCCCAAAAGGGATAAGTTTTTATCTATCCCCTGACAAGCCGCCTCATACTGCCGCTGCGCCTGCACGCCCTCTGAAAGTTCGTTTTCTACAGACTGCAAGGCAGCGTCAGTATCAAAGAGCGCCGCCTCTGCATAGTTCAAATCTCTTTGCAGCTTTTGTGTAGCCTCGCTATTCTCGCCCGTTTGCTGTGCGCATCTCTCTAACGCCTTGCGTGCCTCTTCTACTTTCTTTGCCTGCTCTGCATATTTTTCAGATAAAACGCCCTGCTTTGCCTTTAATGCCTCTATGCTGTTTTCGTTTCCTTTGTATTCTGCGGTTACTCGGCGCATTTCAGCATTAAGGTTTTTCAGATTATTGTTTATATCTTTGCAGGCTGCCTTGTATTCTGCCTCGCCGTCAAAGCTAAGCCTTGTTTTTATATTTTCTGTCTTATCAGCCATTCGCTACAGTCCCCCTAACGCTATGTCAATGTCGTCCAGTCCCTCTGCCGCCTGCGGTACTGCTGCCCGTTCCTGCCTAAAAATGTGCGGGTTATATTCCTTGTGGTATCTGAATAGGGTTACAATCTGGTACGGCGTTTTTCTCCATGCCTCACGCTCCCTATACCCCAGCAGCACCATAGCGATATACAAAAGCCGTGCAGTGTCTAGCTTTCCTGCACGGCTTTCATTTCCCCCGCCTCTTCGTCGTCCTCTGTTTCGGTATCTCTGCTGCCCTCTCCGTCGCCTGCTGTGCCTGCTGCAAACGACGCAAAAATAGCCCGCTGTACCTCTGCCAGATTGCCTATGTGTATCAGCCTGCCTATCTGCTGCTCTGTGAAAAGCTGGGCGTTCTCGTCCTCTTCTAAAAGCCCCTCATTGATAAGCATTGTAAGCAGCCACTTTGTATCCTTTACCCAGTCTGGGTTACTCTGGTTGAAAACCTCGTCCAGCTTGTCATAGCCGCCGAATTTCGTCTGTATCTCGTCCAGTGCGTTAAGGGTAAAAAGAAGTCTGTACTCTTTCCCTTTCAGTTCTACCGTATAGCCACCGTCTTTAATTGCGCTCATATCAACAAATTAAGGCGCAGCCATGCGCTGCGCCTTTTCTCCTTTCCCTTTATTCTGTTTTTACGCCGCTGGTATTGTTGCTGCTGGTTCTGGCACTGCTGTAAACCACGTTTTGGCTGCGTCGCTTTCCTCTGTACCTACAAAGTCAGCTTTCCAGCGCCCGTCTTTCTTCCTTGCTGTAAAATCTGCCTCAATGTCTGGCGTGTTAAACTTGATGCTCTCGCCTTTTGTTTCGTACTTTTCAGACGGGATTTTAAACTTTGCTTTAAGCAGCCAGATATAGCGAAACTCCCCGTTCTTTTTCTTTGCCCTAAATCCTACCGCTACATACGGCGGCTCGTCGTCCTTGCCCGCCCATACTACCTTATTCTGGTCTACTTCCTGCCCCAGTACCTCTGCCGTCACTTCTGGCGCAAGCTCTTTAATCCCCAGCTTAAGCGTGCCGCTTGCAAACTCCGTCACGCTCTCGCTCAATGTATCATCAGCATACAAACTGCCGTCTGCCGTTTTTACCGATAAATCAGCAGTCATAGCCTCTGCCATTCTCTTAGGCGTTCCGTAGGTTTCCACGCCGTCTGCCTCTGTGCAAATCGCATAGTACAAATCTCTTAATCCTATTGTCATTGTCTTGTCACTCCTTTAATATTTCGATTGTGATAGGCACTAACCAGTACCCCGTTTCTGTTTCGTAGCTCTCCATGTCCACGCTGTTAATGTAAAAATCTGCCGCCCGCAGCACTTCCAGAGTTTTCTTAAGCTGTGCCTCATAGTCGCCCTTGTAGAAAAGCGTTACCCTATACATTTCCTTGCTTTCGCTCTCTGCGTCGTCTGCGCTTACGGCAGCGCCGCCATTCAGCCGCAGGAAAGTATAATAGGCTTTCGGCTTGCATCTGCCAGTATATACGCCCCGCTGTGCTGGCAGCCCTGCGCTCTCTAAAATCTCTTTTATGCTGCTCATTGTCCCTGCTCACGCTCCCATACTTCCATTTGTGCATCAACTACTTTTTCGTGTGCTTTCGCATTTGCTACCGTCATATACGGGCGGGCTACTTTTTTGCTTGTGCCGTATTCGTTTATAAATCCTATCGTTGCATATCTTACTTTGCTTTTATCGCCCTTTCTGTCATTTCCGTGCTTTGCCCTGCCCTGCGGGTATACATCAATATGTTTTTCCCTGTCGCCGCCCTGCACTTTTGTAGGCTTTATTGCTTTGATAAAGCCAGCGGTTTCCTCAATCCCCATAGCTTTTGCCTCTTCCCTTTGCGCCTCTACCAGCACTGCTGCCCCTGCTTGCAGCATTTTAGGCACTGCCCTTGTTGCTGCCTGCTCTCTCCTGCTAAATGCCTCTATTACCTCTTCCAGCCCCACCGTAGTAAACTCTGCCATTTTATTTGCCCCCTTTCTGTTGATTTTCATTCGACATTGTTCTATAATTTTCTTAAAAACGATAGAAAGGTTGTGTTTTTTATGAAAAAGAAAACTATAGTCTTTTCCTGCCTTGCCGCTCTATTCCTTTTATCCTCTTTTAGCGGATTTGCAGGCGGTCTTGTTTCTGGTGGCGTTGGCTGCCTTGTTATCTGTGGTATTTTTGCTTTTCTGGCTTTCCGTTCTGCTAAATCGGTTACAGAAACAAATAGGGAAGTACCGCAAACGCCTAACCGTTTTACCCCCTCCCCGAACAAAAATTCGTTTTCTCAATCCCTGCATGATAATACAGTAAATACCGATACGGCAAAAGCTCCCGCCGCAGCGCCAGTACCCAGCGCTCCTGCACAACGTCAATCAAAATACATATTTGCGCCTATAAAAGTCACTGGTGTAACTTTTAATAATGACGACGGCTCTTCACGCCAACTTATTTTGCGCAAACTTCATTTTCACGATAGCCCGTTTAATGAATATGCCGACGTTGAAATAAAGCAATATGAGTATAAAGAGCAGCCCGCTTACGGTGTCTATGTCAACAATATGCAGATAGGAAACATACCCGCTGATTTGATACCTTTTATACAGGACAACATAGAACGCATTGAAAGTATAAGTTATATTGATGTATACGGCGGCGGTCAAAAAGACGGTAAACCTATTTCTTACGGCTGTAAAATCACATTACGCTTTTTAAAAGACAATCCACCTATCAATGTTCCAGATACTCTGAAAATAAATGATTAACATTTCCTGCGGCGGTATCCCCGCCGCTTTTATGTTCCCTCGTCCTTGTTTCGTAAGTCCGTAAGCGTAAGCTCTATGGTATCGTCGTCTATGTCGTAGGTCTTAAGCACGAAAAAGCGCCGCCCGTCCATTTCTACGGTGTCCTCGCCCTCATAGTCTGCCTTATGTACCTCACATTTCGCCTCTACCACCTTGCCCGTCTGCTGGCTCTTAAAATACTCGCTGTAGCCTACTTTCTTCTTGTTGCAGAAAACAGTACGGGCGCTCTCCTGCGGCTCATTCTCAAATCCCCCAGCGTTTACCCGCTCGTCTGGCGGCTGCTGGCTGATTATTGTAAGCTCGTCTGCCCATGCTGCCATATCACGCCCCGCTTTCTGCGCCCTCGGTGTCCGTTTCGGACACGGGCGGCGCTGTGTTGTACTCCTGCGACAAAGCAAGCCGCATTTTCAGCGTGTCGTATGACTGCCTAAACTTCTCCGCTTTGTCGTTGTAGCCAAATTCTGCCTTGCAATAAAGAGTTACCGCCCTTATAATCAGTGCGTCGCCCTCGTCAATGGCTTTTACCCCGTCATTTGCAAGGTCGGCTTTGCAGGCGGCTATACAGTCCTCTATTTCTGCCGTTATCTTCTCGCTGGTGCTGCTGATACGCAGCGCCGCCCGCATTTTCTCTGTTAATGTGGTGGCATCTGCCGCCATACGCTGCACCCTCTTTCTGGTTATCCCACAATCTCTGCCACGCCTGCTGCCGCCAGCTCTGCCGCACGCTCCCTGCCTACGCTGTAAGCCTCGCCTGCGTCCTTAATCTGGTTAAGCTGCTTGTCTAAGAACCTTGTAACGGCTTTTACCTTAACCAGCCCTGCTGCCTTTTCTGCCTCTTCCTGCGGCTTTTTAGCATCTTTGGCGGTTTCCTCTGCTGCGCCCTCTTCCGTCGTTTCCTGCCCCGTCTGCGGCTCTCCTGCGGTGTCCTCTGCCTCTTCCGCTGTCTGCCCGCCTGCTGCCCGTTCCTCTTCCTGCCGTGCCGCCTCTGCCTCAAAAAGCGCCTTTTCCTCTTCTGTAAGCTCTCCCTCTGGTACGTCTACCTCTACTGCTGCAATTCTGGCTATAATATCCTCTGCCTTTCCAGCAGCGCTTACGCCCATATCCTTTGCCAAAGCCTGCAAGCTCTTATAATCCATGCTTTTCAGCTGCTCTGCGTCTAAATGTCCTTTCATGCCCTTTACCTCATTTCTGGCAGCCAGCGCAGGCACGCCAGCCGCCGTATTTTTTCCTTACGCCGCCGCTATCTTCTCGATTGTTACCAGACTGTTTTTGTCAACTACCTTGCCGTCTGCCAGCATGATACCCTTTGTAATCTGGTCGTCGGTGTCGTTGTCCTCATACTTCTTAACGCCCATAGCATAGTTGGTGTTAAGCACATAGTCCTTGAAATTGAAAAGAAACGCAAATACCGTGCCAGCCGCCAGCGTCTTTGTGTATGCCGCCACATAATCGCAAAGCACTACTTCCCTGCCTAAAAGCGTGCGCTCTGGCTTTCCTGCTATGCCGTGGTTTACTCTGGCTATCGGCTGCCCGTTGCTGTCCGTAATCCCCACATACGCCATAAAGGTTTTTTTGCTCATGCACCACTTAGCGCCGTTCTCATAAGCCAGCGGTAACGCCGCCTCTGCCGCAATCAAATCATTGTAGGACGGTGCGGCGCTCTCCACTTTCTGCCCCTCTGCGGGCGTTTCCGCTAAAATGCCTTTCGGTTTCCCGCTGCCGTCGCCGTCAATGATAGCCTGCTCTAACGCCTTTGTCATAGCCTCTACAATGTTGTTGATAAGCAGGCTCTCAAAAGCGCTGATAGCCATTGTGTCAACTTCCAGAGATACGGCTACTGCGCAGCGCAGCTTATGGTATGCAAAAGTAATCATGCCGTCTTTCTTGATGTCCTTATTCTGCTTGTCGCTGCCCTTGCCCTCATTTACCCATGTTGCCGTAGGCTTTACTGTGGATACTGGGATAGATACGCCGCCCTTGTACGCCGTTCTGGTTACAAGCGCTAAAATCATGCCCGTGCTTTCCAGCTTTTCTACAATCTGGTTAAGCACCGTTGTAGGGATAACCGCCCCTACGTCTGTAGTCTTGCTTACTGCGTCGGCTCTGTACTCTGTGGGTATCTCTGTGCCACGGCATACATACTGCATGAACGCCTTGCGGTATTCCATTCTGCCGTACTTGTCGCCGTCGTCCTGCCCCTCGCCTGCTGCCCCTGCAAAGTTTCTAAGCACCGTGGGCGCTGCGCCGTTCCCGTCGCCTGCCTCGTCGCCTACGGTTTCGCCCGCCGCAATTCTGGCAAGTAAGTTATTGCGCCGTTCAGCCGCCGCAATAATCGCCGCCCGCTCTTCCTGCAAGGCTGTTACCTCGCTTTCCAGCGCCGCTATTTCCTCGTCTTTCAGTTCTGCCGCCCTTGTGGTTAATTCCCCTCTAATCTGGGCTAATCTGGTTTCGATTTCCTTTAATCTCATTGTCCGTGTTCTCCTTTTCTTTGTTTGATTTTCTTATAAGCTCGCCCTAATCTTTAGTAAGTTTATACGCCTCTGTAGCAACTCCTGCCGCTCCTGCTCATAACTCCTATCAGCAAAAGCACGGGCGCTTATTTCCGTACCGCTGTTTGCTGGTATGCTCACTGCGGATACGTCATAAACCTTTTTAATTTTTAATATAGTCCTTGTGTGCGTCTGTCTGTCGTAGCTTTCCTCTGCCACCGTAAAGCCCCATGACATTTTATTTATCATGCCTGCCTCTATGTCTTGGTAAAGCCCACGGGCTAAGTCTGTCCTGCCTAAATCGGCAGCAACTAAAAGCCCTTTATGGTCTGGCACTAAGATAAGCGTCTTGTTTGACTGGCGGGCAAATACCCTGCCTGCATGGTCGTACTGCATGATAACGTCGCTCATGTCTGCGCCGTCCAGTGCGTGTGCGTCTATCCTTTCGTAAATCTTTGTGCCGTCCTCAAACTCATAAAGCAGATACGGCGCATCAAACGTGGTAGCGTAGCCCTCTACGTAAAAATCCGTCTGTATCCGCTTTTCGGCAGCCCCAGCGGTCAGCGGTGCTGCCAGCGTCCTATATTCCCGTTCTTTCTTAATCGGCATCTTTTACACCCTCTTTCTTTCCGCTGCCGTCCTGCGGCGGTTCTGGCGGTTCTGGCGGCGTTTCCTGCTGCTGTCCGTCCTTTGCTGGCTCTGCTGCCTGCTGCCCCGCCTGCGGTGCTTGCTGTATGATTATCTGCGGCTTTTCCGTGCTGTTCTTCAGCTCGCCTATCTCCGTGTATTCCTTGCGGATATAGTACTTTTCGCCGTCCTCAACGTGTGCCATGTTCCATATATCCATTACGCCGTTGCGGTTAAGCAGCGCACGGTCAAAAAGCTGCGTGCTTACTTGCAGCTTTGTTGCATTGCTGGCATATTGCAGGCGGTTAGCAGAAAACATGATAGCATTACCGCACGCCCTCTCTCGCTCCGTAAAGCTCATGTTTGACATTACAAGCGATAGCTGTATTGCAAACGGTTCTATTTTCCCCTCATAGTAGGCGTTCCACGTTTCCTCATTGAATTTGTTTTGCAGAATATCCATGTTTGTACCAAAGTGCGTGCATACATTCTCTTGTATGTTCTGCATCTGCAAAGCGTTTGGCGTGTACGGCTTGCTTTCCACCTGCTTAAGCTCGCTGAATTTGTTGTCATAAATAATCATGCCGCTGTCATTCTCTGCGCTTAAGTTTTCCTCGGTAAACCTCTGCCGCTCTTTCTTTATGTCCTCTGGTTTCAGCATATTTGCCACCTTTGCCAGAAAACGGATATTTGCAGAATTTTTGACGGCGTTTATAATGCCCTCATTCTGCGTATGTATCAGTTGCATTGTCGGCTTAAGCGTGCGGTTATCCTCTCCGAAAAGGTCGTCTTTATATTCAAAGTCCGTCATAATCCCCACACGCTCAAACTCGATAGCGGCGTGTTCCCCGTTCCCAAAAAGATACCGTAAGTACACTTGCCCTGCTGCCTCTACTACCTCGCAGCGCTGCGCCCGCAGCGGATACCAGCCGCAAAGCGTCCCGTATCTGTCCTCTACTGGCACAATAAAAGCGGTGTGTTCCACCGCTACATAGGTTGCCACCCGCTTAATAAATTTTGTCGTATCCATGAAATAATTAGGCTTTTGCTGTAGCGTCTTTTCCAGCCGCTTTAGTGCGCTGCCCTCTATCTCTGGCTTTAGCTTGCTACAATGCGTGGCAAAGCTGTTTACTGCCGTTCTGGTCAAGTCCATTTCATATACGCCGCCGCTGTAGCTGGTAAACGTCGGGCTGTACCCGTTCAGCATCTTAAAATAGCTGTCGATATACCGCAGCTCTTTACCATGAAAAAGATAGTCTAAGAATTTGATACCGTCCACTCTCCTTTCTATGCGGCGTTTTTAAGCAGCTCGCCGCACTCTTCCCAGTATTTCTGCCGTACCGTCATAGCGTCTATGACGGATACAAAGCCGTCGATATGCGCCCGCTGCTCTATCTTTATAGGTCTGAATTTCCTTGTTTCCATGTTGTGCTTAAGTGCAACATTTAAGAAATGTGTCTTTAGTAAATTGTTGTCTGCAATCTTGAAATTGCCGTCTTTTATGATACCCTCAAACTCCCGTATGACTGGCGTTAAGTTTTCTCCTTGATGCACGTCGTCTGTCTGGAAACCGTAGTCTTTCAATTCCTCAATCAGATATTTTGCCATGTATCGGTCATACCCTATTTTGAGTATGTAAATGCCGTATTTTTCCACCAGCCCCGTAAACCATGCGTATACGTCGTGGTAGTCTACGTAGTTGTCGCCGCTTAAGGTTATCAGCCCCTTTTTAACAAAAATGTCATACGGCACACCGTCCGTAGCCTGCAAGGTTTCCACTCTGCCCCGTGGCATAAAGAATTGAGTAAACGCATAAAGCACGCCGTCCTTTTCAATTACCACGCTTGCTGCGGTCAAGTCCGTTGTCTGGCTTAAGTCTATGCCGCCCACGGCGTAGCAGTCCCTAAAGTCCTCTAAGGTCTTTTCAACGCCTGCGCCGTCCACCGTCGCATATTCCAGCCACGCTATAGAGCTGTTCTGCTTGATATTGCAGTATTTTGTTAAAAATTCTGCCCGCTTGCTTAAGCTGTTTTCTGCTACCGCTATCTCGTCCATGAAAAAGCTCTCTGGTACAGATACGCCCATGTTAGGGTTAGCTTTCTTAAGCTCTTCTATATCGTTCCACTTTTCCACGTCGTCTATCATGTATAAGAACGGCAAAAGCCGCCTTTCCTTGCTGTTACCCTTTAAAAAGCTGGTGCTGCGTTTCATCAGCTCATCATAAATGCTGTCGTTTATGTAGCCAGCGGTACTGATAGACAAAATCATAGGCTGGCGGCGTGCGCCTAAAGCAGACTTCATAACCTCATACTGCTTTAGCCCTGCGTCGCCGCTCCATGCCGCCATTTCATCACATACCACCAGCTGCGGGTTAAATCCGTCAGACTTTTTGGCGTTAAATGCGATAGGCTTTACAAAGCTGTTTGTTTCCTCGTAGTAAATATCGCTGCGCCGCTTTTTCGCCAGCTCGTTTAGCTCGTCCTCTGCCTGCACCATTTTATAAAATCCGTCATACACAAGCGTTGCCTGGTCTAACTTCGGCGCTAAACAATAGATTTCCTGCCCGTACTCTGGCTCTAGGTACACCATGTATGCAATAATCGCAGATGCAAACAAACTCTTTCCATTTTTTCTTCCAATTACTATAAAAATCTCACGGAAAATGCGTGTTTTTTCTGCGTCCTGTATGCCAAAAATGATAGAAACTATGGCTTTCTGCCATAGCTCCAACTTGATTAAATCATTGCGCCCCTTGCTGTGGTGGCAAAAGTTCTCTATGAATTTTATAGCCTTGTTTGCCGCCTTTGCATTAAAAAAATACTCCTGCTTTTCCAGCCCGTCCACAATGATTTTATATATTGCCTTTATCCATTTTCCCGCTACAATTTCGCCGCTTGTAATCTTAGCGTGGTACTCATAGATATAGTTTTTATACGGCACTTTCGCCTACTCTTCCCGCAGCGCCTCTAGCCTGCTTTTCTTCCGTTTTGCAGCTGGTACTAAATCGGTCAGCTGCTTTATGACTGCTGCATAATTCTTGCTTAATGCTATGTACGTGTCTGCCTCTGGGCTTTTCTTTGTCCCGTACTGGTTCTCGCCGTTCTTATACTCGCTCGTCCAGCCGTCCTGCTCTATGATTTCCTGCAAGTCGTCAAGCTCCACGCTCATAAATGCAGCCTTTTCTATCAGCGGCGTTACTAAGTTTTTCTTATTCTCGTCTAAGTCCTTGAAAATCCTTTTAAGCCTGCTCTTTTCAGACTTAATACGCTGTTCTTTTGTCTTTTCCGTCTTTGTCGCCATTCCTTTTACCCCGCTTTCCTCTCCTGCACCCCACCACACCCCCTACACCACGTATGCGCACGCCCGTAGGGTAATTTTAGGGTATCCCCCTCGGTATTTTCCCCCTTTAATTATTTTTCTGAATAGGGGGGACTATGCGCCCGTCTGCGTCAAAACCATACCGCAGCTTTGGCGCTCGCTTATGATGCTCTTTATTATGGCAGTCTTGGCATAGCGCCTCTAGGTTATCCCAGTTAAGCGTTATGTTTGCGTCGTTAATGTTTGCCCGTGTTATGTAGTGCTTGTGGTGTGCCACCTTTGCAGGCTCTCCGCAGCGCTCGCAGATATAATCTTGTGACATTAAGTAAGCGGCTCTGGTATTCTCCCATGCCGCCGATAGATAGAAACTCTTAGCCCATGCTTTCATACTGTCCCCGCTCCTTTCCCTTTGTATTCCCAGCGCCCTAAGTTTCATGCGCTGGGTAGAGGCTAAAGAATGAAAACAAAAAAGAGTAGGCTACTGCTGCCGCATCACGGCTAAGCTATCGCCTACTCTTTTCATGTTACCATTATACAGCTTTCAAATTCCCATGTAAACACCACGTTTTTACCACGATATTACCACGCCTGCTGCCAGCCCGCTATTTTAACTTATCCTCGTCAATGCCCCATAACAGTACCGACAACTCATTGATTATGCCAGTTACCCAGCGCCTCGGCGTGTTCTTCCCCGTCCCCAGTTTCTCTGCTATTGCCTCATAGTCCCAGCCCTGCATAAAGTACAGCTCAAAAGCGTTATACTCTATTTCCCTGCCTGCCATTCTGCGCCTATGCTCTATCTCTTCTACCGCCTTGTCTATGTGTGCTGTCATAATCAGAGTTTTAAAACGGCTGCGCCTCACGCTCTCTAAGTACGTCCTCTGCTGCTCGTCGGTCATTCCCATAAGCTCTAACTGCTCGCCGTCGCTTATGGCGTTCTCGATATGGAAAGCGGCATCACGGTAGCATTTCATAAGCGTAAAAGTATTGTGGTACTTGTCACGCTTGCGCTCTTTTTCTTCCTGCCTCTTGTACTCGGCTACTGCTGCCCGTGCTGCTTTCTGTATCAGCTGCTCTACCTCTGGCGTTATTTCAATCGTTGTTTCCTGCATCTTCCTTGCCCTGCCTTTCATTCAGTTTCTTAAGCTGCCCGTAAATATCTACCAGCAGCAAAATTGCAATAATCAATAAAATATTAGTCATGCCCGCCCTCTCCTTTCTGGCACGGTGGAAACGGGCAGCGCCTACAGTCCCGCTTTTCACAAGTTCCCTTGTAGCTCTCTGCATATCTCCGTTTATCTCCTACACTCCAAAATACTACCCTTGTTTTTATTCCTGCATCTTTCAGACGTTCTTGTATCTTTCTAAGCTCCTGCCTATAAAAATCTTCTCTATGGCTCATACACCGCCTTGTATAATCTAACGGCACTGCCTCTGTATCCAGCAATTCCCTTAAAATCCTTGCTGTAGTTTCTCCGTACTGTCTGAAATGTCCCATAACTATAAAGTTTTTTTGCCATACGAATAGATTAAAACCTAATGCCGCCTCAATGCGCTTAAATAGTTCCTCATGCTCTGGGAAAGGATTTCTGTATATCCAGCCGTTGCCTTTTTCGCTCATTTTAGCACCCCGCTTTCATACGCCGTAATGACTGCTGCCCGTAAGCCGTCTGCTGCATCATTCCTGCGCTGTATCCTATCTGGGCTTGTCTGCCTTATATGCTCTAAGTGGTCGCTCTCTAATATCTCCGCTATCTTTTCTGCTGCCTTTTGGCTATATGTAACGGCTCTAAGCTCATCAGCGCCGCCCAGTGCGTTTATCTCATACACTGCATGAAAGCTGCTGCCGTATTCCCTCACTTGCCAGCTGAATGTACGCCCCTTAATCTCTATCGGCTGCACATTATCGGCAACATTCCTGCATACCGTCCCTGCCGTATCAAAAGCCCCGCCCAGCCCCCGCATAAAAGACGCTAAAGCGTTTGTAAATGCCTCTGCCGCTCTTGTGGCTACAGATGCAAGGTCTATGCGGTTTATATTCTTAATTGCCTTTTTCGCAAGCCTGCGCTGCTTGCGCTTATCCAGTTCTAAAGGTGGGTTTACTCCATGCAGTTTTTTATAATTCTTTTTCCACTGCCTATACTTCATGCTGTTCTACCTCTCTTTCCCGTGCTATACCTTTTACCCAGATAACCGCCCCTTGTGGGTGCTTATACGGTATCGGCTTTTGGTACTGCACACAATTTTCAAGTACCCATGCGTAAGGAACACTGTAAGGCAGGCTTTCCCAGCCCGCCTCTATACAGTGCTTTCCTCTGTTTTTCTCGTACCTCTCTTTTGTAAGCTCTATGCAGTCTACAATATCCACTTGTCCCATAATGTGACTGCTGCCGCTTTGGATTAAATATATTGTGCCTCTCTTTTTTGTCCTGCTGCCCCGTATTTCCCAGCTTTTCAAGCCGCTTAAAATCAGCCTTAACCACTTTTCTTTGATTATCAGCCCGTCCATGCCTACTGCCCGCCTTTCTGGTAGTCCTCAATGCTCATTTGTCCCGCTATCTGCTCTGCCCCCCCGCTGCGTCCTGCGGCTCTGTCTGGCAGCGCAACATGATTTCATGCAGTAAATATAAATCGTCCTCGCTTACCTTGTCTGCCTGCTGCATAATCTCCCTTGCGGTAAATACTACCCACTCCGTATTATTCCAGTCCTTTTGCGGCGTGTCCGTTTCGGACACCTTTAGCACGGCATCTGCGGCGGCTTTCGTTGCGGCGCTTACGCTCTCCTTTACCCACTCCCGCAATACTTTTGCGTGCTGTGCGGCTAATTCTGCCTCTTTTGCCTTTTCTTCTGCCTCTTCCCTCTTGCGCTCTGCCTTTTCTATCTCCTTGTCGCTCTCTTCCTGCTGCTTTTCGTAATCCCGTTGCGCCTGCTCTGCGTCCTCTGCGGCTTTGGCGGCTGTTTTCTCTGCCACCTTTGCGGCTATCTCTTTTGCCCTTATTTCCTCGCCCGCTGCCACCTTATCTGCTATGGCTTTCTGCTCTTCTGGCGGTAGCTTTGCCGCCTCATACGCAGCAGTGATACCCATATTGCCGCTCTTAAGCTGCTCTTTAACCTCTGGCGTGGCGTTATTGTTTATGCTCTCCATTCTAGCTACGTTGGTGCTGCTCTCATTCAGCATAGCGGCTATCAAATCACGCATTTTGCCTTGTATCTCTAGCCCGTCCTCTTCCTTTGCCCGCATCAGCGCCGCTTTGGTGCGCTCTACTAACCTTGTTTTCTCATATGCCGTAAGCGGCTGCGTGTATCCGTTGCCAGCCAGCAGCCGCAGCTCATACATAGCCTCGCTCATATCCATATAGCGGTAAAGGACTTTTTTATACTCCTTATGTCCCCGCTCCAAATTCAGAATATTAGCGGCGTTGCGTCTGTGTCCGTCGATTATGAAATACTCGCCCTTTATCCTCGCTAAAACCGTTGGTTGCTCTTGCCCTACGTGTAAAAAGCTGTCTGCCAGTTCCTCTATGTTCTCTAAGCTCTGGTGCGTGTTCTCCTGCGCCGCCTTTACCTCATACGGGCTTAAATAAATCTCTTTGTATCCCTCTGCCGCTGTTGGCGCTCCCGCTGCCTTTGTCTTTGCGTTCAAAATGTCATTTATACCAAACTTTGCCATATTCTTTACCTCGCTTTCATCTTTTCACACAATGTTATGTCTTTTTCTTGTACGTGTATTTTCTCTTCGCTTTCTTCCCCTATATGCCTAGCCCACCAATCATTTTTTAACGCTTGGCAGTACCTTACCCCTGCACCATTTCCACCACGCCCAGCATTATAACGTTTCCCGCATAATATGCACTCAACAAATCTATATCCTGCTATCTGATAATCTTTTCTATAGTTTTCTTTTCCCATTTTCTTTACCTCGCTTTCCCCGTATATGCCGTCACAAATTTCTTGTACCCCTGCGCCGCCCCGCAGCACGGGCTATACTCATAGATAGGCTTTTGCAGGAAAGAATTTTCCGCTACTTTTTTTGAATATCTTACAATCCCCAGAATATTATATATTCCCTGCTCTTCCAGCCACTCCACGCCTGCGCTCTCCCCGTCCGTGTTCTGGTATGACGTAATCAGAACGCCCGCCAGCTTAATTGCTGGGTTATACTCTTTTACGTCCTCTATCTGCTCTGCCACAATGTCCAGCCCCTCTAAAGCGTAATTATCCAGCTTTACGGGTACTATAACCTCGTCCGTTATTGCCAACGCATTTATCACGTTAAGCCCTATGTCTGGCGGGTTATCTATGATGCAGTAATCATAGTGCCATAACTTGCAAGCGCTATACCGCTCCGTCTGGTTTTCGTTTTCCTCTTTGGTTAAATTCCATGTAGCGCCGAAAAGTGACATATTCGCCGTGATAATGTCTATGCCCTCATACTCCGTATGCTGTATTATTTCCTCTGGGTTTAACCATTCCCCGCTAAGCAGCTTTGTTATCGGCGCTACGCTCTCTGCGTCGTATCTTCCGTATGCCTTGCTTAAGTTACCCTGCTTGTCATTATCCAGCAGCAGGACTTTATAGCCCCTGCGGTAAAGCTCATACGCCATATTTGCCGCTGTAAAGGTCTTGGCTACGCCGCCCTTTAAGTTCAAAATGCTTATTGTTTTCATTCTCTGCCTCTCTTTCTGCGCCGCCTCTAGCGCATTGTAATTGTTTCCTGCTCTTGTGTAAGCTCTTCTGGGTGCAGTAAATACCGCTCTATCAGTTCTGCCGCTGGCTGCCAGCCATAGCATACCGCCGTATAATATCCCTGCTGCCGCAGATACTCTAACCAGCGTTTCTGATTGTCCGTTGTGGTATTCTTTCCAGCCTTAAGCTCTATGTACAGCCCGTGGTATCCTGCCCGTACTGCTGGTAGCACAATGTCTGGCACTCCCGCCTTAACGCCCTGCCTCTTAAGCGCCGTGGCTGTCGCCTTGTCCCTTTTGCCGCCGTTTGGTACATGATGCAGATACTCTAACTCTGGCATACGCCCTTGCTGGTATGCCGCCCAGCTAAATAGCGCCTCTTGATGCCCGCTCTCGTCGTCCAGCCTAAAGTTCCTCATGTTCCCGCTCTCTCCTTTCCGTGGTTTTCCTCTCTTTCGTTCTGCGCCAGCACATCTGCCCTGCATATACTGAAATACTCACACCATATGCAGCAGTGCTTACAGTTCTTGCCTTTCTGGAATAACCAGTATATAAGCCTCTGCCTCATTCCCTATGCCCCTCTGTCGTCGTTATCGTTCCAGCGTTCCCGGTTCCTCATATCCTCGCTGGCGTGCTTTATGGCTACCGCCAGTGCGCCTACTGCTGCCAGCCCCGCACTCAAAAGCCCTGCCCCTATGACTGCTGCCGCAATCCCTATAACCTTTACTGCCTGCATCTTATCCCCCCTCTTTCTCCATTTTTACAAGCGTGTATCTGAAATACCCATATCCGTAATACTCTGGGCTATGTACTCCCTTGCTTACGCTGTCCTTGTCTACGTAGTAGCCCTTAATCGGTCTTGCCTCTGCCTTAAACCATTCACGGCTTGAAATTATCCGTATCTCTGGCTCTGGTCTTACTAAATTCCTGCTGCAATTCCAGCGCTTGCCTTGTAGCGCCCCGTCCTCTGCTTTTCTGTGCGTATCCGTGTATTTAATCAAATACGCTGCCAGCTCCGCATAGTTCCCGCTATCGTCCAGAGGGAATACTTTTACTCTGTTATGCCCCTCATACGCCTTATACCAGCACTGCTGCAATATCTTTGTGTCTATCTGATTTATGACTAAATGATGATGCCTTGCGCCTTTCTTGCCTATCTCCATTACGTGTATGTATTTAAACTCTAGCCCAGCCTTTTTATACTCCTTGCGGCACTCCCTTAGAAATATATCTATGTCTTTGCGCATCTGCTCTTTTGTTCTCTCTGGCTCTCCCTTTTTCCGTATGTAGTCCAGCACTAAATGATAGTCACCGTATCCGTAATTTGCATTTATCAGAATACGCAGCTTTCTTTCTGCCTGCCTTGTGTTTATTTTCTCCTGCTGCTCTGTGGTGGGCTTAACCTTATCCCCCCTCTTTATCCCCTGCTTTTTATATCTGCTCGTAAAATAGCGCTCTACCTCTATGGTTTTACCCGCCCTTGTAATCCTCTCAACGTATGGCATATTTTTTACTCCTTTTTGGCTATCCTTGTCCTAAAGCTAATACTTTTATCAAGTGATAAAGCAGGCGCTTTGCCCGCATTTTGCTTGATATTTTCGCCATACAGTGATATACTGGATTTAGGTTGTAAAAGCTGTATAGCTTAGCCCTCTAAGGTATTCCCGTACCGTAGAGGGCTTTTTACTTTATCCACTTGTAAAAAGTTTCTCCGCATACTTGTAAGCCTCTCTGTAGGGCTGCTGGCAACGGTAGCTTGTGCAAGTGTGTAGCCTGCTGCCCCTGCAAAACTCGCAGGCGTGCAGCTTTGCGTACTCTTCCAGCCACGCCCTGCGGTCATGTTCCAATTTGTAGCGCAGCTTGTCTGCGTTCACTACCTCTATGCCTGCTGCATCTGCCTCCGCTATTTCGGCGCTCATTCCCTCGCTTATCCCGTACTTAACGCCCACTATCACAAAGTCGCAGCTTTTCAGCAGCGTTAAGCCTGCTGCCATGCCTGCCGCCCGTTCCTCTGGCTTGTCCTCATTTAAGCACTGCGTCATATATAAATGTGGCGTAATCGGCGCTAATCCCGCCTCTATCGCCTGCTTTGTAAGCGCCTGCGCATAGTCTATGTTTCTATCCAGCTGGGCGCTGTCAGCCGCCCTATACGGGCTGCATATATATACTTTCCTCAATCTATTCCTCTCCTTTCAGTGCCGCCGCAATCGCCTTATACTCCCGCTCTCTTTCCCTTATCTCCATTTCCAATTTGTCAAGCCGCTTAAACAGCTTATTTACCGTGCTGTCTGGCAGCCTTTCCCCTCCACGCACTAAAGCCTTGATTATTTCCAGACTGTCTGTGTCGTTCAGCTCTGCAAGTATCTGTATTTGTTGCGCCTTATGCCGTGCGCTGTGATAGCTGCGGCAGATTTCACTGGCTATCATGTACCGCCCTTTCAAAGCGTTCTATAAATTCCCGCTCTGTCTGCCATGCAAGCGGGTTTTCTACTTCCCGCTCTTCCCAGCACTCGCCCGCTCCCTCGTCCTCGTCAAATATAAAGCGTAAGTATGCGTGCGGGCTTTCCTCGTCCTCGTCTGGTATCAGCGCACTTAAGCTGTAAAATGCTGGTACGCCCTTAAAGCTGTATGTCTGCGGGCTTTCTTCTATCGCCAGCCTCATAATGCCGTAGGCGTTGCTTTCCAGAATAGCGCCCCGCTCTATTACTTGCTGCTTTGTCAGTGTGCAGGCAGCATTACCGCAAAATTCACACATTAGCCGCCCGCTCCTTTCTGTTAATCAGCTGTACCGATATTTCATAAGCCGTGCGCCGCTCCCTGCTGCCGCTGTCGGTATCAATAACCTTTTCATACTGGCGGCTCTGGTATCTCCCCAGCAGCTCTACTGTGTCGCCCTGCTGCCAGCCTGCTACCTCGTCCGCCTGCTCTTGCCAGCAGATGCAGGGAACAAAGCACTTGTTACCCGTCAGCTCATTTTTTACCATTACGGAAATATCCGTAATCCGCTTGCCCCTCGGTGTTGTCCTATAGATAGGCTCATGCGCAATAACTCCCCGTAGCGCTACGTCGTCCTGCATCATAGGATTTTTAACCAGCCCCACAAAGTCCGCCAGAATGAATACCAGCACCTTACCGCTTTCAAAGTCCTTAAGCGTCTGCACTATGCCAGATACAATAACTTTGCTGCCTGCTGTCATAAACTCTTTAAGCGGTCGCCCGTCCCTCTGCTGCCCTACGTCTACTTTTCCGTCCGTAAAGGCTACTATAACCTCGTCCAGCGTTCCCCGTGGGCGTGGCGTTTCAATTTTTGCCAGATAGCCGTTAAAACGCAGCCCGCAAAGCTCCGTAACCTCTTCAATCTCTTTCAGCTCCCCTGCCAGTCCTGCTGCATTGTCCTTGATGCCGCCCGCCGTCAAATCTTCCATAATCGCCGTGTTAATGTCCCGTAAAAAATCTGGCTTATTATCCTGCTCTTTTTTCATGCTTTACTGTTTCCTTTCCGCTGTAATTTTCCAGCATTTCTATTGCCCGCTGGTAGCAGGCTATTTCTGTATCCTCTTTCACTTTGCAGATACAACGCCCTTTTCTTTCGCCCTTATACTCCCAGATTTCAATAAGGTTATTGCCGTATATATCAAAATGGCTATGTTCCCTTAATCCGCAGCTCTTCTGTATCGGTCTGTAAATCTGGTAGAATTTGTGTATAAGCTCCCTGCGTTGCTCGTCGTTCTCTTCCATGCGCCGCCCTCACTTTTCGCAAAAGTATTACTTAATCCTGAATAGGTATTACTTTTTAGACGCCAGCTCGTCACACTTTAGCCGTACATACTCTGCTGCCATGTTCCGCACTTTGTCAGAAAAGCTGCGCCCCGCTACCGCCTCTATGATTTCCATTGTTTCAGTGTCTATTTTTATGCTCTTCTGAATGTTTGCGCCTACGTGCTGATAGTTCCCGTTTTTCCATGTGTACATATTTCTACTCGCTTTCTTTATGAGAAAAAAAGCAGCTGGTATAAGCTCGTAGCCGTCAATATCTTCATTTTCCAGCGGCTTATCATACTCAATGTATCCCCACGCCAGCCGCCCTATCTCTGTCACGTATTGCCGCTCATTGAAATTGTGAATAAGCATAGCTGGGTTATCCTTTGGCTTTGGATACGTTCCCGCTGATACTGGGCGCTGTGTGCTGTAATATTTGTATTTCACTCTCTTACCTCGCTTTCGTGTACCCCGTGCTGCTGGTATCCCTCTAAATACCCCGCACATTCAATATCAATCTGCTTTCCGTCCCTGCCGTCGCTGTTTATCTTGATTTCTCCGTAATACGCATAAATACAGCAGCCGTCATAATCATATACTCTTATGCTGCCCTCTGTAGCTGGCTCTGGTGTTTCAATAACCAGCGGCTCTGCCTGCTGCCTCTGTACTGCTGCCTCTTTATCAGTCTGCGGGTATGTATGCTGCCCTCTCCACCAGATAAATACAAAAAACAGTATCAGCCCTGCTACGCAAGCTGCCACGCCTGCTGCCGCCCGTATCAGTCCTTTAAGTATCTGGTTTTCCCGTTTGTGTCGCCTCATTGCCTACCTCGCTTTCTGTGTCTACCCTCTATGCTTAACCGCTGTTTTTCCTCTTCCCAGTCAAAATAAGTACACGCAATACAGCGCTTGCACTGCTCTATAGGCTCGTCGTCAAATTCTTTGCCAAATCCCAGACAAGCGCCGCTACCGTCCACGCCTGCTACCCCGCACTTCTTTTGCAGGCTGCATTTTTCTATACGCCTGCTTATGCGGCAACTTTTACAGATAACCTTTTTACCCGTCGTGCAACCCTCTTGACGTGCAAAGTACGCCGCCCAGCCCCTACTTACTCCACCCGTCCTGCCTGCATTTTTAAAGGCTACTATCTGCTCGCCGCATATATCGCAGTATACCTCTGTTCGTACTTCCCTATATATTGCCATTGCCCGCCTCACTTTCTGTCGTTTCATGCAGTATCATTTTTCTAAACAGACTTTCAAATATCGGTACGGGTATGCTATTGCCAGCCTGCTTATAAAGAGGCATTGTATAGCGCCCTACCCTCTTATGCACTGCTGCCGCTGCTTTAAAATCTGCATCTGTATAGCCCTGCAATCGCCAGCACTCTAACTCTGTCAGATACCTATAGCGCCCGTTACCCATATCTATTACTTGTGCTGGCGTTCTGTCCTGCCTTGCAGTAATTGTAAAAGCGTAATCCTCTATTACTGTTGCCCGCCGTATTCCCTTTTTGCCTATTGCCTCTAAAACGCTTGGCTGCGTCACGTCATATACTGGCGGCGCATCTGATAACAGAAAATCGCTTATATTCCTCATAGGCGTTTTAATTAAATCATCAAAAGAAAATTTTTCATTCCCCAGTACCGATACTGTAAAAACTCTTTCCCTTGCCTGCGGCAGCCCAAACTCCCTAGCGTCCAGTATCTCAAAATTATTGCTATATCCTAGCCGCTCCATTTCCGATAAATACCGATTGAAATTTACCCGCATATAACGGCTCAATACATTTTTCACGTTTTCCCAGATAACGTACTTTGGTTTCCATTCCCCCATTTGCTCTATGATGTGAATGGTTTCCCACATAAGGCTTGAACGTGTCCCGCTCCCCTTGTCCGCTCCTTTTCCACGGTTTATGCGTCCTGCCTCTGCCGTCGCTTTCCCTTGATGCCCTGCTATGCTGAAATCTTGGCACGGGCTACCATGTATCAAAATGTCTGGCTTTAAGTTCCAGCCTACTACGCTCTGTGTCTTATACTCCAATTCATCAGAAAACATAGCATTGTAAGAGCGTACCGCCTTTTCGTCTATCTCCACATAATCAATGGCTTTTACGGGTATACCTATATTTCGCAGTGCGCAGCGTGGGCTACCTATTCCTCCGAAAAGCTCCAATATCTGTACCATTTCCTGCCTACCTCTCTTCTGTTTGGGCGGTAGTCAACATTACAACCGCTACCGCCCACCGTGATATATTTTCCTTGCCTTGCCAAATCCCTTAAACCTTTCCTTGCGGCGGCGCTCTCTGTCTTTCCATGCCGCTATACTCCTGCTCTGGCGTATTTATTTACCGTGTGGGCTGCTTTTCACATTAAAAAGCCGCAGAAAACTTGTTGACCGTCCACATACTCTCTAGCTGGTATGACCGCTGCTATTTTTCCACGGTATCCAGATGCAGCTATTAGCCTGCTGCCCTCTGGTGCAGGCTCGCCATGCCTGCTACCAAAACCGCCCTGCTGGAATTGAACCAGCGCCCCGCTATAGGCTTGTACTGCTATAGTCAGTTTTAACAAGCTCGGTATTCTGCCATTAAATTAAGGGCGGGTGCTGGCGGCGCTGCCGCCTATTCGTCAAATATGCTTAACTGCCTATTTTCCTGCCTTATGTCCTCGTCTATGTCGTCTATATCCATACATTCATTGAAAACGCTTTGCAGGCTCTTTGCCTTTTTCCATGTGTGCTGTATCTTCATTTCTGCCCGTACATACTCTGCCGCCATTTCTGGGTATCTCTTCATATTCTCTGCGGCGTGGCGCTCTGGCATAAACATACAAAACATACAGCTACACCTACCGACGTATTCATAGCACGGGTGCGGCTCTAGCTTAAGCTCCCTGCCCTGCTCAAACATTTTGCCTTTTTCATAATCTAGGCAAGGTCTGTACCAATGGCACGTAAAATCTGCTACCCGCTTTGTCTTAAGCGTCGTGCTGTGATATTCCAGTTCTGGCAGCTTTGCCCGCCCCGTGCTTTCGTCCCTGCGCTCCCCAGATACAAATAAGCACTTTGCGCCTAGCTGCTGCCTATGCTGCCGTATCCATTTGTCAGTTACCGCCGTTTTCAGATAAGCCGTACACCATCTGTTTTTCATATCTGGAAACTTAAGCCGCTCATTCAGCAGCAGCCCTAAAAAGCCTCTGGTATCCGATAACAGAACGGGCTTAACTCCCATGAACGCCGCCACCTTGTAAAACAGTGCTACGTTTTCTGGATACTCGCAGCCAGTATCACAATAAAGCAGATATATCTTTTCTTTTGGGAAATTCTTAACCGCCCAGTACAGCGCCCCCGTGCTGTCTATCCCGTTTGAGCAGCTTACTATTACGCTGGTATACTCCAAATCGCTTAATAATCCCTCTGTCGGTACTACCTTTGTGCGTGCCATTGTGTTTATCTCTCTTTCGTTTCAATCTGAATAGCCGTAACAGCTCTTATCTGTCGTACCGTCGCTATAGTAATTGTCTGCCCAGTCCATGCCGTCTGCGTGGTACTCGCTGCTGTATACGCCCACTACCTTGCCAGCGTCAAACTCTTCCAGCCTTTTTGCTTTCACTTCCCTTGCCATGTTCGCCCAGAAACTATGCTCTCCCCAGTGCCTAACCTCTGCCTCTATCTTTCTGTCATATACAGCCTCTAACTCTTCCCTTGTGTATGGCTCTCTCACTTTCTGGCGTTTCGGCTCTTCCTGCTCTCCCGTCAGATACTCCCCGAACAAATCAAGCGCTTTTTCCCACTCTTCCTGCGTCCCTTTTGCCGCCTCTTCCAGTGCCGCTGCCTGCTCAACTACCTTAATAGCTGCTGCCTTTGCCTCTTCATATGCAGCCCTGCTTATTCGCCTGCGCACTAAGCCGCCCTCTCTGGCTACTTGGCTGGTAAAACTTCTTGACGTATCAAGAAAATAGCATCTGCCGTTATACTCGTCCTGCTCATAATCAACATTTTTATATCTGAAATCTGCGCTATACTTATTGCCGTCCTTTACTATCATTGTTTCTGTGCCGTGTGCCTGCATCATTACTGCTGCCATACTGTTTACCTCTCTTTCGTTGCCCCTCTGGGTTTAAAGTGTCGCCTGCGCTACGTCTGCTGTATATGTGTGCTGGTCTGTGCCGCTGCGGTTAAGTTCCTTGTAAATCGTATCTCTATGCACTCCCAGCGCTCCTGCAATCATTACTACGCTGTCGCCAGCCTTAAGCATCTTTTCTATTGTCCGTCTGTCCTCATAGCGTAATCTTTTATACTTCCTTGCCACTTTCCCCGCTCCTTTCTGCTTAATGGTAAAAAAATAAGCGTGTCAGAGTTTCTACACTCTGCACGCTCTCTTTTTCTCTGCTATTTCAATAAAAAAAGAAATTCGGCAGAGGCTTAAAACCTCTTGTCGAATTTCATTCTAAAACTTATCGGTTTTCAGAAAAAACTTATATGCTGTCATCCAGCACGTCAAACGCCGTCCCGCAGGCCCAGGGGCTGCCCACATCGCAGCGCCCGTGGTGGTACTGCCGGGACACCAGCTCCCCCTGCCCCTCCACCACATTGACCTTAAGTCTGCCGCCTTCCGTCCGGGCAAAACCGTCCAGCAGCGCCACCAGGGTTTCCACATCCTGCTCCCCGCTGCCTCCATCCCTTCCCTTTTCCGTCATCTTCTTTCTCCTCTTTTCCGGAAACTTCCGTTCCCCAGATCTATGTCTCTCTGCCTCTCACCAATAAGGCTCCCAGTCCCGGGACAGTCGGGTGAGGGCTTCCATATAGAAGTAATCCCCCCATAGATTGCACTCGTCCACACCGGCAGGACTGCAGGTATTGTAGGGCGAGCGGCAGGAGTAGGTGCTGTGGAGCACCAGACCGTTGGAGGTCTCAAAATCCCTCACCGCATAGTTGTCATAGAGGGATTTGAGAATCCGGGACGCTGTCTCCCGCCAGAAAGCCCCCTCCCCGGGCGCCAAATGCCTGCACATCTCCAGCATGCCGCAGGCCGCAATGGAGGCGGCGGAGGAATCCCTTGGCTGTTCCTCCCCCTCCGTAAACTCCAGATCCCAGTAGGGCACCAGATCCCCGGGCAGATGGTTCAGAAAATACCCCGCCACACGCTCAAAAAGGGCGACATACTCCCTGCGCCCTGTGTATCTGCAGGCCAGAGCCATGCCATATATCCCCCAGGCCTGTCCCCTGGCCCAGGCGGAACCGTCCCGATAGCCCTGGCAGGGGGCGCCGTGGTCCGGCGCTCCGGTCTCCTTGTCAAAATAGAATGTGTGCCAGGTGGAATCGTCCTCCCGTACCACATTGGCCACCGTGGTGCGGATATGCTTTTCCGCCGTGTCCCGGTACAGGGGATTCCCCGTCTCCCGGGAAGCCCAATAGAGCAGGGGCAGATTCAGCAGGCAGTCAATGATGAGGCGATAGTTTTCCGGCGCTCCCATGGCCCCCCAGGCCTGAATAAACTCTCCCACAGGCTGGAACCTGGAGACCAGCTGGTCCGCCGCCATCAGGGCTGCTTCCCTTCCCTCCCTGCTGCCTGCAAGCTTATACGCCGCCACACAGGAGGGTGTGTACAGAAACCCCATGTCGTGGTGATCCACCCCTCTCTTGTTTCGGATCCGCTCCATAAAATCCTGCACCTGAACCAGCGCCGCCTCTTTCAGCGCCGTCTCCCCGCAGTGCTCATAGGCCAGCCAGATCTCCCCTGTCCAGAAACCGCAGGTCCAGTCCCAGTTCTCCACCGGCTCATAAAAGCCTCCCACACTGTAGGCGTTCTGGAATTTATGCGTGAACTCCGGCAGCACATGGCATATCTGCCGACAGCAGAAGTCCAACGCCTCCCTGACCTCTTCCTCCCCGATTCCAGGATATTCCAGAATCTCTCTCTTCGCCATATCCTTTCCCCTCCTGCTTTATTTCCCTGTACCAAAACAATATCATTTTTCAGAGGTTGATTCAAGACTCCTGTTCATTTTCTCCTGCATGTGATACAATGTGACAATATTCGCAGAAAAAGGGGACAAATTTTCCCTGTCGCACAGAAAGAGAGGTCCATCATGACATATGCGATCAGAGATCTGGTCTGGCTGTTTTTCGTCTATTCCTTTGCAGGCTGGTGCATTGAAGTGTGTTATGCCGCCTTCCGCCGGAGACAGTTTGTCAACCGGGGCTTTGTGAGCAGCCCCCTGTGCCCCATCTACGGCGTGGGCGCAGTGCTGTTTGCGGTGTTTTTGCCGGAGCTGACGGCAGAGCCGTTTTTCCTGTTCCTGTGGGGCATGGTGCTGGCATCCCTTCTGGAATATTCCACCGGCATGCTGATGGAGAAGATTTTTCGGAAAAAACTCTGGGACTATTCGGACATAAAACTTAACTTAAGCGGCTATATCTGCGCCCGCTACTGCCTGCTGTGGGGCCTTCTGGCCGTGGCCACCATGCTCTTTTTGAATCCTCTGCTCCTGGGCTTCCTGAAGGTGATCCCCCGCCCTGTGACCCTGGTGGTGCAGTGGGCGGCCGCGGCCCTGCTGAGCCTGGATTTCGCCCTTTCCGCCATGGCCGTCCTGGGCCTGAAAGTCTCCGCAAGGCACCTGGCCCAGCTGTCCCAGGGCATGCAGCAGACCTCCAGGCTCCTGGAAAACAAACTCACCCTGGGCATGCAGAAGCGTATGGCAAAGTCCTTCCCCTCCATAGACAGGGATGCGATCATACAGGAGCTGAAAGAGCAAAAAGAAAACGCCGGGGCAGAGGCCAGAGTGTTCGCCCAGGGCTGCTCCTTTTATAAACTGGTGTCGCTGTTTTTCATCGGCGCCTTCCTGGGTGACATCACAGAGACCATTTTCTGCCTTGCCACCACGGGCATGCTCATGAGCCGCAGCAGCGTGGTATACGGCCCCTTCAGCATTGTCTGGGGACTGGGATGCGCCCTTCTGACCCTCTTCCTCTATCGGTACCGCACCAAAAGCGACGGCTACATTTTTGCGGCAGGCACCCTCCTGGGAGGCGTATATGAGTATGTATGCAGTGTCTTTACAGAGCTTGCCTTCGGCACTGTGTTCTGGGATTACAGTGGTTTCGCCTTCAACCTGGGCGGACGTGTCAACCTGCTCTACTGTTTTTTCTGGGGCATCGCCGCGGTGGTATGGCTGAAACTGATCTACCCTCTGCTGTCAAACCTGATAGAGAAGCTGCCTTTGAAAACGGGCAGAATACTCTGCAACTGTATGATCGTCTTTATGATCCTGAACATGCTCCTGTCCTCCCTGGCCCTGGCCAGATACAGCCAGCGGCTCTCCGTCCCCGGCGGGATAGAGGCGGAAAATGCCCTGGAGTTATTCCTGGACCAGCGCTTTACAGATGAGCGGATGGAGCGGATCTACCCCAACCTGAAAGTGGTGTCCCAATAAAGGGCCAGCGCATGGTTCCATTGGGTCCCCACATATGGGGTATCTTCTCTATACCAATGTTTCAAACGCTTTGATACACTCCCGGTTTTTTGACCGGTCCAAAACCGCATAAACGATGGTGTCAAAATACTGGTACATGCCTTCCTCAAGAAGCTCCTTCCACCACGCTGCCACCAGCGTCGGATCATTGCGGAAAACGCCGCACCCATATGCTCCCAACACCAGATGCTTCGCACCCTGGCGGGCAAACACTGCCAGGGCCAGCTGCATCCTCCGCCTCATGGCCCGTTCCGCCTGCCCCGCATCCTCTCCTTTTAACAGCACCTGCCCCATATTCACGGCGGGAAGAGTCAGCACCGAAGCTTTCACCCCATCCTGTACCAGCCGGAATCCTCCGTCCCTGAAAAACAAGACATCAGGAGAATAAATCCCATAGTCGGTGTATATCATAGAGCTCTGCCGGCGGTTTACGCGGTAGTACTCCTCATGAGCGATCAGGGTCCGGTATAAAGTGCTTGACGCAGCCAGACTCTCCTCCTGTGCCATGGCCCCGTTGAGGAAGCCGCCCCCGGGATTCTTGGCGCTGGCAAAATTCAGCACGCCAATGGCTTCTTTTCCTTCTCCTGCAAGCTTATACACTGCGTCCACCGTGGATATATTTTCCACATACACCGCACAGTTCTCTGGCGGGGTATTCTTTGAAGTACTGTACTTTTCAAGCAGCTCCTCTCCCTGCTTTGGCGTGAGCAGAAAACTCTGTTCTATGGATCGCTCCATATCCCCGGAAATATCAATGCGCTTTCCGTCCAGTTCATAATACCCTTGCTCCATAATAATTAAGGTCTCTTTGGCTGTGGCTTTTCTGTCCATATTCTGTCTCCTCTCCCGGCAGTCACTCTCTCAGTGTTTCTCTCCCATGGCATGGTTTAAATATAACATCAAATTATCGTAAATTCAAGCAACGGGTTACAGTTACACACACAATACTTTATTTTTATATATACCTTGACAGGCGAGGTATATTGCAGTATATTGTAACCAGAGAGGAGGGCTGCACATGTCGATTACTTCCGACATTCTGCGTGGACATACAGATGCCATAATCCTGTCCCACCTTCTGGAAAAGGACAGCTATGGCTATCAGATCAACAAGGATATCATGAAAAAAACCGGCAGCCGGTACGAGCTGAAGGAAGCTACACTCTACTCCGCCTTCCGCCGTCTGGAACAGGCAGGCTATATACGCACCTACTGGGGCGACGAAACCGTCGGAGCCCGCCGGCGCTACTATTCCATCACGGAAGAAGGACGCCTTGCCTATCAATCTTACAAGAAAGACTGGCAGGACGCCAAGGCCACCATCGACCAGCTGCTGAAATGAATCCGGGACTATCTGCGCAGAAAGAATCAGGAATTGTTCCCTGGCAACCAGAACAGAAACAGGAAAGGCCACAGGCCAGAAAGGAAAAAAGATCATGACAGAAAAAATCAGAAACTATATTAACGAACTTTTTATGGATGCTCCCAAGACCAGAAAAGCTTTCGACCTGAAAGAAGAAGTAACCCTGAACACCATTGAAAAGTACCAGGATCTGGTGAGCGAGGGCTACCGGGAGGAAGACGCCTATCAGAATGTCATAAGTTCCATCGGAGATGTGACAGAACTGTTTGCAGACCTGGAAGATCCGGTCTTATATGTGCTGCCCGAGGAAGACCGGCACAAAAAGTCCCTCCTGACCGCCATCTCCGTAGGACTCTACATTTTTGCCGGAGCAGTGTTCCTGCTGGGCATGACACTAAGCGATGCCCTCAGCGCCTCCTGGAAAGTGGACTTTGGCATGCTGGGAATGGTCCTGACCATTATCATCTGCATTCCTCCCACCTGCCTGTTGGTCTATGTGGGAAAAATGTACCCTGATCCCCACAATAATAAACACAGTGCCATGGATCTGTGTCTGGAAAAGGCTCCCTCTGACAACCATCGCAAAGTCGTCAACGCCTCCATCTCCACCATTATCTGGACTATGACCCTGGCACTGTATTTCCTCATCAGTTTTTCCACCCACCACTGGGAAGTCACCTGGGTCATATTTTTGATCGGAAGCTGCGCTCAGGCCATCCTTACCCTCTGGAACAGCCTGCACAAAAAATAGAATACAGGAGACAATATTATGAGAAAACTGAAACTTGCAGCCATTATACTTCTGGGCATGACTGCTCTTCTGCTGAGTGTTCAGCTGGGATTATACTTACTGCAGGCGGGAACGGCCTCCGGAATGGATGGCAGGGACTGCACCCTGGCCCGGGAGACCGCCATACCCGCAGGCGACATCCGCAGCCTGGAGATAGACTATCAGAAAAATTCCAACGAAGTGTTTTTCTACCAGGGGGAGGGCGAAGATATCCTGATCCGGGAATACCTGAACTTCACCCCCAAGAAAAACCAGCTCTCCATCATAAAACAGGAGGACTCGGTACTGCTGATAAAGGGCGTAAACCGCAGGTTCTTTTTCTCCCTCTTCAGCATCGGCAATCCTCCCGGATACGGCTACACCGAAATTTACCTGCCCCCAGATCTTATGGAGAATCTGGAAGACCTCAGCGTGAAAACTCTCAGCGGCAGCGTGCATTCAGACATCCCCCTGGGACACCGGGGCAGCTTCAAGGCATCCAGCACCAGCGGAGATCTTCTGCTTGAGTCGGTGAACGCCGCCCAGATCCACGCCTCCACCGTCAGCGGAGACATCCGGTTCGATAAAGCCCAGGCCGATACAGTCCAGGTATCCACCACCAGCGGGAACATAGAATTCGACACCGCCTCCGGGGATACCATCCTGATCTCCACCACCAGCGGGGATACAACCCTGGACAGGGCGGAGGGCAGTCTGACCCACTCCTCTGCCAGCGGAGACCTTCAGGTGAACCGCCTGAACGGGGATTTGGAAAGCGACACCATCAGCGGAAGCATCACTATGGACCAGGCGGAGGGCCTCATAGATCTGACTACTTCAAGCGGGGAAATCCGCCTCCAGAAGGGCCAGGGCTCCCTTTCCGCCCAGACCACCTCCGGCGACGTCCAGGCGGAAAGTCTCACCGGCACCTTTCAGATCCACTCCACCAGCGGCTGCGTCTCCATACTGTCCGGATCTTCCCACGGAACAGCCAAGACCGTTTCCGGGGATGTGGATTTGTGCTCTTCCCTTTTGGAAGGAAAGCTCACCATATCCACCACCAGCGGAGATGTAAATCTGAGCCTGCCGCCCCAGGCTTCCCTCACCCTGGATTTCTCTTCCACCAGCGGGGAGTGCAGCACCTTTTTTGACCATGCCCTCTCCTACAACAAAAAGTGCACCAGCGCCCAGGGCGCATACAATGGCGGAGAACACGCTGTCTCTGTCTCCACCCTCAGTGGAAACCTGCAGATCAACCAGTACTGACAGGGATATCTTTTCCCTACTGGCAGATCCTGCCGTACTCTCCTGGCCTTCTGTCCCGGAACAGTCCCCAGCTGAAACGCATCTCCTCTATGGCCCCCAGGTCAAAGGTGTGCAGCAGGATCCGCTCCTCCTCCCGCCCTGCCTCCTCCAGAAGAGCCCCTGTCTCATCTGTGATAAAGGAAGAACCGTAAAAAGTCAGAGCGGAGGACTGCCCGTTATTCTCCTGTGTGGGCCTCACTTCCTCCCGGCCTACCCGGTTGGCTGCCAGAACCGGAATGACATTGGCCGCAGCGTGGCCCTGCATGCAGCGGCGCCAGTGGGGCATGCTGTCACAGTCTATAATGGGCTCGGAGCCTATGGCCGTGGGGTACAGAAGCAGCTGCGCCCCCATAAGGGCCATGCACCTGGCAGCCTCCGGAAACCACTGGTCCCAGCAGATACCCACGCCAATCTTTCCATACGCCGTATCCCACACCCTAAAGCCGGTATTGCCCGGGGTAAAGTAAAATTTTTCCTGGTAGAAATGATCATCCGGAATGTGCGTCTTGCGGTATACGCCCAAAAGGCTGCCGTCAGCGTCGATAACCGCCACGGAATTATATGTCACATTCCCTTCCCTCTCAAAAAAGCTCACCGGCAGCACCACTTTCAGTTGGGCGGCCACTTTGCGAAAATGCCTCACCGCCTCATTTTCCTCCGGCGATGCGGCCAGACTGTAGAAGGCGTAGTTTCTCTCCTGGCAGAAATACCATGTCTCAAAAAGCTCCGGGAGCAGAATCACCTGCGCTCCCAGGCCCGCCGCCTCGCGCACCATCCTGTCCGCCGTCTCCATATTTTCCTGTCTGGATCGGTTGCAGCACATCTGCACTGCCGCTGCTGTCAATTGACTCATGTCTCTCTCCTCCCCTGCCGGATCGGAGGCTTTCCGCCCCTCACATCGGCACCTGCTGGGTGATGCAGTGGATATTTCCTCCCCCCATCAGAATATCCCTGGCGGGGATCTGCACCACTTTCCTCTCAGGAAAAAGTCCCTGCAGGATCTCCCGGGCCTCCCTGTCGGCCGGATCCCCAAACCCCGGCATCACAATACTTCCGTTGGCAATATAGAAATTCACATAGGAGGCGGCCAGACGCTCCCCCGGCCTGCGGGATGGCTGATCCCAGCAGGGATCCAGCCCCCGGCATTCCTCCTCTGTCACAGTCACCGGTCTGGGCAGGGGAAGCCTGTGCACCTTCAGCCTCCTGCCCCGGGCGTCCAGAGCCTGTTCCAGGTACTCCAGGCAGGCCCTGGACATGGCATACTGCACATCCCCCTCTTCCTCAGTCCAGGCCAGAACCACATGACCAGGGGAGGTAAAGGCGCAGATATTGTCAATATGCCCGTTTGTCTCGTCATTGTAGATTCCCCAGGGCAGCCACAGCACCACGGACACTCCCAGGTACTGCCGCAGAATGTCCTCAATCTCTTCCCTGGACAGACCCGGATTTCTCCCCTGACTCAACAGACAGCTCTCCGTTACCATGCAGGTGCCTTCTCCGTCCACATGGATGGAGCCTCCCTCCAGGATAAAATCCCTTTTGTCATACACATCTTTCCCCATGAGATCACAGAGTTTCCGGGCCATCCGGCTGTCCTTGTCCCAGGGAAAATACAGGCCGTCCCACAAACCGCCCCAGGCGTTAAACCCCCAGTCAACGCCCCGGACCTCCCCCTGGCTGTTTTTCACAAAAGTAGGGGCATAGTCCCTGGCCCAGGCGTCGTTGCTGGACATCTCCACCACGCGCACTTCAGGAGGCAGCAAAGCTCTGGCACTGTCGTACAGATCCCCGCTGACGCACACTGTCACCTCCTCAGATTCCGCAATGGCCTCCGCCACCTGGACAAAAGCTTTCCTGGCAGCATATCCTCCATACTGCCAGGAATCCCTGCGCTCCGGAAATATCATAATGCACCCCTGATGTCTCTCATATTCCGCCGGCATGCGGAACCCGTCCTCCAAGGGGGTGCTTTCTCTGATAATCTTCATCCCTCTTTCCTGCCTTTCCAAGACAATCTAACTGTCCTGGCCCCGTTTTTTCTCAATAATTTTCCCGGTCTTTTATTTCTTCTTTTAATATGGGGCCTTTTCGTGTTATAATCTTATCATTCCCAGCATATACTGGCAATAAGAAAGTGTCTCCAAATAACTGATACACTACCAGGAACTGTCAACCACACCAGCTAATATAAAAAAGGAGTCACACCATATGAAAGATCTAATCTCAAAAATCTATGACCGCGTCGCTTACAGCGAACCCCGCAGCCAGGAATTAAACCTGGAATATGATCAGTTTATAGACAAACTGACAAAACCTTTGGAAGAGACCCTGTCTCCTGAACATCTGGAAGCAGCCAGAGACCTTGTATACAAGGCCACTTATCAGGCCCGAAAAGACGGTTTCGTCCTGGGTGTCCAGTTCCTTGCATCCCTTCTGGCGGAGGCCCTGCCCACCCAGAATCCGGACCAGGAACCGTAGTGTCTGTCAATCCTGCAATTCCGCAGGGCAATGTCCGCCCTGCGGTACCGTTCCCACAGCCGCCGTCAACCGCTAGAGGTAATGCCTTAATACATCTGGAACTCTGTCCTCTATAAGGTGCTTATCTTATGTTCTCCGGCCTTTTCCCAGGTGTCGGACAGGAATTGACCTGTGACAGGGCCAAACTCATTCTTTGTACTAATACGGTACCGGCCATCCATGCATACCAGAATATCACCCTGAGAATTAATATAAAGCGAGCTGATATAGGCCTCCTGGCTGTCCCTTGCAATTGCCAGCTCCGTAAAATCTCCTGACATGGGGTCAAATCTTATGAGATTGTCGCTGAACATATTGACAAAATACGCTTCTCTGGTACCGCTGCCATATTGCCTGGCCAGTTTGTATCCTTCCGGGAAAAGGCTCAAACACTCCGGCGCATCCATCCTCACAAGCTGATCTTCCCTCTTTTCATAAATGATGATCCTGTTGTTCAAGGTCTGAAGCACAAATATCCGGTCTTCAAAACACTTCATCTTAAAGACAGCATCATAAGAGGAAGTCAGCTCCAGGTACAGAAAATCCTTTATGTCCACATCATATTCCGCTTCTTTCCCTCCTTCCAGGTCATAGGAGCAGATAGAATAACGGGGCTCCGGCTCCCCTACAGCTTTTTTAAAGACATATACCCTGCCTCCTTCGCAATCCACAGCAGGTGCCATATCCCCTTTCTGATCTGTTATGTTATTCTGAAACTGAACCACTTCGCTGACAGTTCCGTCCCCCAGATTAATCCTTTTTACTGTGTAAGTATAATATTCCTTATCTTCTTCTGTCACAGAATCCGGGCTGAATAAGATCACCTCTTCCTCTGAGGCCCTGCTCACAAAGGTCATGGGAATATTGGCGCTTTGGCTATACAGATCCTGCAGTCTGCCGTCCTTACAGCAGTACAGGTGATTGACCATTCCGCTCTCCTCCTGCGTGCATACCGTAAAGACAAAACCATCCTCCAGCAAAACAGCACTGTCCACGCTCATGAAAAAGTTGCTGACTTCCCCCAGAACCCTGGTCTTGTCACTGTCCAGCTCATGCTCATACAGCGTCAAGACACTGTTTTCCTCCTGGCCGTCAATCTGATAAAAATAGATTTCACTGTCCCCGTATAACAGAACAGAAGCATCCCCATACTCCTCCAATGCGTTTACCGTATTAAAACCTTCTGCATCATAGCGATTCTCTGTCTGAGCAGAGCAGGCGGTCAGCATAAACACACACATCAAACAAACCAGGAATTTTGTTGTTTTTCTCATATGCACCTCCCTGTGGAAGCTTATAATCCTAACCGTACAGCTCCTCAATTTTACAAAAATGTTCCCCCAGCGCACTGTCAGTGCTTCTGCTCTCTTTTGCTCTGGGAAAAAATAAAATTAAGGCAGATACAATTCTGCCCCTTCCAGCGTAAAGCCCAGAGCGTTTGCAAGCGCTTTTGATTCCGTATTATCCCGAAGTGTGTGATAGTACCATTTTTTGTCAGGAAATTCAGACAGCGCAGATTGATTCCTTTCTCCTGCCCTCAGTGTATCACAGTCAGCTTTTATCGGCAAGTGAAAACAAAGCCTTACTTGTCAATGGCAGGCAGTCTTGAAATTGGAACCGCAAATAACAATGCGCTGTATACTGAACTTTTGAATGCTTACTTCCCTCCTCTTCTGCCCTGAGTGTATTACAGGCAGCTTTTATCGACAAACAAAAATATATTTCAAAAGCCTGGAGCCATTCACTTTAGCTGGACAGCACAATACTGCACATAATATCCCCCCTCACATGTTTTCCTGAACCAGCGTCCAAACCCTGTTCTGGATAAAACCGCCCACTTCCTCCACGGTCCTCTCTCCTCCCAGATAACTTCTGCTTTCTTCTATAATTATCCCTACAATCTCATCCTTGATGCCGCCTGTGGGAGTGAAATCCAGCGCTCCCAGCACTTCCAGAAGCGCATCCGCCTGTTCCCGGGTCATGAAATAATAGGGAGTTGATTCCGGCCCATAGCCCATTTTTATCTTTGGCAAAGCCTCCCCATCTTCCATCACCCAATATTCAGGTGTCATCTCTTCTTCTATGGCTTTCATCAAAATATCCTGGCGACTTGAAAATCCCAAGTTACTCACAGCATCATGGGAGAGAAGATATTCCACAAATTCCCAGGCCCCATCCTTATGCCTGGAGCCAGATACAATCCCCACCGCATCCATGGGAACGACCGGAAAATAAACGCTGCCATCCCCTGTAGGATCACCTTTGAAAGTCACACTTTCTCCAAAAAGTATTTCCACCATCGCACAATCAGCCATCCACTTCATCTTCAGCCTTGTTACCAGCCTTTCCTCTGTCCAGTAGCTGTTGTCTGCCTGCTCTTCCATTACTGTATCAGCACACTTTATCCATTCCAAAAAGTGATAGAATTCCTCACTGTCAAACCGGCACTCCCCCGTGTTCCAATCTATATAGTGACCGCAGAGATACTGTTTGAACAGACTCCCAAGCATGGCTTCTCTGCTTTCATACTCTGTAAGTGTCAACCCTGAATTTCGCTCTGCTGTCTCCATGAATTCTTCCACAGTCCACCCAGCCTCTTCTCCTATCAGAGCAGTTTTTCCCGTGGTTACATGCATACTGAAGCACCTGGGTATACATACCAGATTCCCTCCCACCGTATATCCTTCCAGCAAATTCTCCAGAAAATCTTCCCTGTCCAGAAGACTGCTTTTCTCAAGGTAAGGCGCCAGATCCTCAAATGTCTGTTTTTCCGCATAGTTTAAGATATCCAGATAGCTCACATCCAGCAAATCCGGCGGATTGGAGGATACCAGACGGCTGTTCAATCTTGTATCCAGTTCTCTCCAAAGATAAGTTTCCACTGTCACATGATATCTGCTGTTATTTCTATTAAACTCTGACACCATCAGTCTCAGCTCGGAAGAGGGATAAATAGATGCCATTACAATTTCTTCCTTATCTGGTAGTTCAGTCACAGGTATCCTCGTAAGAAGATTCATCTCTTTCGTACTTTCTCTCCCTGTGCCAGCCTCAAGGCATGTTACTATCCTGTTCTCATCTATCTGTGCTATCAGATTTGTATTAATGTGTGGATGGTACATATCCGTGTCCCCCCACTGCATCAATGCTTTCCAGCCAGAGTCATCAAAACTGTAGCGATAGAGTATATCTTCAGTTGTGTCACACAACAGGCCATATTCTGAAGAATGAATGCCGACAATATCCTTTCCTGGCAGTCCTTCCAGTTTTACAAGCTGAAAAGAATCCTTTCCGACAAGTTCATAAAATGAATAGCGTGAAAAACTGGTCTTCACACAATAGTATATCCTTCCTTCTGCTCCCTGCAGAAGCTTTCCCTCCATCCCAGGGCTGCATATTTCCCCAGTCTCTATGCTGTCTGCCAGTTCCCCTTCTGGATCCACACAATAGATTTCATCTTCCAGTGCCAGGAAAGCCCATCCTTCCTCATTCACCGCCAGACATTCCGATCCACTGACCACCGTATCCGGAAAAAAGCGATTGTATTCTGTCTTGCCGTTCTCCAGGCATTTTACCAGGGTACACCCCCTGGGAGCCGTCTTTGCATCCCAGGCTCTCTCCTCCCCTGTAACATAATACAGTTCCTGATTTGGTCCCGGCATATAGTCCAGCATTCCCCCTGCTGGGATTTCCAACACCACCCTGCTCTCCGTAAAATCTACCTTATCCTCCACAGACAGCTTATATAAAGCTTTATCCTTCACATAATAGATACACCCTCCCCAGGCTTTCATTTTATAGATTCTCAAGTCCTGGCTCTTTACAAGCAGTTCTGGCCTGAAAACAAAACCATCTATTCCAATTTCCCTCTCTGAACTGTCTTTTGCGCATGCGGTACAAAATAAGGTCATGAACACTGCGATAGCCATCCAAATTTTCCGAGCTCCAACTACTTTTAATCCCATACCCTCTCTTCCTTCCATAGCCCTCTTCTGTGTTGTTCTGTAATTTTATTTTCCCTCATTTTATATAGATAAACTCCGTTGCGATGGCATTGGCCTATGTTTAATCCATTCTGTTACGGCAAGTTCATCCAGGGACATTCCCTGAAATCCACTACCTGTTTTCCTGTACCAGAGTCCCTACTCTGTTCTGGATAAGCCAATGCGGTGCAGAATAAGGCTATGAACACTACAATCCCCACCCAAACTTTCCGAAGTCCTGCTGCTTTTAATCCCATACCCACCCTCCTAACCTTCTTCTTTGGTTTTTTTCTGTGATTTCATTTATCCTTTCCTACCATATACTATACTATATTTACAGTTTTATCAAGGTTTTGGAAAAATCCCGGATAACTTCCTGCAAAAAAGCCTTGTACCATTCGGTTTGGCCGAACAGCGCAAAGCATATGCTCCTCTTTCATTCACTATCTGTTTTCCTGTACCAGGGTTCTTACTCTATTTTGGATAAACCGGGCCACTTCCTCCACAGATCTATCTCCCTCCATGTAACTCTGGCTTTCTTCTATAATAATCCCTACAATATCATTCTTGATACCGCCTGTAGGAGTGAAATCCACAGCTTCAAGCACTTCCAACAAAGCATCCGCCTGTTCTTGCGTCATAAAATAATAAGGAATTGATTCTGGTCCATGGGCGGCTTTTATTTTTAGTCTCGGCTTTCCCATTGATAAAACCATTTCACCATCTTCTGTAATTAAATATTCAGGGGTCATCTCCTCCTCCAACAATTTTATGAATATATCCCGACGGCCTGGAATCCCCAAGCTGTTCACATTATCCCGGGAAAGAATATATTCTATAAATTCCCATGCCCCTTCCTTATGTTTTGCTCCAGCTACAATACCTATGGCATCAATAGGAACAACCGGAAAAAATACACTTCCATCCCCTGTGGGATCACCCTTGAAAGTCACCTCTTCCCCGAAAAGCACTTCCATCTTTGCACAATCAGACATAGAATTCATCTCCATCCTTGTTACCAGTCTTTCTTCTGTCCAGTAACGATTCTCTGTCTGATCTTCCATAACTGCATCAGCATATTTTATCCATTCCAGAAAGCTGCAGAATTCCTCACTGTCAAACCGGCATTCCCCTGTGTCCCAATCTATATAATGACCGCAGAGATACTGCTTGAACAGACCTTTGAGCATGAATTCCCTGCTGCTATAATCTGTAAGCCTCAGCCCCGGACTCTTCTCTGCTGTTTCCATAAACTCTTTCACAGTCCAACCGGCCTCTTCACCTATTATCGACGTCTTTCCAGTAGTTATTTCTACAGCAAAGCATCTCGGTACACACACCAATTTTTCATCAACCGTGTATCCCTCCAACAGGTTCTCCATAAAATCTTCCCTGTCCAAAAGGCTGCTCCCCTCCAGATAGGGTTCCAAATCTTCAAATGTCTGTTTTTCTGCATAGTTCAAAACATCTAACCGGCTCACATCTAACAAATCCGGCGGACTTGAAGACACCAGACGGCTGTTCAGTTTTGTATCCAATTCCCCCCAGAGATAGGTTTCCACTGTCACATGATACCTGCTGTTACTCCGGTTAAACTCCGTCACCATCTGCATCAGCTCCGAAGATGGGTAAATAGATACCATCACAATCTCTTCCCTTTCCGGCAGTTCAGCCACTGGTGTTCTTGTAAGAAGGCTCATTCCTTCTCTGTTTTCTCTCCCCGTATCAACCGCAAGATATGTAATGATTCTGTCCTCACTGATCTGGGCAATCAGATTTGTATTAGAGACAGGATGATACATGTCCGCATCTCCCCACTGCAACAGCATCTTCCACCCAGAGCTGTCTATACTATACTGGTAGAGTGTACCTCCCCAGGTATCACATAACAAACCATACTCTGACGAATATATATCCGTAATATCTTCCACTGGCAGTCCTTCCAGTTTTACAAGCTGAAAAGAATCTTTTCCAACAACCTCATAAAATGAATATCGGGCAAGGCTGGTCTTCACACAGTAGTATATCCTTCCCTCCGCTCCCTGCAGAAGCTCCCCCTCCATCCCAGGTTTTCTGATTTCCCCTGTCCCTATACTGTCTGTCAGTTCCCCTTTTGGATCCACGCAATAGATTCCATCTTCCAGCGCCAGGAAGGCCCATCCCTCTCTGTTTACCGCCAGACATTCCTCTCCGCTGACAGCAGCATCCGGAAAGAAGCGGGTGTATTCTGTTTTGCCGTTTTCAAGACGTTTTATCAGGGTACAGCCTCTGGCATCAGTCTTTGCATCCCAGGCTCTCTCTTCTCCTGCAACATAATATAGGGTCTGATCCGGTCCCGGCACATAGTCCAGCATACCCCCTGCTGGAATTTCCATCACCTCCCTGCTGTCTGTAAAATCCACTTCATTTTCTACTGACAACCTGCATAAAGCATTCCTTCTGACATAGTACAGATACCCTCCCCAGGCTTTCATTTTGTAAACCCTGGGTTCCTGTCCCTCTATAGTAAAAAGCAGTTCTGGCCTGTAGACATAGCCATCTATGCCGGCTTCCTTTTCTGAACTGCCCTCTCCGCATGCGGTACAACATAAAAATATAAGTACTGCAACACCTACCTCCATCATCCAATGCCCAACGGCCCTAAATGTCATATTTTATCTCCTCTATATTTAAAAATAGGGCTGTGGAAAATAGTACATTACCCCACAGCCCAAAGACTATAAATATCTTATTGAATTACCATGGTGTCGCATGATACCCTGTATTTTTCCCATCACATGTAATGAGTCTTATACCTTTTGTTCCTGAACAATTTCCGCAAACAAGATCATACAAGTGATCATTTTCACCTACATGTCCCCGGTCACTGTAGTCACCCCAACTATGAGATTCTCTAACATAAATTGTACCTATCCCCATCGAATTATGACATGTTTGACACATTAGATCATATTTATACTTTACATCGTGTTCATCCTCATTAATGTTGACGTAGCTTTGCTTCTTTCTTGTACCAGGTCTCTCAACAGACATACATTGATGCTCTAATGCACTCACCGGAATCACATTAGCAAAAACCACCAACGCGCACAAAAAAGCCACCACTGCTTTGCTCCTAATTTTTTTCAATGTACCTTTCATATAACTTTCTCCTTCCTTCGTCCAGGGGCTCCCTTATCCCCACACATTATTACCTGCTGTCAATTACATCCGCCATCGCCAAGATTCATCTGTCCAATGGAACCACCCCTTTCTTTACTAAGCCTTGTTTGCAGTTGCAATACAGATATTCTATCTTATATCTACTCCGTCAACAATACGTCGAATTAGTTGCCAACTCCGCAACTAATTCGACGTATTGTACTATCTTTCACTTCCAGATATAATGTAAGAAAATTCAAAAGAAAGGATGTATTACTATGAAGAAAATAAACTTAAGAACCTTGCTACTTACATGTGTCTTGGGTGTCGCAGTGTTTGCTGTTGTCCTCCCCATCTCCATTCCCAAACCGGTATCTGTGCCTATAAAGCCCGCATCTACTGAGGTTCCAACAGGAGAAAATGGTATAGAACCCTTATCAGATCTCGAAGAGAAAAAGTTACATTAAGTAATCTTTCCGCCTCTTTTGCAGAAATTCCATTATGTATTCGTCATAAAATAGGTCTGCCACTGTTTCACTGGCCTGAAAAGCATCCATCCACTGTTTTCGGTACAATTCATGTTGCATTTTTTGCTTTGACGAAAGCTTACAGGTATTCCATGCTATGCGATAATATGCCCTGTCCAGAGTGTCTATCTCAGGCTGTTTCAAGTAATTTGAAACAGCCTCTTTATTGGCTTCAATTGCTTCTTCGTATCTCTCCTCCTGCCCCAGATAATTATCAACACTTTCCATTAATATTGCATACCCTCGTTGTTCTAATCCGCTTTTTCCCTTTTGTTGTTGTAGGGAGAAACGAATAGCCTGATACCATCTTCTAGCTTCTTCCATTTTTCCCAATATTCTATAAGTACTTGAAATATTGCTGGCTATAATAATCTCTTCTCTCTGAAAAACCCACCATTTCTTATCCCCCTCTATATCTGGCATGGTAATATACAGTGCCTTCTGCAGCATGTCCAGACTTTTCTCCCATTCTCGCTTATACTCCTGCAAGATCAATGCATCAAACAACAAGAATGCCTGTCTAACCCTTGGATATGACATAACCACCTTCTGCCGTAACTGCTCGATTCTTTCCTTCGCCCTATCCCACTCACAAAAACCAATCAAAGAACATATCTCCTGCCATTGTTCCAATACCTCCACAGAATCAGTCTCCAGCATGGGCATCATCCACCCTCCGGACTTTCCATACTGTCGGATCAACCGCTGATAGTTTTCATGAGAAGGCATGTGTTCTCCCCGTTCAATTTTTTCCAGCTGCCGTTCTGTAATTACCATCTCCTCCCCATCATAGACAGCTTTGGCACAGGACTTTCCAGCAAACTTCCGCAGCATCTTCAGCACAATTCCCGCCTCTCTGGTATTTTCCACGTAAACTCCCTGCCAGATCCTGTACCCCGGATACCCTTCCTGAGCATATATATGTTTGAATCCATCTCGAAACACGATTATCTCATTCCTGTATGCCCGGTCCCTCTCCCACAATTCCACTTCAGAGATCCCGCTCATCCGCTCCAAAAGAGGCAGCAGGTAACAATGGCAAGAATTTCGGCGCAGCATCTCCACCGCTTCCCTTCCCATTCTAAACGCCTTAGAGCTGTCTTTTTCCTGCAAGGCCAATTCCATCCCAAGCAGTGCCGCCTGGGGCATGATCTGTACAATAATCCTCTCCCTCCACCCGTGCCTCCTGGGATAATCCCATACCGCCTGCTGTATCTGCCAGGCCTCCTCCCTTCTGTCGCAGATCATTCTGACAGCGCCAAGCAGAAGGAATGCCTCCAACTCCGACGGTGCCAGCGGAAGCTCAATCCACTTTCCGCCCCTCCTGTCAGGAACCGTGCGGGCTATCGCCGCCTCTGCCATGGTTTCTATCCTCTCCCTCTGTAAACAGGCCTCTGAGCCAGCTTTCTCCACCTGCTCCTTCAGCAGCAGTAAAAGTTCTGCCTTCTGCAGAAACTGTTCCTCTATCGGTTCCCTGTCAGAATATCTCTCGCGGTATTCCCTTATCCTGTCCTGCGCCTTCCTGTCTTGATCCGAAATCAGCAGAGAGATATCTTCCCTCATCCGCCATCTCTCCAATTCATCTGAGGAGGCCACCATTTCAAAATAATCCGGTAAAATCCCCAAACGCTGAAACAGCGTATCTCCCGTAACCTTTCTCCATCCAGTTTTCCCTGACTCCATATTTCCCAAAGCTGTCTTGCTCAATAAACCGGCAGCGATCTTCTCCAAAGACATCCCCCGGCTCTTACGCTCTTCCCGAAAAATGCTGCCACACACCTTGTTATACTCACATGTAAACCTTTCCTGGCTATAACTGTCTGACATTTATTTTTCCCCTTTTCGCTTTTGGTCTGGTTATCTTGTATACCTTTTAAAGAATACACAGCTTCTTCCATTGTACTATTTTCCTCTTTTTACGTCAACACCATATGACGATATATTACATACTAAATCACTATTCTGTTTTCCTGTGATAAAAAACAGAAAGTCATGGAAGTGAAAAATGTGCTGGAAGAATTCTATAACGGTGAAATCTTCCCGGCGGAACAGTACTAAACTGAATCCGCCACTTGACAAGCAGTTTATTGAAATCACGGACGAGCAGTTGGATGTAATCCCGTATGAGTTTTCGGAAATGGGGCAAAGAGGATGGCAGCAATTTTCAAGAAAAGCATAATTACAGGATGTACCAATTATCTTTGGGGACGTGCCATTTGTTTTAGCAAGATTGCTAACCACGGCCATTTGTAATCTGCAGCATTCCTGGATACTGCCTCCATAAATATTAAGAAGATTTTATGATTCCTTAAGCTGAAGGTCAAACTTTGGACATAATTTAGGGGTATGATTAGACCATACACAAAGGAGCTGTTGAATTTTAGCCAGAATGGGTTAGGGTTCTGTCAGCTTCGACTAACAATAACGCTGCACTGCAGCTTTATTATATACTTTCTCTTTCATGTTTATCTTTTGTCAGAGGAGCTGCCGGAAGACAATCGGCACTTCCTTACTCCCTGGCAGGCAGAAATTCCTCAACAGAACTCCTGCCTGCCTCAAACTTTACAGTCGCACTGCCTCTCAGGACAGTCTTTCTTTAAAATCCCTGTACCCGAACTTCTTTACCAGGACGCAGTCCCCGTCCTCTTTTCGCAGGGCCAGTGCAGGAAGGGGCATTCCATTAAAAGTATTGGTCTTTACCATAGAATAGATTGCCATGTCCTCAAATACCAGTCTTTGTCCAGGTTCCAGAGGCTCGTCAAAGGAATATTCTCCTATAATATCTCCAGCCAGGCAGGTAGGTCCGCCCAGCCGGCAGGTATAAGCTTTCTCCCCCGGCAGGCCGCTGCCCTGGAGAGGAGGTCTGTAGGGCATCTCCAGCACATCCGGCATGTGACAGGCGGCGGAGGCGTCCAGAATAACCGTATCCCCCCCGCTGTGGACCGTGTCCAATACCGTCGTAATCAGAAATCCTGCCTTCAGCGCCACGGCCTCCCCCGGTTCCAGGTATACCGTCAGACCATACTTTTCCTGCATCTTCCTGATACACCGCTCCAGTCTGGGAATGTCATAGCCCTCTCGGGTAATGTGGTGGCCTCCGCCAAAATTAATCCATTTCATTTCCGGAAGATACCTGCCAAATTTTTCTTCCACCGCTTCCAGGGTCGTCTCCAAGTCGTCCGCATCCTGCTCACAGAGCGTGTGAAAGTGCAGGCCGTCCAAAAGGGAGAGGCCTCCCCCTGCACCGCTTCTGCCGCCGCTCTCCAGCCCCGCTTTGAAATTCTCCTCCGTCACTCCCAGCCTGGATCCCGGCGCACAGGGATCATAAATGGCATGGCCCTCCTGGGTGGAGCACTCCGGGTTTACCCGCAGCCCCACACTTTTCCCTGCAGCCCTGGCCCGGGGAGCAAATCGTTCCACCTGCTGCCAGGAATTGAATACAATGTGGTCACAGTATTGCAGTATCTCATGAAAATCCTTCTCCTGATAGGCAGGAGAAAAAATATGGTTCTCCAGACGCCTGCCCTCCTTTGCCAGAGGTCTCACCATCTCCTCCGCACAAAGTCTGGCCTCATAGAGACCGCTTGCGGCACAGCCCCGCAGATATCGTCCCACCAAAGGATACAGGGCGTACATGGAAAAAGCCTTCTGGGCCAGCAGGATTCCTGCTCCGGTACGATCCATTACCCCCTGGAGCACCTGAAGGTTTTTCTCCAGCAGTACCTGATCCACCAGAAAACAAGGGGTGGGTAATTCTGATATATTCATCTCCGTCTCCCATTGTGCCCGGTTCTCAGTCAACCAGAACCGGATTCTCCTCCACCACCCAGGGAAGGCCGTACTCGTTCAGGGCTTCCATAAAAGGATCCGGGTCAAATTCCTCCACATTGAACACCCCAGGCTTCTTCCAGGCTCCATTCATCACAAGCATCGCTCCGATCATAGCAGGCACCCCGGTAGTATAAGATATGGCCTGAGAGCCCAGCTCTTTATAGCACTCCTGGTGGTCGCAGACATTGTAGATATAGACGGATTTTTCCCGTCCATCCTTGACACCGGTAAAAATACAGCCGATATTGGTCTTGCCCACCGTGCGGGGTCCCAGGGAGGCAGGATCCGGCAGCAGAGCCTTCAAAAACTGTATGGGCACAATCTCCCTGCCCTGGAACATCACCGGATCCGTCCGCAGCATTCCCACATTTTCCAGACACTTCATGTGGGTCAGATAACTCTGCCCAAAGGTCATAAAGAACCGGATCCTCTTCACACCGGGAATATTTTTTGCCAGAGACTCAATCTCCTCATGGTGCAGCAGATACATGTCCTTCCTGCCCACCTGGGGAAAATCATACTCTCTTTTGATCTCCATGGGCTCCGTCTCCACCCAGTGCCCGTTCTCCCAGTAGGAGCCATTGGCGGACACCTCTCTCAGATTAATCTCGGGGTTAAAATTGGTGGCAAAGGGATAGCCGTGGTCTCCTCCGTTGCAGTCTAAAATGTCGATATAGTGAATCTCATCCAGGCAGTGTTTCAGAGCATACGCACTGAAAACACTGGTGACGCCGGGGTCAAACCCGCTGCCCAGCAGGGCTGTTATGCCCGCTTTTTCAAAACGCTCCCTGTAAGCCCACTGCCAGGAATAGTCAAAATAGGCCGTGAAACCTTCCTCCCTGCAGCGTTTTTCATAAACCTGGCGCCACCGGGGATCCTCCGTGTCCTCCGCCTCATAGTTGGCAGTGTCAATATAGTCCACACCGCAGGCAAGGCACGCGTCCATAATCGCCAGATCCTGATAGGGAAGGGCCAGATTCAGCACAGCCTTAGGACGCTCTTTTTTGATCAGGCTTGTGAGCTCTTCCACATTGTCCGCATCCACTGAGGCGGTGGTGATCCGGGCCTGGGTGTATCCTGCCAGTTTCTCCTTCAAAGCCTCGCACTTGGACACCGTTCGGCTGGCAATGCAGATCTCTGAAAAAACATCCGCCTTTTTTGCACATTTCTGAATGGCTACAGAGGCCACACCCCCGCATCCGATGATTAAAATCTTAGACATTTCTCCTCTTTTCCGCGCGCTTCCACGCTCAATTTGTCTTTAAGTTTTAAGCCCTTTTGAGTCCTTCCGTCTTCAGCAGATTTCCACCTTTCGGAGCAGTTTTTCCACATAGGCCGGCAGGCAGAAAGCCCCCTGGTGCAGCCTGGGAGTGTAATATCTGGTCTCTATTCCCCGGTCAAGCCACCTGTCCCCGTCCAGATCGTGGACAGGATGATACCTTCTGGAGGCAAATCCGAAAAGCCAGTGCCCGGAGGGGTAGGTGGGAATATGGGCCTGGTACACCCGGCTTATGGGAAAGCTTTCCACAATGCGCTTGTGGGCACGCATGCAGGCCCTGGCATCCGCCTCGTAGAAGGGGCTTTCATGCTGATTTACCATGATCCCCTCCTCCCGCAGAGCCTTGTAGCAGTTGCCGTAGAACTCTTTTGTAAACAATCCCTCCCCCGGCCCAAATGGATCCGTGGAGTCCACAATAATCAGATCATATTCGTTCTCTTTCTGCCGCACAAATTTCAGACCATCCTCATAGTAGATATGAAGTCTAGCGTCATCCATGCTGCAGGATACTCGGGGCAGGTACTCCCTGCACACCTGAATCACCTGCTCGTCTATCTCCACCAGGTCGATCCGCTCAATCTCCGGGTACTTGGCCAGCTCTCTCACCGCTCCCCCGTCCCCGGCCCCGATCACAAGCACCTGGCGCACCCTGGGATGCACCGCCATGGGCACATGCACAATCATTTCATGATAGATAAACTCATCCTTCTCCGTCAGCATCACATACCCGTCCAGCGCCAGAAGCCTCCCCAGCTCCGGCGTATCGTACACATCGATCCGCTGCAGCTGGCTCTGCCCGCTGTAAAGCTGCCTGTCCACCCGAATGGATAACTTTACATTGGGTGTATGGGGCTCCGAAAACCATAATTCCATATTCTGACCTCCCTCTCGGCTTTGGGTAGTGTCAAATCTACCTCTATGTTTTTTATTACAAACCTTATATTTTCAAGGA
>OFFH01000118.1_pt1 | contig 67667 bp, 57 predicted proteins | sample 1521341 | NCBI WGS metagenome assembly OFFH01 (sample SAMEA3504108, study PRJEB24116) | mouse gut metagenome | biome: mouse gut; feature: mouse-associated habitat; material: faeces | place: Denmark | collected 2011 | reverse complement strand
GACGACGCAATCGGGCAAGGTGGCCGGATACGCCGCCGGAAATCTATATGTATTCAAGGGCATACCCTACGCCCGCGCCGAGCGGTTCATGCCGCCGCAGGCTCCCGAGAAGTGGGAGGGCATACGCAGCAGCCGCGCATACGGGCCGACATGTCCGCAGGCCGTGCGCGGAGGCTGGCAGAGCGACGAGCACTCGTTCGCATTCGACTGGGACGACGGACATCCCGGCGAGGACTGTCTGAGGGTCAACATCTGGACTCCGGCGCTGGCCGACGGCAAGAAGCGCCCCGTCATGGTCTGGCTGCACGGCGGCGGTTACGCTGCGGGCAGCGGGCAGGAGCTCCCCTCGTACGACGGCGCCAACCTCGCCCGCAAGGGCGATGCGGTGGTCGTAACGCTCAACCACCGTCTCAACGTGCTGGGCTTCCTCGACCTCTCGGACTTCGGAGAGGAGTACGCAGCGTCGGGCAATGCGGGTCTTCTGGATCTGGTGGCCGCACTGCAATGGGTGCACGACAACATCGAGGCGTTCGGCGGCGACCCCTCCAACGTAACCATATTCGGCCAGTCGGGCGGCGGCGGCAAGGTATCGACGCTCATGGCTACCCCCTCGGCGGCCGGACTCTTCCACAAGGCGATCGTCCAGAGCGGCTCCATGCTCCGCACGATGGAGAGCAAGTATTCGCGACGCATCGGCGCCGAAGTACTCCGCCGGCTGGGTCTGACCCCGTCACAGGTCGACCGGTTGAAGACCATACCCTACGAGCAGCTGCTCGCGGCAGGCGAGAAGGCCGTAGCCCAGGTCAGGGCAGAGGCCGAGAAAGAGGGCATATCGACCTTCATCTTCGGCTGGGCGCCCACGGTCGACGGCAATGTGCTTCCCGCACAGCCCTTCGATCCGCAGGCACCCGAGCAGAGCCGCGACATTCCTCTGCTGGTGGGCACCACGCTCCACGAGTTCACGACGAGCACCTACGTGCCTTTCTTCCGCACCGTAACCGAGGAGCAGGCCGTAGAGGTTCTCAGAAAGAAATACGGCGAGCGCACCGACGAGTTTCTCGCGGCGCTGCGCAAGGCATATCCCGACTACCAGCCCAAGGACCTCGTGGACATCGACTTCGTCTTCCGTCCCGGCGCCGTGGAGCAGGCTCGTCTGAAAGCCGCACAGCAGGGCGCACCCGTATATATGTATCTCTTCGGCTGGGAGTCGCCCGTCATGGACGGCATGCTGCGCAGCACGCACTGCATGGAGATACCTTTCGTATTCGACAACACCGAGCGCCACGCCTCGATGACGGGCGGCGGCAGCGAGGCGCAGGCGCTGGCCGACAAGATGAGCGACGCATGGCTCAACTTCGCCCGCACGGGCAACCCCGGCGTCGGGAGTCTGCCCGCATGGGAGGCATATACGCCGCAGAGCGGAGCCACGATGTACTTCGACAACGAGTGCCGCGTGCTCAACAACCACGACAAAGAGCTGCTCGAAGTGGTAAGATCGTTCCCCACGCGCGGATTCTGACGACGGCGACTACGCCCCGGCGGCGAAGCATTTCGCCCCGCCGGGGCTTGAAAGCATCAATACAAGGCGATTATATACCCTTTGCCGAATCCGGAGCCGAGCGACCCGGCCTCCGTTCGCAGGATAATCCCGACCGGACGAGAGACAGAACCGCATAGCGGCGCGAGACGTCGCAGCGGCAGTCGGAGAGAGCCGAGGCACCGGTATTGGCAAATCGGTATATAAGCACCGGAAACAATTCAATAACCTAAAACTAAAAGCATGAAAAAAAATTCTACAAGGATGTTGCTCCTTGCGACGCTTTTCCTGTTGGCGCCCGTATCGATGCTGCTGGCGCAGAACAAGGTAGAGGTCTGGGGGCAGGTGACCGACGCCAATGGTCCGATGATCGGCGCCAGCGTCATTGAGCAGGGTACGTCCAACGGTACCACCACCGACGCAGACGGACGCTATCGTATGCAGGTAAACCAGGGCGCTACCCTGCTGTTTACCTTCTTGGGCTACCAGAATCAGGAGGTGGCCGCAACGCCAGGCCAGCACGACGTGACGCTTCGCGAGGAGGACAACCGCCTCGACGATGTCGTGGTCGTAGGTTACGGCGTGCAGAAGAAGAGCTCGGTAACGGGCGCAATCTCTCAGGTAAAGCCCGAGGATATGCAGAACCGTACCATTACCAATGCCCAGTCGGCATTGCAGGGCAAGACGGCCGGCGTGCAGATCATCCAGACTTCGGCCGCTCCCGGTTCGTCGCCGACTATCCGCGTGCGCGGTTACTCGTCGAACGTCGGCTCTAACCCGCTCTTCGTCGTGGACGGCGTGCGTCTGTCGGACATCAGCGGTATCGACCCCAACGACATAGCCTCTATGGAGGTGCTCAAAGATGCCGCTTCGGCCGCTATCTACGGTGCCGAGGCAGGTAACGGCGTCGTTCTTATCTCGACCAAGCGCGGCAAGGCCGGTCAGGGCAAGATCAGCTACGACTTCCAGTGGACGTCGCAGTCGGTGGCACGTCTTCCGCAGATGCTCAACGCCGAACAGTACATCGACTATATGGTCGAGGCGGGCGAGATCAAGCTCGACAAGCTGCTCTCGTCGTGGGACGGCGTGACCAACACCAGCTGGGCAGACGTGGCGTTCGGCGGCGGCAACATGCAGAAGCACAACATATCGTTCACAAACGGCAACGAGCGCGGCAACTACTATCTGTCGCTGTCGTACATGAACAACAACGGTATCGTCCGCGGCGACGCCGACAGCTACAAGCGTCTGACGGCGGCGATCAACGCCGAGTACGAGATCAAGAGCTGGTTGAAGGTGGGCACCACCAACCAGATCGAGAAGTACGACGTGCGCAGCGTATCGTCGAACAACGAGTACGGCAGCCTTCTGGCCGCCACGCTGATGCTCGACCCGATAACGCCCAGCACCTACACTTATGAGAACCTGCCTATGCACATGCTCACGGCGCTCAACAACGGCAAGCACCTGTTGCAGGACGAGAACGGCAACTACTACGCCGCATCGGAGTTCTACACCGGCGAGAACTACCACCCGCTGGTAATGCGCGACAACAACATCAGCAAGAGCGGCGGCTTCAACGTCAACGGCTCGATCTTCGCCGACTTCAAGCCCGTCAAGGGCCTGACCATTACCTCGCGTCTGGGCTACCGTCTCTCGGGAGCCAAGTCGTCGACCACCGATCTGCCATTCTACGGCAACGTAACGCAGAACCGCGACTACGTAAGCCACAACGCCCAGTCATCGACCACGATCTACTACCAGTGGGAGAACTTCGCGACATACGCCCGCCAGTTCGGCCGTCACAACATCAACGCCATGATCGGTATGTCGTTCCAGGAGAGCATATACAACTACGTAGGCGGCAGCCTCTCGGCCAACGGCGAGGATGCCATAAAGAAGAACGATCCGCTCTTCTACTTCCTCAACTTCGGCTCGGCTTCGGCCACCAAGGGCGTGAGCGGCGAGGAGACCGTAGGCGCCAAGCTCTCGTACTTCGGCCGTATAGGCTACGACTTCGCAGGCAAGTACATGATTCAGGCATCGCTGCGTGCCGATGCAGCCGACCTCTCGCAGCTGCCCGCCTCGAACCGCTGGGGTTACTTCCCCGCAGTATCGGCCGGCTGGATGATCTCAAACGAGAACTTCTTCGAGCCTGCAAGAGACGTGGTAAGCAGCCTGAAAATACGTGCCAGCTGGGGACAGAACGGTAGCCTTGCGGCTCTGGGCGGATACCTGTACAGCACCAACATGACTCTGGGCGGCCTCTATCCGTTCGTCCCGGGCAACAACTACATAACCGGCGCAGGCCCCACCTCGATGGGTAACGCCAAGCTCAAATGGGAGACCTCGGAGCAGCTCGACTTCGGTATCGACGCACGCTTCTTCCGCGACCGTCTGACCCTTAGCGTAGACTACTACGAGAAAAAGACCAAGGACCTTCTGGTATCGGGCACCAAGCCCTCGCTCATTATCGGCGGAACCACCTCGCCGATGAATGCCGGCAAGGTAAGCAACAAGGGTTGGGAGATCGATCTGGGCTGGCGCGACAACGTGGGCGACTTCTCTTACAGCGTCCGCGGCAACATCGCCACACTCAATAACAAGGTAACCTATATCGACCCGTCGCTCGACCGTCTGCCGGGCGTGAACTTCCACACCACGACCATTACGTTCTTCGAGCCGGGCTATCCCGTCTACTACTTCCGCGGCTACAAGTTCGCCGGCGTAGATGCCGAGACCGGAGAGCCCACGTTCCACAACATCGGCAAGAACGACAAGATCGACGACGACGACATGACATACATCGGCGACGCCATTCCCGACTTTACCTACGGTATCACGCTGACGGCGGCATGGAAGGGCATCGACCTTACGGTATTCGGAACCGGCTCGCAGGGCAACGACGTGTTCAACTGCATCAGCCGTCCCGACTATCCCAAGTCGAACCGCTTGAAGGAGGTCTTCTACGACAACCGCTGGACGGCCACCAACAAGGGCGGCACGGTGCCCGCGGCAGACGCCGAGGAGATGAGCAAGTATCTCTATTCGGACGCTATGGTCTTCGACGGCTCGTTCTTCAAGATCAAGCAGATACAGCTGGGCTACACGTTCCCCAAGAGGTTGACCGAGAAGATCTTCATCAGCAACCTGCGCGTATACTGCTCGCTGGAAGACTATTTCACGTTTACCAAGTATCCGGGCTTCGACCCCGAGGTAGCGGCCACGGCAACGGCAGGTATGGGTGTCGACAAGGGTTCGTACCCCACCTCGAAGAAGGTCGTAGTAGGTGTCAACATACAATTCTAACCAAAAACGAAACGCACAATGAAAGCAAAACATATAGTTATCTGCCTTATGGGATTCATCACCCTGCTCTCGGCCACTTCGTGCGAGGACAGGCTCGATATTCCCAAGCACGGCGACATGGGCGGTCAGGAAGAGGGTTATAAAACGGATGAAGACGCCCTGCGTGCCCTTGCCAACCTCTACAACGCATGGGGAGGGGTATATTACAACTGGTTCATGATAAGCAACCTGCTCTCGGACGACGTATATTGCGGCGGCGGCAGCCGAGGCGACAACCTCGAAATGGAGCAGCTCAACGAGTTCTCGTTCAACACCGACAACACCATGGTACGCGACCTCTACTCGGGTCTGTATACCATAGTATACAATGCCAACCTGATCCTCACGTTCATGGAGCCCGACACGGCGGCCAAGCAGCGTGCCGTAGCCGAGGCGCATTTCTTCCGCGCATGGGCGCACTTCCAGCTGGTTACCTACTACGGTACGGCGCCCAAAGTGGATCATCTGCTCGGTTCTGACGAGTACCGCAAGTCGAACAGCACCCCCGAAGCTCTGTGGAGCTTCATAGAGCAGGACCTCAACGATGCTATCGACATGGATATACTCCCCTCGAAGTCGAACAAGGACGATGCCGAGACAGGTATCCGCATAACACGCGAGGTGGCCCAGGCCATGCTGGGCAAGGCCTATGTCTTCCAGCAGAAGTGGGACGAGGCTGCCGAGATTCTCGACAAGGTGATCGCTTCGGACAAATACGACCTTTATCAGGGCGAGCTGGACAAGCTGCTGCATGCCGAGTGCAACGGCAGCTGCGAGTCTATGTTGGAGGTTCAGAAGCGCAACGACCCCGAGCAGACATGGACGCAGTTCACGATGACCTATCTGATGATCGGCTGGCGCACATCGATGTTCAACGACCCCACCGGAGCGGCCAAGGATGAGATCGCATGGGGTACCTACGGCTTCATGAATCCGCGCAAGGAGGTATACGACGCATTCGTCGAGCGCGAGGGCGCCGACGGCTACCGTCTCAACAGCACGCTGCGCACATACGACCAGATGGCCGACTACGGCATCACCATCAAGCCGGGCGAGACGCTCATCGGCCACGAGGGTTATTTCCTCTGGAAGAACCGCGCATTGAAGAGCGACTGCATCATCGACGCATCGTACTTCCAGGGATTCCAGTACATCAACCTGCGCGTGATGCGTTACGCCGAGGTGCTGCTGCTGGCGGCCGAGGCGCACGTACAGAGCGGCGACAAGAAGGGTCTGGCCAAGGAGTATGTCAACAAGATACGTTCGCGCGCGCAACTGGCTCCGCTGGCTGCCGTCACGATGGACGACGTGAAGAAGGAGAAGCGGTTGGAGCTCTTCATGGAGTGCGTACGCTTCCAGGATCTCGTCCGCTGGGGCGATGCCGAGCAGGCGCTGGCACAGCAGGGCAAGGAGATTCCCGGATACACGACCAAGGGTCGGGAGACGATAGCCAGCAACAGCAACTACGGATTCCAGCCCAAGCACAAGCTGCTGCCTATTCCGCAGAAAGAGCTTCAAGTCAACCCCAACATGCACCAGAACGATCTCTGGTAAACATATAACCGCATAGAATGATTATGAAAAAGATATTTTCGTTATGGATGCTGCTGGCAGCCGTTCTGCTGGGAGCCTGCGAGGAATCGCTGGACGATCTGACGGGTCGCTACGATTTCGACCGCTACCGTTTCACGGAGGTTACGGAGCAGTCGACAGATAAACTTCCGAAGGGCATCAAGGTGCTCAATATGACCCTTGCCGATGCCGAGGGCAATGCTCTCGAAATAGGCTTCGGCAGCCGCGAGTGGGTGCTTCAAACGGGCACCTATACCGTCGCCAAGGCCGTGAGCGGAGCGATGCAGGCCGCGGCCAAGGTCATCACGGCCGAGGGCGAGACGACGCTCGCGAGCGGCGACGTGAACGTCACGATGATCGGCACGGACAGCTATGACATCGACGGCATGCTCCAAACCGCAGGCGGCGAGTACGTCAAGGTGCATTTCCGCGGTGCGATATCGTTCGAGATCGGCGTAGACGATCCCGAAGCCAGCGGCTATACCGCCGTTCTGACCGTAACGCCGGTATACATTACCGACCAGAGCGGACAGGTAACGGGCGTTGTTCCGGGCGTATCGAAGTATGCCTTTACGATCAGCGACCCCGACGGCAAAGATGCAGCCATGTTGGAGACCATCAACGTCGAGAACCTCGACCCGGCAGCGCTGGCGGGCGAATACACCGTCAAGGACAATGCTCAGGAGGCGTTGTCGATCGCCTCGGGCGCCCAGATGCCTCAGGAGTGGGGCGGTTGGAGCTGGGGAAGCTATCTGGTCAACGCCGAGGGCAAAAAAGAGTTCCTCATGGCCGGCGGCAAGATCACGGTCTCGGTCGTCGACGGCATGGAGGGCGGCAAGCTCTACAACTTCTCGGGCAGCGGTCTAACGACCATGCTGACGATGAATGCCGACGGCAGCGTTACCAACGGTACGCTTACCGAGACCAACATCAAGTTCGTCACGCTGCTGCAAGGCACCGGCATCGAGTTCTACGACCAGACGATGAACAGCACCGTACTGGGCAAGGAGATCAACTACTCGATCTACCTGCCCAAGAGCTACGACAACGAGAAGACCTTTCCCGTGCTCTACCTGCTCAACGGCGCCGACAGCAACAACAACGACTGGATGCGTCAGGGTCTGGTAAACCCCTACGCCAGCACCTATGCCGCTAACGGAGGCAAGGAGATGATTATCGTATGCCCCAACGGCTGCCCCGACGGCCAGAACGCATTCTACTGCGACAACTACTCGGGCAACGGCATCAACTACATGACCTACTTCTTCGACGAGTTCATACCCTTCATCGAGAGCACCTACAAGGTCAAGGCCGAGAAGGGATCGCGCGCCATAGCCGGTCTGTCGATGGGCGGCTACGGATCGCTCTACTACGGCTTCCTGCACCAGGAGATGTTCTGCTACGTATATGCGTGCAGCCCGGCAACATACGTCGAGGGAGCACCCAACCTCTACACGATGCAGCCCACGGCCGAGCTGCCCGGCATAACGATCGAGATCGGCTTGCAGGACTTCCTCTATCAGTCGGCCAAGGGATACCACGACGGTCTGTCGTCGATCAACGTCGAGCACGAGTGGATCGAGCGCAACGGCGCACACGACTGGACATTCTGGGCTGCCTGCACCCCCAAGATCGTAAAGAAGGTGGGAGAGGCGTTCAACTAAAAACGGTATAGACAGATCTCCATAAGGTTCCGTGCGGAGTCAAGCCGCACGGGACCTTGTCGGGATAAACGATAACCATAAATTACAAGATCGATATGAAAAAAATCTTTCTCTCGGCAGCCATGCTGCTGACCTGTTCGCTGGCTTTCGCACAGCAGGCGCTCTGGGGCGTAGCACCCGTAGTCTCACCCGAGATCCATGAAGACAACACCGTAACGTTCCGTCTCAAAGCACCCGAGGCCTCACGCGTCGAGGTGACGGGCGACTTCCTGCCTACGCAGAAGATCGAGACCCCCTACGGCAAGTTCGACGCCCCGGGCGTAGCACAGCTCACGCTAACCGACGGCGTATGGCAGTTCACGACCCCCGAGCCCCTCGCGCCCGAGTTGTACAGCTATACGTTCATCGTCGACGGTCTGAGAATCAACGATCCGAGCAACGTATACACCATTCGCGACGTAGCGAGCGTTACTAACGTATTCATCATCGGCGGCGACCGTGCCGACCTCTACAAGATCGCCGACGTGCCCCACGGCACCGTATCGAAGGTATGGTACGACAGCCCCGCCCTCGGCATGCAGCGCCGTCTGACTGTCTACACTCCCGCCGGATACGAGAAGGGCAACAAGCGCTACCCCGTATTCTATCTGCTGCACGGCATGGGAGGCGACGAGAACGCATGGAGCGAGCTGGGCCGCGCGACGCAGATACTCGACAACCTCATCGCGCAGGGCAAGGCCGAGCCGATGATCGTCGTCATGACCAACGGCAACGCGGCATTGCAGGCCGCACCGGGCGAGTCGTCTCTGGGATATGCCGCACCCAGCATCCAGCTGCCCAAGACCATGGAGGGCTCGTTCGAGACGGCATTCCCCGACGTAGTGAAGTTCATCGACTCGACCTACCGCACCATAGCCAAGAAGCAGTCGCGCGCCATAGCCGGTCTGTCGATGGGCGGCTACCACTCGATGCACATATCTAAGGAGTATCCCGACATGTTCGACTACGTAGGTCTCTTCTCGGCCGCGATCATGCCCGACAAGAACGTCAAGTCGCCCATATACGACAACCTCGAAGAGAAGCTGGCCGTGCAGTTCGCCAAGAAACCCGCTCTGTACTGGATCGCCATAGGCGACAAGGACTTCCTCTTCAAGGCCAACGCCGACTACCGCAAGATGCTCGACGAGAAGGGATACGAGTACGGTTATTACGAGACCGGAGAGGGACATATATGGAAGAACTGGCGTATATACCTTACCGAGTTCCTGCCCATGCTCTTCAAATAATCATGCGACGATGAAGAAGACGATAACCATAGCGCTGCTCGCGGCTGCGGCCGCGGCATGCGCGCCGTCGACTCCCCGTCTGGGAGAGTCGTCGATCGACGATGTGGTCGCAGCGATGACCCTCGAAGAGAAGGCGCATCTGGTCGTGGGCACCGGCATGGCCGGACACACGGGCGACAACGCCGTAGTCGGAGAGACCCGCAACCTCGTCCCGGGAGCCGCCGGCACGACCTACCCAATAGAGCGTCTGGGAATACCGGCCGTGGTGCTGGCAGACGGCCCCGCCGGCCTGCGCATCAACCCCACGCGCGAGAACGACGAGGCGACATACTACTGCACCCACTTCCCCATAGGTACGCTTTTGGCGTCGACATGGGACTCGGAGCTGGTCGAGAGCGTAGGTAAGGCTATCGGCGAGGAGGTGCTCGAATACGGCGCCGACGTGCTGCTGGCACCGGCCCTGAACCTGCACCGCAACCCGCTGTGCGGCCGCAACTTCGAGTACTACTCGGAAGATCCGCTCGTATCGGGCAAGATAGCCGCCGCATACGTGCGCGGCGTGCAGAGCAACGGCGTGGGCACCTCGATCAAGCACTTCGCGGTCAACAATCAGGAGACCAACCGCATGGGCAACGATGCCCGCGTATCGCAGCGCGCCCTCAGGGAGCTCTATCTCAAAGGCTTCGAGATCGCCGTCAAGGAGTCGGATCCGTGGACGGTAATGTCGTCGTACAACTACCTCAACGGAATATATACCTCGGAGAACCCCGAGCTGCTCACAGCGCTGCTGCGCGACGAGTGGGGCTTCGGCGGCATGGTCATGACCGACTGGTTCGGCGGCAAGGATGCCGGAGCACAGATGATCGCCGGCAACGACATGCTGCAACCGGGTACGGACAAGCAGTACGAGCAGATCGTAGAGGGCGTCGAGAACGGTACTCTCGACGAGGCGGTGCTCGACCGCAACGTGAAGCGCATACTCGAAATGATCGTGCGCACGCCACGTTTCCGCGGCTACGAGTACTCGAACAAACCCGACCTCGAAGCGCATGCAGCCGTTACGCGCCGCAGCGCGACGGAGGGTATGGTGCTGTTGAAGAACGACAACGGGGCGCTTCCGCTCGCGGGCGACGTAAAGCGCGTAGCGCTGTTGGGATGCACCTCTTACGACTTCATCGCCGGCGGTACGGGCTCGGGCAACGTCAACCGCGCCTACACCGTATCGCTGCTCGACGGACTGCGACAGGCGGGCTATGAGCTGGACGGCGACTTGAAGAGCGAATACGAGGCCCACATCGCCGCCGAGAATCTGCGCAACCGCCCCGACAGCACCAACCGCTTCGCGATGTTCATGCCGCTGCCGCGCCCCGTGGAGATGACTATTCCGGTTGCACGCTTGCAATCGCTGGCGGCCGACAACGACGTGGCGCTGGTAACGCTCGGCCGCACATCGGGCGAGTTCCTCGACCGCAAGAAGGCCGACTTCTACCTCACGCGCGAGGAGATGCAGCTGCTCGAAAGCACCTGCAAGGCATTCCATGACGCCGGCAAGCGCGTGGTCGTCGTGCTAAACATCGGCGGCGTGATCGAGACCGCATCGTGGAAGCAGCTGCCCGACGCCATACTCTGCGCATGGCAGGCGGGACAGGAGGGCGGCAACAGCGTCGCCGACGTGCTGGCAGGCAAGGCTTCGCCCTCGGGCAAGCTCACGATGACATTCCCCGTGATGTTCGAGGATGCCGCCTCGTCGCGCAACTTCCCCGTCGACATGACGGCCAACGTCGACATCACCAACAGCGGCACCAAGCAGAACACCGTAAGAAACGTCGACTTCACCGAATACGAGGAGGACATATACGTCGGCTACCGCTACTTCGACACATTCGGCAAGCAGGTGTCGTATCCCTTCGGCTACGGCCTCTCGTACACCGCCTTCGAATACTCTGAGCCCGTCGTAACGCGCGACGGCGAGAGAGTCGAGGTCGACATCGAGATAACCAACACCGGTTCGCATGCCGGCAGGGAGGTCGTGCAGCTCTACGCCTCGGCACCCGACCGCAAAGAGGCCGACAAGCCCGAGAAGGAGTTGAAGGCATTCGCCAAGACCGGCGAGTTGAAGCCCGGCGAGTCGCAGCATATCCGCCTGACATTCGATTGCGGCGATCTGGCTTCGTTCTCGGCCGAGCAGTCGGCATGGGTTGTAGCTCCCGGCAGCTACGAGCTTCTCGTAGGCGCCTCGTCGGATGACATCCGCCGCAGAATAAACATCGACGTCGAAGGCTCGACCGCTTCCACGGGCGACATACTCGCACCCGCGCAGACGCTCGATCTGCTGAGACGATAGACAGAAGCGATCTCAGGCCGCCTCTGCGGCCGATGATCGCTCCCCCTTATCCTCCGGCACCCGCTATCGGCGGGTGTCGGAGCGAACGGAGGGGAGGGAATATATGCGGAGCCGCGATGCGGCGACGCTACGAAGCCTATTTTATAACACCCAAACACGAAAGTAAGGGCTATGAAAACAAAGTTGTTATTATGCTGCGCCGTAGCATCTCTGCTGAGCTCGGCCGTAGCTATCGCCGCGCCCTCGATCCCGCGCGACGAAAAAATAGAGAGACAGATCGAGAAGCGCCTGCGCAAGATGACCCTCGAAGAGAAGGTGGGACAGATGTGCGAGCTGTCGATAGATCTGCTCCAAAAGCGAGTCAACCCCTTCGCCGGACTCGATCCTCGAAGCGCGACGAAGGAGGACATAGAGCGTCTGCTCGAAAAATACGGCGTGGAGAAGGAGTTCGACCTCTCGGGCGGCATGACGCAGGAGCTGATGATGTCGATCTACATGCGCATAATGTCGATCGTCAACGCCGAGGGATTCCAGCTCGACGAGGCTATGCTCGACACGGTAATCGGCAAGTATAAGGTCGGTTCGATACTCAACGTTCCGGCCAGCGTCGCACAGACGCCCCAGACATGGTATCGCATCATCCGCCGCATACAGGAGAAGTCCATGGAGTCGATCGGCATCCCCTGCATCTACGGCGTCGACCAGATACACGGCACGACCTATACGCTGGGCGGAACCTTCTTCCCGCAGGGCGTGAACATGGGCGCCACGTTCAACCGCGCACTCACGCGCGAGGGTGCCCGCATATCGGCCTACGAGACCAAGGCGGGCAGCATTCCGTGGACATACGCTCCCGTCGTAGACCTCGGCCGCGACCCGCGCTGGCCGCGCATGTGGGAGAATTACGGCGAGGACTGCTACCTCAATGCCGAAATGGGACGCGAGGCCGTGCTCGGATTTCAGGGCGACGACCCCAACCATGTCGACGACAGCCATGTCGCAGCCTGCATGAAGCACTACATGGGCTACGGCGTTCCGGTCAGCGGCAAGGACCGCACACCGTCGTCGATAACCGTTCAGGACATGCGCGAGAAGCACTTCGCGCCCTATCTCGAAATGGCAAAGGCGGGAGCGCTCTCGCTTATGGTCAACTCGTCGATGAACAACGGTCTGCCGATGCACGCCAACTACGAGCTGCTGACCGTATGGCTCAAAGAGGGTCTCGACTGGGACGGTATGATCGTAACCGACTGGGCCGACATCAACAACCTCTATACGCGCGACCACATCGCCAAGGATAAGAAGGAGGCGATCAAGCTCGCGATAAATGCCGGTATCGACATGTCGATGGATCCCTACGACTGGAAATTCTGCACGCTGCTCAAAGAGCTCGTCGAGGAGGGCGAAGTGCCGATGAGCCGCATCGACGACGCCGTGCGCCGCATCCTGCGCCTCAAATACCGGCTCAACCTCTTCGAGAAGCCCTATTACGAGGTGGAGGAGTTCCCGCTCTTCGGCAGCGAGGAGCATGCCGCAGCAGCGTTGCAGGCCGCCGAAGAGTCGCTCGTGCTGCTTAAAAACGCCGACGGCATACTGCCGCTGGCCAAGGGTACGAAGCTGCTCGTGACAGGCCCCAACGCCAATTCGATGCGCACGCTCAACGGCGGCTGGTCGTACTCATGGCAGGGCGACAAGGCCGATGCCTGCGCAGCCCAGTACAACACGATACTCGAAGCGCTGACCGAGAAGTTCGGTGCCGAGAATGTCGTTTACGAGGCCGGCGTGACATACGCGCAGTCGGGCAACTGGTGGGACGAGAACGCCCCCGAGATCGAAAAGGCCGTGGCCGCAGCAGCCGATGTCGACTGCATCGTAGCCTGCATCGGCGAGAACTCGTACTGCGAGACTCCGGGCAACCTGACCGACCTGACACTTTCGCAGAACCAGTCGGCACTGGTCGAGGCACTCGCCCGCACCGGAAAGCCTATCATACTGATCCTCAACGAGGGTCGTCCGCGTCTGGTGGCAAAGATCGAGCCGCTGGCCAAGGCCGTGGTCGATGTCATGCTGCCTGGTAACTACGGCGGCGACGCGCTGGCCAACCTGCTCTCGGGCGATGCCAATTTCAGCGGCAAGCTGCCGTTTACCTATCCTCGCGAGATCAACTCGCTGATAACCTACGACTACAAGCCCTGCGAGCATATAGGCAAGCAGATGGAGGGAGCATACAACTACGATGCGCAGGTAGCCGTACAGTGGGCATTCGGCTACGGTCTGAGCTACACCCGATTCGCATACGACAACTTCCGCGTCGACAAGAGCAGCTTCACGGCCGACGACACGCTGACCTTTGCCGTCGACGTGACCAACTGCGGCGACCGCGCCGGCAAGGAGAGCGTGCTGCTCTTCGGCAGCGATCTGGTGGCATCGCTCTCGCCCGACAACCGCCGTCTGCGCGCATTCGAGAAGATCGAGCTGCAACCGGGACAGACGAAGACCGTCGAGCTGCGCATCAAGGGCTCCGACCTCGCATTCGTAGGCTACGACGGCAAGTGGACCCTCGAAAAGGGCGACTTCCGCATGCAGGCCGGCGACAAGACGCTCGAAATCGTCTGCACCGAAACCAAGAAATGGGATACGCCCAACCGATAGGCTCGGCCGACAGATAAACGCATATACAATAGGCTGTCAGACACTTGTCCGACAGCCTATTATGTTGCATGCCCCAGCCATTAGGGACATATCGGGCTCTGCGACCGCCTTGAATACGACCGATCGCCTCGCATAACGGGCGGCACCGTATACGCGCTCACGGACTTTTCGGGCATCACGACTCGCAACGCCGCAACTCCCGGCCACGACACTATATATAAAACATCGCGGACATCGTATGTACGATGCCCGCGAGAAGAGACGAACCGCCCCACGCCCGTCCTGCCTATAACCCGATATCGCGGAAGCGGTAGAGCTGGTCGCGCAGGCGGGGCGTGAAGCCCATTTCGCGGATCGCGGACTTGATTCCCTCGGCGTCGAAGCGGTTGCGGGCACCGGCAGACGAAACGACATTCTCTTCGATCATGATCGATCCCATGTCGTTGGCGCCGCTGCGAAGCGCCATTTGCGCAGTCTGCTTGCCGACGGTAAGCCACGAAGCCTGTATATTCTTTATATTGTTGAGCAGCAGCCTGCTCACGGCGATAATACGCAGATACTCCGTAGAGGAGAAGTGCGAATGTACACCCTGGGCTTCGAGCTCGGTGCCCGTCGAGCAGAACACCCACGGTATGAATGCCAGAAAGCCGTAGTTGCCCTCGGGGCAGCGCGCCTGCAAGTCGCGTATGGCAAGAAGGTGATCCACCCTCTGATGCGGCGTCTCGACATGTCCGTACATCATCGTGGCCGACGTGGGCAGGTTCATCTCGTGCGCCTCGTGCATGACGCGTATCCACTCCTCGGCAGAGGGCTTGGCAGGCGAGATGCGCCGGCGCACATCGTCCGAGAGGATCTCGGCACCTGCTCCGGGCAGCGAGTCGAGCCCCGCGGCCACGAGCCGCCGCAGCGTCTCGCGCGTGGAAAGCGAGCTGATGCGCGCTATATGCGCCACTTCGGGTGCGCCGAGCGCATGCAGCCGCAGCGTCGGATACATCTCCTTCAAGCGGCGCAGCAGCTGCTCGTAGAAATCGATGCCCAGACGCGGATGCAGCCCGCCCTGCAACAGCAGCTGGTCGGCGCCCAATTCGAGCGCACGGTCGATCTTCTCGCGATACTGGGCGAGTGTGGTAATGAACGCCCGCTCGGTCTGGTGCGGCTTGCAGTGGAAGTTGCAGAAGCGGCAGCCCGAGATGCAGACATTGGTTATGTTGACATTGCGGTCGATCTGCCACGTGACGACCGTCTCGTCGTCGACCGTCTCGCGGCGCAGCATGTCGGCCGTCTCGCAGAGCTCGTGCAGCGGCGCACGGTCGTAAAGCATATAGGCCTCCTCGCGCGTCAGCGACTCGCGTTGCAGGCACTTTTCATATATTGGTTTGAGTGCGTTCATACTCAGAGTACGATTTCGAAATCCAACGTCCGGCGACGCAGGTCGGCCGACTTGACACGCACCCTGACGGGGGTGCCCAGCGTGAAGGTGCGGCCGTGAGCCCGGCCTACGACCTCGTAACGCGCCTCGTCGAAGCGGTAGAAGTCGTCCTCGATGTCGCGCAGAAAGGCCATGCCCTCGACATGCGTATCGTTCAGCTCGACGAATATGCCCCACTCCGATATGCCCGATACGCAGCCGTCGAACTCCTGCCCGATCTTGTCGCGCATGAACTCGACCATCTTGTACTTGATGCTGGCGCGCTCGGCCTCCGAAGCGACGATCTCACGGTCGGAGGCATATGCGCACATCTCCTCCAACGAGTGTTTGTCGGCCGACTTGCCGCCCGCAAGGTAGTGCGCCAGAAGCCGGTGCACCATCATGTCGGGATAGCGGCGTATGGGCGAAGTGAAGTGCGTATAGTAGGGAAAGGCCAATCCGTAATGGCCTATGTTGTCGGTGGTATAGAACGCCTTGGCCATGCTGCGGACAGCGAGCGTCGTAATGGCGTTGGCCTCGGGGCGGTCGTGCACCTCGCCCATAAGACGGTTCATCTGCTTGGCCACGGCGCGACCCTTGGAGGCGCGGAACGAATAGCCGAAGCGCGTGATGAACTCGCGGAAACGGGTCAGCTTCTCCTCGTTAGGCTCGTCGTGGACGCGGTAGACCATAGTGCGCTGCACGCGGCGGCCGTTCTGCATGCGGCGGCCGCAAAACTCGGCCACACGCCTATTGGCCAGCAGCATGAACTCCTCGATCATGCGGTTGGCCTCCTTCTGCTCCTTGACGTAGACGCCTATGGGGTGGCCGTGCTCGTCGAGCTTGAAGCGCACCTCGTCGCGCTCGAAAGCTATGGCGCCGTGGCGGAAGCGCTCGCGGCGCAGCCCCTCGGCAAGACGGTTCAGAGTCGTAATCTCCTCGGCGTATTCGCCGCGGCCGGTCTCGATGACCTGCTGTGCCTGCTCGTACGAGAAGCGGTGGTCGGAGTATATCACCGTGCGGCCGAACCACTCGTCGCGTATTTCGAGATTCTCGTCGAGGGTAAAGACGGCCGAGAAGCAGAGGCTCTCCTCGTGGGGGCGCAGCGAACACAGCTCGTTGGAGAGGCGCTCGGGCAGCATCGGAACGGTGCGGTCGACCAGATATACCGACGTACCGCGCTCGGCGGCCTCGGCATCGATCACGGAGCCGGGCGTGACGTAGTGCGTCACGTCGGCGATATGTACGCCGACCTCCCATACACCGTCGCCCATCTTGCGGATCGACAGCGCGTCGTCGAAGTCCTTGGCATCGGCCGGGTCGACCGTGAATGTGGTCACGCCGCGGAAGTCGCGGCGCGAGGCGCGCTCCTCGTCCGTTATCTCGCCGCGCATGGCCTCGGCCGCCGCCGCTACCTCCTCGTCGAAACGGTAAGGCAGATCGTACTCGGCCAGAATGGCGTGCATCTCAGTGTCGTTATCGCCCGCCGGACCCAGTATATCGACGATCTCGCCCTCGGGCAGGCGCGTGCCCTCGTCCCACGATACGATGCGCACGGCCACCTTGTCGCCGTCGCGCACGTCGGAATAGAGCTTCTTGGAGAGGTGTATGTCGACGGCGATGCGCTTCGAGTCGGGCGTGACGAAGATCGATGTGTTGGTTAGCGAAGCCACGCCCACATAGGTCTTGCCGCTGCGCCGCACGATGCCGACGACCGCACCCTCGGGCGAGGAGCCGTCGCGGCGGCGTTTGAGGATGACCACCCTGACCGTATCGCCGTCGAGCGCATTGTGCGCATGGCGGCGGCTGACGTAGATATCCTCCTCGGCGCCTTCCACACGGACGAAGATCGCACCCGACGAGACGGTACTTACCGTACCCTCCAACTCGGGACGGCTGCCCGTCGACAGACGGTAGCGTCCGCGCGAACACTCCTCGACGAACCTCTCGTCGACCATGCGCACGAGGATCTCGGCCGTCGCTGCACGCCCCTCGCGGTCGTTGCCGCCCGAGGCCGAGGCCAGCTGTTTGAGCGAGAACTTGCGGTCGGGAAACTCGCGCAGCAGCTCGGCTATGAACGCTGCACGGTCTGTCGTGCGGTGCTCCGATTCGTTGCGGCGACGCTCGTCGCCGTTTTTTCTGTTATTTCTTCTTCTACTCATTTTCAATTATTTGTTTAATACATGCAGAGCTATGCTCCGCATCAGGCGCACGCCCACGGCGATAGCCCTCTCGTCGGGCAGGAAAGCCGACGTATGCGACCGCCCCGCAGCGCTTCCCACGCCCAGACGGTAGAACAGCGACGGATAACGCTGCGTATAGTAGCCGAAATCCTCGGCCGTGGCGCGCGGCTGCAACTCGCGTACCTCGATCCCCTCGCCCGCGGCCACCAGCATCGACTCGTAGGTCAGCGCGATGTCGTTCACGACGCATGGGTATCCGCGGTCGATGTCGACCTCGATCGCCACGCCGCACTGCTCGCCCACCTCGGCCGCCGCGCGGCGCAGACGCTCCCACGTCATGCGGCGCACATCCTCGTCGAAGCTGCGCATGGTGCCCTCGGCACGCGTCGTATCGGGTATGACGTTCGTAGCGCCGTCGGCCTCCAACCGTCCCACCGACACCACGCACTGCGACGTATTCAGGTCGAGCATGCGCAGCGTCATGCGGCACAGCGCCTCGACGGGGTCGTGCAGATCGCCGCGCATGGCGGCGTGGCCGCCGCGTCCGTCGACGCGGATGCGCAGCTCGTCGTTCGAGGCCATGAAGCGTCCGGGACAGAAGCCCGCCTGACCCACCTCCAACGTCGAGTCGACATGCTCGCCGATGACCGCCGCAACGTCGTATGCGGCGAACGGATCTTCGGCCAGCACCATGCTCGCACCGCCCGGGTTGCACTCCTCGCCGGGCTGGAACAGACCTATCAGCGTGCCCTCGAAGTCGCGCTCGGCGGCAAGCGAGCAGAGCACGCCGTAGAGCACGGCCGCATGTACGTCGTGGCCGCAGGCGTGCATCACGCCGCACGTTATGGACGAGAACTCGGCGCCCGTGCGCTCCTCGACGGGCAGAGCATCGATATCGGCGCGCAGGACCACGGCGCTCCTATGGTTGCCGCGGCGCCCCTCCACGACGGCCAAGACCCCCGTACCGGCCACCTTGCGGCACTCCTCGCCCAGCCGCTCGATGATATAGCGCTGCGTAGCGTGCTCCGCGAACGAGAGCTCGGGGCAGCGATGCAGGTGGCGGCGGAACTCTATGCTGTCGGTAATCATACTCTCGCGGGTTTGTAGCGACGGCAGAGGTCCGCCAGCGAACGGATATGCTCGGGCGTGGTGCCGCAACAGCCGCCCGCGATATTGAGAATGCCCTCGCGCGCCGCACGCTCCATTTCGGCAGTGAAGGTCGCCGCCGAGTCGGGGAACCGTCCCGAGGCATCGGGCACGCCGGCCGACGGCCATGCCGCCAGCGGCAGGTCGGTCGCCTCGGCCAGACGGGCGAGATTGTCTACCACGCTGCGGGCGCCCCACGAGCAGTTGAAGCCCGCCGCCGTCGGGCGGATCCGCTTCAAGTCCTCGGCGAAAAGGGCGATGCTGCGTCCCGAGACCAGATATCCGGGCAGCTTCGACAACACGGCCGCCACGACGATGTCGATGTCGGGGCGCACGCGGCGGCACTCCTCGACAGCTATCTCGGCATTGCGCACATCGCATACGCTCTCGACGAGTATCATGTCCGCACCCTCGCCGATCATCGGCTCGACGACGGCACGATAGGCCTCGCGCAGCTGCTCCTCCGATGTGTCGGTCGAGAGCGTTATGTTGCGCACGGTAGGCCCCACCGACCCCGCCACAAGCACCTCGCGCCCCGCGGCATCGGCCGCACGGCGGGCGGCGCGCACAGCGGCGCGGACAATCTCCCCGCACCTCTCAGCGAGACCCCACGAAGCCAGCGTCAGAGGATCGCTGCAAAACGTGTCGGTGGTAATGATGTCTGCCCCGGCATCGATATAGCTGCGGTGCAGAGCCTCGACCGCGGCGGCATCGTCCACAGCGAGCAGGTCGCAGCAGCCCCTGCCTGTCCGATCGGCAAGCATGGTGCCCGTAGCACCGTCGAGCGTCAGTATGCGTTCGTGCATAAGATCGTTGAGTCGTCCCATATCACTCGAATATCTCTATTTCGAAAATCTTGTTCCAGTTCTTGCCCGTGACCAGGATGCGGTCGCGAGCCTCGTCGTAGGCTATGCCGTTGAGAACGTCTGTCCGGGAGTCGATATCGATGCGTCCCAAAAGATCGTCCAGTTCCAGCACACCCTCCACAACGCCCGTCTCGGGGTTTATCATAACGATCGACGTAGTGAGATAGACGTTGGCCCATATCCGGCCGCCGATCCACTCCAACTCGTTGATGTTTTCGAGCGGGCGCCCCTGCAACGTGACGGTCACGCCGCGCAGCGGGCGGAACGTCACGGGATCGACCTGCAAGAGGGTCGAGGTTCCGTCGGAGGTAAACAGCCGCTCGCCGTCCGATGTTATGCCCCACCCCTCGCCGCTGTACTCGACGGAGCGTTGCAGGCGGCCGCGAAGGTCGTAGAGGTGGGCGATGCCCGTGGTCCACGTAAGCTGGTAAATCGTATCCGCTGCAATAGCTATGCCCTCGCCGAACTCCGAAGGCGGCAGCGATGCGAGCGTCTCGGTGCGACCCGAGCCGTCGATGTCGATGGTCATAAGGCGCGACGCGCCCCACTGTCCGGTGCCCTCCCACAGCAGACCGCCGAAGTAGACCAGTCCCTGCGTGTAGTTGTCCGCCGGATGCGGATATTGTGATAAAAGATGCAAAGCTTCCATTCCCAAAGAATGGGGATGGCAAAGAATATTTCTATAAGGGCGTGCCCATTGAGGAAATATCGTCCTATGATCCAAAGACAGGAATCTGGAGCGGTTTTACAAAATTCAGCTTTGATGAATACAGCGGTAGCTTGATTGCTTCTGTCTATGACCATGCTGTTTGCCAGGATGAAAATACCCGGGAATACTTAGCCATAGAATAAGGGGATTTTGCGGATGCATGTATCCTGACATTGGATGAAGTGAAAAATATGTCTGTAGACAGGAATGCCAATACAGATCCCCAAAGCCTTTACCGTTATGAAAGCATCGTACCTCCGGGAACGAGGGCAGCTCTTTCAGAACTGAAATAAGAACGAGATTCTTTCTATAGCTTTTCCATAAATTCAGAGACAATCTGCTGCTGAAGAAGCTATACAAAATATTGTATGGAAAAGAGGAATAGTGGATTGGCATGGGAAGACTTTGGTAAAAAGAGGAAAATTGCAGGAGAATAAAAAGGGAGGAAATGTGCCATGAAGAAAAAAAGCAAGGTATTTCGATTGATCAGTTGGATGCTGGTGTTTGCGCTGGGTATCTTTAGTGTGCCGCTATTTGAAACTCCGGTTGTAGAAGCGGCAGGCAGCGTCCTTACAAGCAGTGATGGTCTGTGGAAATACGAACTTAAGGAAGAGTCGGGAGAGACCGTTGCCGTTGTAGATGAATACAATGGAACGGACAGGGATCTTGTGATTCCGGAGGAAATTGACGGGTATGTGGTAAAGTATATTGGAAAACCAAGCGGATGGAGCACGGTTCGTTATAATCGTTTTGACAGTATTACGATTCCAGACAGTGTTGCCGGACTGTCAAATGTGCCGTTTTTTACCCATTCTCATAATTTAAATTTTGTGTCCTTGGGGAAAAACTTTGCAACATATAATTATATCAGGGACATCAATATGATCATGGCCGATGAGATCTATGATATTCAGACCAAGGAATACCGTGTATCTTCTGAGAATACCGTGATTACTGCGGTGGACGGCGTACTGTATTCCAAAGATATGACGGAATTGAAGATATATCCGGTACTTAAGGAGGATGTTGAATTTACCGTACCAAGTGGGGTCACGTCCATTGACGACTATGCCATGAATAACCTGCAGTATTTGGAAAGCCTCATACTCCCCGAAGGGCTTCAGGAAATCGGCATGTATTGCTGTATGGGAGCCTCAATCCGCTCCGTCAGCCTTCCGAATAGCCTTACGAGTCTGAACGGTGGGATTTTTTATGAGTCAAAGCTTGAGTCCATTGTGTTTCCCGAGACCATCACAGAAATCGGTGGGTACGTCTTTACAGGAACGCCGCTTGAATCGGTCGTGATTCCAGATACCGTCGTATCACTTGGAGCAGGAGATTTTATGGATTGCGGCAAACTGAAAAGCATTGTAATCGGCTCAGGAGTAGCATCGATCGGAGGGAACTGTTTTTATGGGCTCACAGCATTGGAAACATTTGAAATTTCGGAGGCAAACCCAAACTTTAAATCGGAAGGAGGGATGCTGCTTACAAAAGACGGCCTTACGCTGATCCAGTATGCCGCAGCAGGAAATACACAATTCATACTTCCAAATGGAGTAACAGCCATTGCGGATAAGGCTTGCTATGGGATGCCATTTACCGAGATTATAGTACCAGATACGGTAGTCTCCATTGGAAACAATGCGTTTGAGAACTGCACCAAGGCAGAGACAGCTTATATCCCGTCCTCGGTGACGAAGATAGGAAGCAGCGTCTTTTCCGGGTGTACTTCCCTTAAGACAGCGACGATAGATGCGCAAGTTACGAGTATTAACGATTTTAGCAAATGTAATGCGCTTACGGAACTCACATTGCCGGAAACTGTTACATCTGTGGCAGACAACGTCTTTTTCGGTGACTCTTTACGAACTGTCCGTCTAAGGTCGTCCCAAGCCCCGTCCATCTCCTACAGTATCTATCTGCAGGGAGAGGATGCCCAGGCGGAATTGATTAAACAGGCCGCAAATGTACGGATTTTTGTTCCAGAAGGCGCACAAGGCTATGACGTACTGCCATGGAGCCGGATGCGCATCGTACATGGCGATGCCATTCCAGCAGAACGGCTGACGCTGAATCCCTCTTTCGTGATTCTGGATGTGGGAGAGACGGCAGTGCTTCAGCCTGCAGTGCTGCCGGAGGACGCCGTAGTGCAAGAATATGTCTGGGATACATCTGAGAAAGGTGTTGCTTTTGTAGATCAGAATGGCCAGGTTAAGGCTTTATCAGCCGGAACGGCAAAGATCAAAGTGACTGCCGGCGAACTTTCCACTGAATGCTTCGTCACAGTCCGGGGAGAACAGCCTCCACAGGATTTCCGCATAGAAACTTCTGGAGGAACGGCGAGCAGTAATTACAATGCGCAGAATTATACCAGTTGGTCAAGCCCGATGAAGTCCTATCTGTTTGAGAACCAGGAAGGGTGCCTGGAACGGGCAGAGTTTATAGATGGCAAACTGGTGCATGAAACATATGGAATGGACGGAACATTGAGAGAAAGCGGCAATATTCCAGATGAACTGCCTCTTGTCGGCGGATTCTATGTTTCAGGCATGTATCGTTTCGCTATTTACGGACAGACAAACAGCGCGGGAAGTGATGAGATGGAGGTTATGCGTATCGTTAAATACGATCAGGATTGGAACCGTGTATCTTCCTGTTCTTTATACGGCGAAAATACCACAGTACCTTTCGACGCCGGAAGCCTTCGCTTTGCAGAGAATGGGGATAAACTCTATATCCGCACTTGCCATGAGATGTACGACGGTCATCAGTCGAACCTGCAAGTCACTGTAGATATGCCTTCTATGGAAATTACGGATGTATTTTCAAAGGTGGCAAATATCGACCATGGCGGTTATGTATCGCACTCTTTCAACCAGTTCCTTCAGATGGATGGGGAAGATTTGATTGCGCTTGACCACGGAGACGCCTATCCGAGGGCTGCCGTGCTGATCAAATATCCGGGTATCAAAGACACAACTTTTGCAAGAGCATCTGTAGAGCATTGCAACGCACTGGTATTTCCAGGAACTATCGGGAACAATACGACCAGGGCGAGTCTTGGCGGACTAGAAGTATCAGAACATTATTATATTTTTGCCGGAAATTATGCCAATAACAGCAGCTCTTCAGTGCGGAATATCTTTGTAAATATCACAGACAAGGATCTTCTGCGCAACCAGGATACACGCATGGTATATCTGACAGATTACGATGCGGACAGCGGTGTGACGGTTTCGACGCCGCAGCTGGTGAAAATCAACGAAAAGACCTTTCTTGTCCTTTGGAATGAGACAGATGCATCGGGAACAACTGTACATAGCCAATTGATTGATGAGGACGGAAATAAAGTCACAGCAGAACAATCTTTCCATGGTTCCCTTTCTGACTGCCATCCGATCGTGCAGAATGGGCAGGTCGTGTGGTATTATACTGGAACGAAAACTGGAGAAAGCGCTCCAATATTCTGCAGGATTTCCGTAGATGGAAGGGAGACCACCGATAATCTCCTTGAAACAGAAAAAAAGACATCGATTTCTGCTGATCACGTAAGCTTAAGCCAGACGTCCTATGTTTTTGATGGAAAAGCCAAGGAGCCAGAGGTTACTGTCAAGGTTGGCGATAAAACACTGGTAGAAGATATTGATTATACGGTGGCCTATGAGGATAATATCAATGTAGGAACCGGAAAAGTAAGCGTAACAGGAACAGGAGATTACACCGGGACGGTGACAAAGGAATTTGCAATTACAGAGGAGGAGCCGCCGGTGGAGGAACCAAAAGAACTCTCCCAATGCAGGATAACGCTAAGTAAAACTGCCTATACCTATGACGGGAAGCCCAAAACTCCCACGGTCACGGTCAAAGATGGAAACAAAACATTGTTAAAAGAAACCGATTATACGCTGACCTATGAGAATAATATCAATGTAGGAACCGGGAAAGTAACGATAAAAGGAAGAGGAGATTATAAGGGGACAGTAAAGAAATCCTTTGCCATTACCATAAAGAAGGGTGCATCTTACAAAGTTGGCTCCTATCAATATCGGGTGACATCTGCATCCACGGTATCAATGACGGCAGTAAAGAATAAGAAAACCACAAAAATAAAAGTTCCCTCAAAAATGAAAATTGGCGGGAAAACTTTCAAAGTAACTGCTATTGGAAGTAAGGCTTTCAAGAATAATAAGAAGATCAAAAGCGTTGTAATCGCAGATAATGTAAAGCTCATAGGAGCATCCGCATTTGAAGGCTGCACAAATCTCAGTAAGGCAACCCTTGGAAAAGGGGTTACGGAAATCGGCAGCAATGCCTTTAAAAACTGCAAGAAACTGGGATCTATATCCATAAAATCTAAAAAGCTCAAGAAAATTGGTAAAAATGCCCTGAAAGGTATCAAGTCTACTGCAAAGATCAAAGTTCCGGCACAGAAATTATCTTCCTATAAAAAGTTACTTCGGAACAAAGGGCAGGGGAAAAAGGTGAAAATTGTAAAATAATTCTGGAAAGAAATTCGAAATCAAACGAAGTCTGTGAGCATCAAAATAAGGCTTCCTGTGAATGAAAACAGGGGAATTTAAAATAGGACTGCCGTAAGACAGGGAGCAGGTCAGGATATGGCTTATTTATAAAAATATTCCATATCTTCTGATCTCCTCTGAATACGGCAGTCCTTTGATCATTAGTGTTACCTATAACCGTAAAGCGAAAATTAGAAATCGGTCAAATCAGCGGCACGTCTCTCTAAGAAAGCAGTCATGCCTTCTGTCTTGTCATGTGTGGAGCAGGTAATGCCGAACAGGTTCGCTTCCATTTCTACAGCATTCTTGATGTCCATGTCATAGCCGTTGTTGATCGCAGCTTTTGCGATGGAAACAGCGTAGCTTCCTTTGGAGATAATCTTTGAAGCCATTTTCTTTGCGGTATCCATGAGTTCTTCTTTGGCAACTACTTTGTTCACCAAGCCGATGCGGTAAGCCTCTGCAGCGTCAATATTGTCACAGGTGAAAATTAATTCTTTGGCACGTCCCATGCCTACCAGGCGGGCAAGCCTCTGGGTTCCGCCGAAGCCAGGAATGATGCCAAGGCCAGTTTCAGGCTGTGCAAAGGTGGCGTTGTCAGATGCGATACGGATATCGCAAGCCATGGCGATCTCGCATCCGCCGCCCAGTGCAAATCCGTTGACAGCAGCGATCGTTACCTGACGCATGTTCATCAGTTTGAAGAACGGCTCTGCAGCCCTCATGCCAAAAGCGCGTGCCTCAGCAGCGGAAAAGTTCACCATCTCAGCGATGTCAGCGCCAGCGACGAAAGATTTGAATGCGTTTTCTTTTTTGTCAGGACCGCCGGTGAGGATTACGACTTTAACGTCGTCTCTTGCTTCAATTTCGCTGAGCACAGTGTTCAGCTCGTCCAAAGTCTCGCTGTTCAAAGCGTTTAATGCGCCTGGCCTGCTGATTGTCAGGACGGCGATCTGATCAGCTACGTCTAATTTTAAGTTATTCATGTGTAGGACCCTCCTAAAAATTATGTATTTAATGATACCTATAATATATAACTTTGACAAAAATATGTCAATATATAGAACCTTTGAGTTTCCCCATTTTGCAATTCATAGTGCCAAAAGGTCTTGCAGCCTTTGGCAGCATAGACATCTTGCACAAAAAGTGCTTGAAAAGCTAGCTTTTCAGAGCGCTTTTATGTGCAAAGTGTTTTCATCACTTTGTGATGGAAACCTTTTGGCATTATGAATTGTAAAATGGGGAAATTTAAAATAGGGAAATTTAAAATAGAACTTTCTTGAGTCTCCATATTTTATAATTTTATAACATCAAAAGAGGGGCGTCTCACGAATATATTTACTTGTTTGCATTGCTTTGATTTGTAGCAAAAAATTGACAATGACATAATATGTCGTTGCCGGGGTGTATAATGAAGATCGATATGAGAAGGGAGGAAATGCGTAAAACAATGGCGTAGCAGAAGGAAGACAGAGAGGAAGATCATATGAGAGAGAAAATGCTAGAACAATTAAAAGAGAAAGAAAAGGAACAGGGGCAGGAGGCGCAGAAATTTGGTGTAAATGAGAGAACAATACAAAGGGATATCGATGATATCAGAAATTTCATGGAATCAGATATTGGCAATACAGGGATCGTTAATTCAGTGATATATGATCATGTGAACAAGGGGGTTCGTATGGAACAGATCTATAAGCTGAAGCTGACAAATGGAGAGATTCTTGCAATCTGTAAGATATTGCTGGACAGCAGGGCTTTTCCAAAAAGTGAAATGTCAGATGTCTTAAGTAAGCTGATTTCCTGCTGCGTTCCAGAACACAACCAGAAACTGGTAACAGAACTGATCAGAAATGAGGAATTATTGTCAGTGCATACAAATGGAATACTTAAGGACGAAAGACAAAGCTGTGGTAAAGCGGAAAGTAAGACCTGTCGCAATCATGTTTTCTGAGTATTATTTTTATCTGACGGCATTTATTGATGATAAAGAGGTCTGGAAAAATTTTGACGTGTTAAACGATTCTTTTCCGACGATCTACCGGATGGACCGAATCAAAGGTTTGCAGGTGCTGGGGGAAAGATTCCATATCCCTTACAGCAGCCGTTTTGAGGAAGGAGAGTTTCGAAAGAGAATACAGTTTATGTATGGCGGGAAATTACAGAAGATAAAATTTAAATATTCTGGCAATGATATTGACGCCGTTTTAGACAGGATTTCAACGGCAAGAATTTTAAAAGAGGAGGAGGGGATTTATACGGTCAGCGCCGAGGTTTTTGGAAAGGGGATTGACATGTGGCTTAGAAGCCAGGGGGAAATGGTAGAACTTTTGTGATAAAAGTATTGGCAAAGTCTGATTATCTCGTTAGAAGTTCTTATATGTCAGAATAGTCCGTGATCCCGGGCTTTTCCGGCATTTCAGATATGGGGAGAAGTTCTTATGTTTATCATAAACCTTTTCAGGTTTTCATTTTCAAAGGTAGTAAAAAAGTAGTAATGGACCTATTTCACTTGAGCAAATGATAGCGATAACATCGTTACTGTTTAAGCAGGATGGAACGAAAATGCTATTAATTGTCGGGACTCAAATTCTGATTTTATCGAATTGCTGGAATTCTGTAAAGGCGCAAGCAATTGCCTTGGCAGAATTCGGCAATTCGAGCTGTGGCAGCAAATAGTCACTGAGAATGTTCAGACAATTTATGGGCGCAGATTATTTGACAAAGCCGAATGAAAGTTCTGCAGTGTTATCTTCTTATGAAGATATTACCTACAAATGCCAGCGGATGATCTTTTATTTCTTTATAGAGGTTCTTCGTCCTCGAAATATTCAATGATTTCCCAGTATAGATTTTTTGTTTTTTTCTATTGCCAGCGTATAATCTGCATGTGTCTGTTTTATCTTCGCCGCTATCCTTGTCTGCGTTCCCATGGCGTCAGCCTTTATAACGAAGCCTATTACTTGTATGGCATCCAACAGTTGCAAAATGGGAAAGAAATAGATTGTAAAAAAATGAATATAGAAATATAATGATTTGGTAATATTTTCCAAAAATTTAAAGTTATAGTTGGAAAAATTATGAAATATGCATAAGGAATTGGAGGATGATGTAATGTCAGGAATCAGAAAACGTATCTTATCGATGCTGCTGGCCATAGTGGTATCTGCAGCAGCCCTCCCCGCAGGAAACGCAGCGGCGTCTGTTCCGGCAAATGATGAGCAGCAGGGGAAAGCATGGCGGGAAGAACGCCTGTGGGACAAAGATATTGTGACAGAGGAGGAAGGACTGCCTGCTTTTGGCACAGAAAAAGGAACTGTGGGAACAGAACCCGTATGGTATGGCAAATTTGCGTATTGGGTGTTGGAAGACGGAACCGTGGAGATTGTGCGGCATGCGTATTTCGAAGAGGACATTGAAAAGGATGTGATTGTGCCGTCTGAGATTGACGGCAAAAAGGTCACCAGCATTGCCAGGAGTTGTTTTCGTCAGGAGGGCATAGAAACCGTAACCATTCCTGAGGGGGTGACCACAATCGGCGAGCAAGCGTTTTACGATTGCAAAAGCCTGAAAACAGTAAAGCTTCCAGAAAGCTTAAAAGCGATAGAAGATTGGGCGTTTTATGGCAGCGGCTTAGAAAGCATCGTCCTTCCGAAAAACCTGCAAGAGTTGGATAAGAGTTTTGAAAACTGCATCAGACTCAAAAACGTCACATGTTCCGAGGGATTGTCTTCCATAGGAAATAGCGCTTTTAAAAACTGTGTCAGCCTTGCAGCCATAGAGCTTCCAGAATCAGTGGAGCGTATTGGCTCTTCCGCTTTTTCTGGCTGTATCAGCCTTGCAGCCATAAGGATTCCCCAAAATGTGACAAGCATTAGCGGAAGCAACGTGTTTTTTGGCTGCAGCAATCTCAAAGAAATTCAGGTGGACAGCAAAAATGCGGCGTTCGTTTCCCAGGATGGAATGCTGTTTGATAAAGAGAAAAAGCGACTGATTTGTTGTCCGGGCGGAAAAACTGGAATTGTGAATGTCCCAGGCAGCGTCACGGAAGAAGTATATTTCCAGAGCGCCTTTTCGGGCTGTGGCAAGGTAACCGAGATTACGGTAGACAGCAGCAACGAGGTCTATACGTCCAGGGATGGGATTGTGTATAAAAAGGATATGAAACGTTTGGTTTGCTGTCCCGCTGGAAAGACTGGGAATGTCTCCGTTCCCGAAAATGTTACGTATATAGGGTCCGGAGCCTTTTACAATTGTGAACAAGTGGCTGGCGTGACACTTCCCGACAGCGTGGTTGATATTGGGTCAAGCGCCTTTTATGGCTGCAGCAAGCTTACGTATATGACTCTTCCGCAAGGTGTACGGGGAATTGGCATGAGTGCGTTTCAAAACTGCACTAGTCTAAAAGAAGTAAATATTCCAGAAAGCGTACGCGTAATCAATATGGAGGCTTTTCGGAACTGCAGCAGCCTTGAAAGCATTCAAATATCTAAAAATGTGGAGTGGATCGAAGAATTTGCTTTTTATCTCTGTGATCAATTGTCCAGCATAGACGTGGACGACGCCAATGAACATTTTACTTCCGTGGACGGGGTGCTCTATAACAAAGAAAAGACAAAGCTGCTTCGCTGTCCGGGAGGAAAGACAGGCGAAGTGACAGTTCCTGGAACAGCTTCTATGGATGAATCGGCATTCTATTATTGTAAAAAACTGAATGGAATTACGATAGACGGCGAACATGAAAAATATGTGTCTGTGGACGGCGTATTGTATGATAAGGAGATGAAAAGCGTGCGCGTCTGTCCGGGAGGAAAGACAGGAAGCGTAGTATTGCCTGAAAGCCTGACCTATATCGGATACGCTGCCTTTCGTTACTGTAACAGTTTGGAGAAATTGGTATTCCCGGTCAGCGGCTTTGTGATAGAGGACGGAGCATTTCAAGGGTGCGAGGGACGCATGGTCTGGGTTGGAGCCTACGACAGCGCTGCAAAATTCTATGCACAGAGACTGGGATTCACATACCAATATGCACCCTGTACGCCTGACACCCACGGATATGAATTCTCGTTTCAAAAGGCGACTGCTAAGAAGAATGGGGGCAGATTCAAAAAGTGCGCAGTGTGCGGAAAAGAAGAATGGATATCTGTTGTCTACGCAGCGAAAACGATAAGTCTTTCCAAGAATTCCTATACCTGCAACAACAAAGCGCAGACCCCGTCGGTGACGGTAAAGGACAGCAAAGGGACGGTATTAAAAGCAGGCAAGGATTACACAGTTTCTTATCCCGCAGGCAGGAAGAACGTCGGAAGCTATGCTGTCACGATTCGGTTCCAGGGCAATTACGCAGGGACGGCGACGAAAAGCTTCACGATCGTCCCCAAGGGAACCTCTGTGACTAAGGCGACGCCTGGAAAAAAGGGATTTTCCATAAGGTGGAAGAAGCAAACACAGCAGACGACGGGCTATGAGATCGCTTATTCCACGGACGGCAAGTTCGCCAAAAAGGCTACCAAGACGGTGCAGGTGGCGAAGAACAAGACCGTTTCCAAAAGCATCACCAAGCTGAAAGCGAAGAAGAAATATTATGTCAAGATCAGGACGTATCAGACGGTCAAGGTCAATGGAAAATCCAAAAAGCTTTATTCTGCCTGGTCGAAAGCAAAGACGGTGGTTACCAAGAAGTAACCTAGAAAAAGAGGAGGATTATTTATGAAATGTCAGAAATTATTGTGCCTGGGCATGGCGGCGTCATTGGCATGCGCCAGCCTGCCACAGGCGACGGCCTATGCAGGGAAACAAGCAGTAGAGACGTTGACGCAGGCAGTCTCGCCGGAAATTGGCAGAATCGGACAGAGGTCTGTCACCGAGAACGGCATTGGCTATAGTCAATTGGAGGACGGCACCCTGGAAATTACCAGTTATACGGGCGCAAGCGCCGAGCTTATGATTCCGGCAGAGATAGACGGAGCTAAAGTGACGGCGATCGGGGAATATGCCTTTGAACTCTGCGAAGAGCTTAAGAAAGTAGAACTGCCAGAAGGGATCACGGAAATTGGGCGACGCGCCTTTAGCGACTGCTGCAGGCTGGAAACCATCAACCTGCCCAAGAGTCTGAAGAGCATAGGAAGACTGGCATTTTCCGGCTGTACCAGCCTTAATAACCTGGAGGTTCCAGAAAGCGTTGTCAATACGGCAAATCAGACTTTTCAAGGGTGCCTGGGACTTACTTCTGTCAAATTGCTGGGAAATCCAGAAGCCATTGGAGCAGGCATGTTCCAAAATTGCACCAGCCTGACAGAAATAGAGATTCCCAAAAGCGTAAAAACGCTGGAAAACAGCGTATTTTCCGGGTGCAGCAATCTGAGAGAGCTGAGCTTGCCAGACAATTTGGAAACGATTGGCAACGATGTGTTTTCTGAATGCCGCAATTTAAGCGCAATAAAACTTCCAGGGAGCGTGCAAGTTATCGGAGAGCGGGCGTTTAAAGACTGTGAAACACTGGACGCCATTGATATTCCCGCAGGAGTAAGCAACATTGGCTATGGCATGTTTTCCGGCTGCAGCAAACTAAAAAGCGCAACGCTTCCACAAGCTATTACAAGCATCGGGCATGATGCGTTTTACAGGTGCGCCAGCCTGGAAGAGATCGTTATTCCATCAAAAGTAGAAATAATCGATATTAATGCATTTTACGGGTGCGCCAGCCTGGGAAGGGTAACGATTCCAGAAACGTTAACAGATATCGGAAGCTGCGCTTTTGCCAATTGTAGCAAGCTGACGGATATCACGGTGGCAGAGAACAACCCTGTTTACCAGTCCGAGCAAGGGGCGCTTTACGATAAGGAGGCAAAGACGCTGCTTTGCTACCCAGGCGGAAAGACAGGAAATGTAACAATTCCCTTGGGAGTGGTAAAAGTGGAAGATTATGCTTTCTCTGGATGTGCCAGCATCAAGTCCGTGGAACTGCCAGAAAGCGTGACAGAGATAGGAAACAGTGTATTTTCAGGCTGCAGCGGCGTTACGTCTGTAACGCTTCCGAAAGGATTGACTCAGATGGGACAGCGCATGTTTGAAAGCTGCAAAAACTTAAAAACGATAAATCTTCCAGAAAGCATTGCCCATGTCAGCAGCGCTGTGTTTCAGGGGAGCGGTTTGCAAGAATTGACAGTGGCAGAAGCAAATCTTGACTATGCGGCACAGGATGGAATTTTGTATGATAAAAATGGATCAACGCTGGTCTGCTGTCCTGATGGAAAGGCAGGAATGATAACCATTCCAAGCAATGTCTCCAAAATCGGAGAAGAAGCGTTTTTTGGCTGCGCCAATATAACGAGCGTCGTATTCCCTGAGAACCTGGAAGAAATCTCTTATCAGGCATTTTCTGGATGTGCTGGACTGCAAGAGGCAAATCTTCCAGCCAATGTCGTCAGTATAGACAGAGGTGCGTTTGCAGCATGTGAAAGCCTTACGGAGATATCTGTAAATGAGAACAATAATGCTTATGCGTCCAAAGATGGAATCTTATACAATAAAGATATCACTGCGCTGATCTGCTGTCCGGCAGGAATCGCCGCAACCGTTCAATTGCCAGACAGCGTGAGAAGCATCGGGGATTTTGCATTTCAGGGATGTAGTCAACTAAAGAAAGTTGCGATACCAAAGGGCGTATCTGATATTTCTTTTTATGCCTTTGAAGACTGCGGCAGCTTGATGATGATCGTAGAAAGAAACAGTGTGGCGGAAGACTATGCAAAGCAGAAAGAATATAAGTACAGTTATGCCGGAGAGTGTTCCCATGATAACTATGTAAGCGAGGTCACGAGGGCTCCTTCCTGCACGGTATATGGCGTAAAGACTTTTACTTGTGCAGAGTGCCAGAACAGCTATACGGAAGAGATTGCGGCACCTGGTCATGCAATCGTCCTAGAGGCGGAGGTTCCAGCCGCTTGTACCCAGGAGGGAAAACGGGAAGGAATCCATTGCTCTGGATGTCGCTTGATCATCAGTGGATTTGAACCGATTGCGGCTGTCGGTCACAATTATCAGAAGAAAGTCGTCCAGGCTGACGCTAAGAAGAATGGAAGCGTGTCAGAACAATGCACCCGATGCAAAGATCAGAGAAAGAAAACCGTGATCTATGCGGCAAAGACGATAAAGCTTTCCCAGAATTCTCTTACTTATAATAAGAAAGTGCAGAAACCATCGGTCACGGTAAAGGACAGCAAGGGCAAGGCACTGAAAGCCCAATCGGATTATACGGTTTCCTATCCAAAGGGGATGAAGAATGTCGGAAGCTACGAAGTGGTTGTCAAATTCAAAGGCAATTATAAAGGAAAGGTTATAAAGAGCTTTACCATAGCGCCTAAAACCACGTCTATCGTCAAACTGACGCCTAAGAACAAAGGATTTACAGTGAAATGGAACAAGCAGCCAGACCAGGTTACGGGCTATGAGATTGCTTATTCCACGGAGGGCAAATTCAGTAAGAAACAAACAAAAATTGTTTCCGTCGCAAAGAATCAGACGGTTTCCAAATCCATTTCCAAGCTCAAAGCAAACAAGAAATATTATGTGCGTATGCGCACTTATCAGGCAGTCAAGCAAAAAGGATCATCCGCAAAGATCTATTCACAATGGTCAAAGGCGAAAAGCGTAACTACCAAGAAATAGCGATATCACAATGTGCAAAAAAACGCACGGAATGGAGGAAAGAGAGAAAAAAGCGTTCTCTAACTACCTTTATGTGCAAAAAAACGCACGGAATGGAGGAAAGATTGAAGAATTTAATGAGAAGCAGTAAAATAGGAAAAACAACGCTTTCAGTATTGTTAGCGGTGGTTTTAAGCATTTCTTTGTTTCCAGCAGAGAAAGCACAAGCCCAAGAGAATGTTTATTTTGATTGGCAGTGGGGATTTGCTAGCGATGAAAAGCCGATCCAAGTTGAAAAAGGGCAGAAGTTCAATATCGGTCATTATGCCCGTGTGACCATTTCAGATAAGACGATTTGGATCGGATATGTCTCGCAGAAAAAAGCAGCTTATGCATCCAGTAAGAAATCTGTTGCCACCGTAGATCAGAAAGGAGTTGTGACAGCAAAGCAGAAAGGAACCACTAAGATCACCATTAAGTTCAAGGGAAAAGAGCTGACGCAGAATATTCGGGTGGTTCCAAAGGGAGCCTTTGGCTCTGCTTCTAAAGTTACTAAATTGGCAAAACTGGCAAAAGAGATTGATAAAAAGCTGCCGGCGAAAATTACGGAAAGTAATGGATTTACTTTGAGCAATCTGGAATTTGATTTTAAAGAATGTGCGAAAGATGGAAGAACCGTGAACGACAAGGGATTTTTGACAAAGAAAGAATCCTATGGGTATCAAGCGACCAATAAGCTTGCCGTTCCCCAGGCAGGAAGTTATCAGGTACTATGCAATTTGTTTTGGCTATATGGAGAAAATCACTGCGTATCGCGCAGCTATCCCTATGAAAAGAATACGGACGTATTAAAAGTAAAATCTGTATCTGCCACGACAAGCGGACTGACAGTTACCTTGAAGAAGCAGGTTACCGCAACACAGCTATTGGCGGCGACATACGGATATGACCGATGGAACAAGGGCACTCGCATTGCCGGAAAGAAAAAAGCGTATACGGAGATATACATTGACGGCAGCTTGTTAAAAGGCAGGGCAGAATTGGTAAAAGGCAGCAATAAAGTAAAAATCACTCCATACAAATGGAATAAGAATTATACCAAATTAGTAAAGACAAACTTAGTAAAGGGCAAGACTTATACGTTGCTGGGATGCGACGGAGAAGGAGAGTTCTGGCTCAATGGAAAAAAAGTCACCGTAAAATAGGCGTTGCTGCGACAGAATTTCCAGCCAAGTTAGCAAAGTTTTTATGATTACCATCAATATTTTGCATATCTGGAACAATTGATGGTGTCGCACTAAGATATTTACTTGTTCAAAAGGTCTTGCCGCTGATGCGGCAAAGACAGAATGCACAAAAATCACTCTGGAAAGCTAGCTTTCCAAGATGACTTTTGTGCATTTTGTTTGCATTGCTTTGCAATCAAAACCTTTTGACCAAGTAAATATCTTAGTGCGACACCATCGATTTTTCTTGTCGTATGATGTAGACAAATCTTTGTAAAACCGGACAACAATTTGACAAAATAATCTGTCCCTTTCCGATATACTATGTTTCATGGCGGGTTAAAGTAAGATAGAAAGGGGAAGGAGGGCGGTGTGGAATATGAACTTTACGCAGACGTCTGGTTTCTGACGAATTTTGTTATGGACTGCATTGCGCTTGAGATTGCAGGGCGCTTGATGAAGCAGCGGATCCGTTTTCGAAGTCTGGTGTTGGCAGGCATAGCGGGATCGGCAGGCTCTTTAATCCTTTTTTTGCTGATGCGGCGTTATCTGTGGTATCAGCTTTTGGTGCATCTAATCATAAATCCGCTAATGATCTGGATCTGTTTTCGGTGCAAAAGGGTCAGGGAATTTTTGGCAGAGTGGGTGATGACTTATCTGTCCATGATTCTGTTGGGAGGAGCCATGGAGTGGAGCGCGGCAAATGTTGGCGTCCGTTATTTTTGGATTTGCCTGTTTGCGGCTTCGGTGTTTTTATGGTCTGCAGAGAAAATACTGGCTTATTTTAGGCGGCAGAAAGATATCACCTATGATTTGCTTTTGATTACCAGGCAGGGCAAGATTCCGGCAAAAGGCTTTTTCGATACGGGAAATCTTTTGGTGGATCCGATAGTGGGAAAGCCAGTACATATTATAAAAAAGGAGATGTTGCAAGGGCAGGTGGAACAGGGGCAGCTTTTGGTGCGGATGATACCCTTTCACTCCCTGGGCAGGGATCATGGGCTTTTGGAAGCTGTAACCATTGAGGGCATGTATATTTTCAGGGAGGATCAGCCGTTGTATCTGGAAAAGCCGATACTTGGGCTTGCAGAGGAAAACCTGTTTCAGGATGACAGATGTCAGGTGATCCTGAATGGAAAGAGTATGGAATATTAATCAGGGGGGTAACAGGAAAGGAGAACAGACATGTATATTAAAATAACAATACCGCAGCATTTTCAATTAAAGCTTATTCCCAAGCTGCACAACCTGTTGTTGCTGCGCAAGGGGGATATCCACTATATCGGAGGAGCAGAGATCTTGCCCCCGCCCTTAGAGGCAAGAGAAGAGAACCGATATATCCAGATGCTGGATGGAGAGGAATCTGAAAAGGCGAGAAGCGTATTGATTGAACATAACTTGCGCCTGGTGGTATACATAGCAAAGAAATTTGATAATACGGGGATTGGCGTCGAAGACTTGATTTCCATTGGCACGATCGGCCTGATCAAAGCCATCAACACGTTTAACCCTACAAAAAACATCAAGCTTGCCACTTACGCTTCCAGGTGTATTGAAAATGAGATTTTAATGTACTTGCGCAGAAATAATAAGACACGAATGGAAGTATCCATTGACGAGCCTCTTAACGTGGATTGGGACGGCAACGAACTGCTTTTGTCCGATATCCTGGGGACGGACGAGGATATTATTTACAGGGATATTGAGACGGAGGTAGAGAAGAACTTGCTCAAACATGCAGTCGATAAACTATCTGAACGGGAGAAAACCATTGTCGAGCTTCGCTTTGGGCTCAAAGATCCCAAAGGGGAGGAGATGACCCAGAAAGAGGTTGCAGATTTATTAGGGATTTCCCAGTCTTATATTTCACGTCTTGAGAAAAAAATCATGAAACGTCTGAAAAAAGAGATTGTAAGGTTTGAATAAAAAGATAATTTGTGCTATGATGTCTTTATACAAATAGTATAAAGGAGATGGTGCGATGAGACTAGAATTTTTGGGAGCGGCCCATGAAGTTACTGGAAGCTGCCATTACCTGAGAATGGGGGAGATAAATCTTCTGGTGGACTGCGGGATGGAGCAGGGAGCGGATCTGTATGTAAATCAGGAGATACCAGTTAACGCAGCCGAAATTGATTATGTGCTGATCACGCATGCGCACATTGATCATTCCGGCTTGCTGCCGCTGCTTTACAGCCATGGATTCCGTGGCAAAGTATATGCGACGCAGGCGACGTCAGAACTTTGCGGCATTATGTTGAAAGATTCGGCGCATATCCAGATGTTTGAGGCGGAGTGGAAGAACCGCAAGGCACGCCGTGCGGGAAAGCCTCTGGTGGAGCCAATGTATGACATGGAGGATGCGCTTGGTGCGTTGGAGCATTTCGTTCCATGTGAATATGGGGAAAAAATCACGCTTTGTCCGGAAATCACCATCCGCTTTATTGACGCCGGACATTTGCTCGGTTCTTCTAGCATCGAGGTGTGGGGGACTGAGGGGGAAGAGACCGTGAAACTGGTATTTTCTGGCGACATCGGTCCAGGCGACCGTCCTCTGATCCGTGATCCCCAGTATATCAAAGAGGCGGATTACGTCATTATGGAGTCTACTTACGGCGACCGGATGCGGCAGCATCCGCCAGATTATGCCGCAGAGCTTGCCAAAGTGTGCAGAGACACTTTTACGAGGGGAGGGAATTTGGTAATCCCAGCGTTTTCTGTGGGCAGAACCCAGGAAATGCTGTTTTTCATGCGCAAAATTAAAACAGAAAATCTTTTGCCAGAATTCCCAGACTTTGAGGTGTATATTGACAGCCCTCTGGCGGTGGAAGCTACCAACATTTTCCACAAGAATGTAAAAGAGTGTTTTCGGGACAGGGCGTTGGAACTGATCAAAAAGGGCGTCAATCCCATTGGATTTCCAGGCCTTAAAGTGGCGGTTTCCAGTGATGAGTCAAAGATGATTAATTTCATAAATAAGCCGATTGTAATTATCTCTGCTTCCGGCATGTGCGAGGCTGGAAGGATTCGTCATCATCTGAAGCATAATTTGTGGCGTTCAGATTCTACGGTTCTCTTTGTGGGATATCAGGTTCCGGGCACATTGGGCAACCATCTTCTGGGAGGCGCCAAAGAAGTAAAGCTGTTTGGCGAGACGATAGAGGTCAAGGCGAAAATAGAAAACCTGGCCGGGATCAGCGGCCATGCAGACCAGGAACATCTGCTGCAGTGGGTTAAGGCGTTTGGGAATACGCCCAAACGGGTCTTTGTAGTACACGGGCAGGACGCCGTCTGCGATACTTTCGCAGAACTGGTAACGAAGGAGACGGGCGTCATCGCCACTGCGCCTTATAGCGGAGATATTTATGATTTGCAGGCAAATATCTGCATTGCAAAGGGCAGCAGGGAGCGGGCAGTGAAGAAAGTGAAAGACGCCCGCGTGGTATCCAATGTATTTGCAAGGCTTGTGGCGGCAGGGGAGCGCTTGCTTGCCGTGATTCGCAAATTAGAAGGACATCCCAACAAAGAGCTTGGAAAATTCGCAGATCAAATTAATTCCCTCTGCGATAAGTGGGACCAATAGAAAGATAATTTTTCATATTTTTTAAGGCGGATTTTTCCAGTCTGCTGACCTGGGCCTGGGAGATGTGTATTTCTTCAGCGACCTCCATCTGAGTTTTTCCTTCAAAGAAACGGAGCTTGATGATATAGTTTTCCCGTTCATTTAACCGTTTCATGGCGTCGCTTAGAGAGAGTTCCTCTACCCAGGTCTCCTCTTTGCTTTTCTTATCGCTGATCTGGTCCATGACGTACAAGGTGTCTCCGCCGTCGGTATATACTGGGTCATATAAGCTTACGGGGCACTGTATGGCGTCTAGAGCGAAGACGATGTCCTCTTTGGGGAGGTCGATTTTTTCAGCGATATCTTCAATGGTGGGTTCCCGGGATAGCTCTTTGGAAAGGATTTCTCTGGCATGGATGGCTTTGTAAGCGGTGTCTCTCAAGGAACGGCTTACCCGTATGGAGTTGTTGTCTCTTAAGTAGCGGCGGATCTCCCCGATGATCATCGGGACTGCATAGGTGGAAAATTTGACGCCGATTTCCGGATTAAAGTTATCAATGGACTTGATAAGTCCGATGCAGCCGATCTGGAAGAGATCGTCTACGTTTTCGTTACTGTTTGAAAAACGTTTGATGACGCTTAAGACAAGGCGGAGATTTCCTTTAATGTAGGTTTCCCGCGCCTCTATGTCCCCCGCCTTGATTCTAGAGAAAAGGTCATTTTTTTCCTCCTCCTTTAATACGGGGAGCTTGGATGTGTTGACTCCGCAGATTTCTACTTTGTATGCAGCCATGATGTTACCTCCGGAAAATTTGATGTATTAAAAGAATGCACGAAATTTACTACTTTTATTCATGGAATTTTCGTGGTATACTCTTTGGTATAGAACTGAATTTAATGCTATAGGAGAAGAATAGTATGAAGGACACCATTGACAAAAGAAACGAAAGGGAAAGTATTGCCAGAAGCATCGTAAAGCGCAGAAATATTATATATACCAGTAAGGAAGATTTAGAGCGCAAGCAGGAAGAAGAGCGGCAGAAAGAACGGCAGGCCGCAGATGATCTTGTTAAGAAACTCAAAGATGATGCGAACCAAAAAATGGCTATGGAAATCCAGAGGCTGATTGCTGACCGGGAGATGCTAGAACGCCAGCTTGAGACGGGGATGGACGCCACCGGAAAGAAGCTTATGAACGAGGTAACGCAAGAGAGAGTAGAGGCGATTTTGAGTGAAAAGAGCAAACAGTTGCAAGATCTTATCGCTGCTCACAGCGTGGCGGGCGGGCAGGAAGATTCAGAGGTGGAGCCGTCAGTTCAGACGGATGGATCCACGTCAGAGGGAACAGTTTCGTAAATTGATGCGCCAGTTTCGCAGGCAGGCATCAGGAAAGCTTAGACGATTGTGGAAAAAACATGTTCCAAAAGCCAGAGGAATTGGAACGACCGGATTCAGAGCAAGCGGCAGAGAGGGGAAGAGTGATGAGCGATAGAGAAAACAAGGCAGAATCCCTGGTGAGAGAGAAAGGGAAAGCTGCGCTCTTGAACAAGTTCTGGTCTCATGCCACAAAACAGGAATTGGAGCAGTTTGCTTGGCAGCAGGGAATCTATATCCGGCAGTAGGGATTAACAAAGAAGCACTTCTTAATTATTAGAGGTGCTTTTTTCCTACCAATTGTACGCTCAGAGAGAAATTCTAAGCTGCATATCAAATGACAGGAGGAGAAACTTTGATATACACGGAATTGACAAACAAGGCAATGAAACTGGCATATGATTCTCATGCAGGCCAGCTTGACGCAGGGGGGATTCCCTATATTTTTCATCCGTATCATCTGGCGGAACAAATGGATACTGAGAAACGTGTATGCATTGCGCTGCTTCATGACGTGGTGGAAGACACGCATGTGACATTAAAGCAGATTCAGGAGCGGTTTCCGGCTGAGATTGCCGGACCAGTGGCGCTGCTTACGCATGATCCGAAAGAGAATTATTATGACTATATCAAGAAAGTATGCGCTGACAGGGATGCTTGCTTTGTAAAAATAGCAGACTTGCTTCACAATATGACGGAGGCAAGAGTGAAAGGCTGCGGCGTAGAAGAGAAGGACAAGAACCGCTGGCATGAGAAATACATGAAAGCGCTGTATTTTGTGGTCAACGCCATCGAAGAGGGCGTCAGCGGCCCATGTAAGGACCAAACGCTGTTAAATCGCCTGCTTGAATCATTTCCTGGCAGAGCGCGCAAGAACATTTTGATACATCTGGATCAAGGACAGCAGCAATATTTAAATCCATGTCAGATAGAAACACTGCAAGACAAGCCTGTGGAAGAGCAATTAAAATATTTTCAGGTAGAGTACGCAGAAAGCAGGGAAGGAAGCGCTGAAGAAGATTACCAGCGAACAAAAACGTGTTCTCTGGAAGAGGCTTTGCATGAAAACAGAACCCTTTTTTCTGCGGAAGGCTGCATTGTGGGATTTATGGATATTTGCTGTCATACAGACTGTAAAAGGAAAGTAATGCCGGTATTCGTCAACGGTCAGCCGAGGATGGTCAGGCAAACGTCTTATCTCGATCATGGCAGGGCGGTCTCTGAGACAAAAAGCCTGAAGCTTTTGTGGAATGATGCGGCGGATTGAGAGCAAGCCTGGAATTGGCATAGAAAGAAACGGGGAAGCATAGGATAAAAAAACGGTATCTCTATGTCAATGGAAGGAAGTGCAATGAATGAGATGATCTTGAAAAAATATCATGGCCTTGGAAATGATTATCTGGTACTGGATCCTCACAAAAATCACTTTACGCTGCAGACTCGTAATATTGAAATGCTTTGTCGCAGAAATTTCGGGGTGGGGGCGGACGGAGTCTTGTATGGCCCTCTCTGGGAGGAGGAAAAGATCAAAGTACGCATCTTTAATCCAGACGGATCGGAAGCGGAATGCAGCGGCAACGGAATCCTTATTTTTGCAAAATATTTGCTGGACCAAGGGTATGTGTCAGATAAGAAAATTACCTTAGAAACCGTGTCTGGCAAAGTTTTTGTGGAATTTCTTCAAGAGGATGCAAGGATGATGCGGGTCAACATGGGTAAGCCTGCCTATGCGGGAAAACAATTGCCTATGTCAGGGCTGGAAGGAGAGGTAGTCAATGCGCATCTGCGGTTTCAGGACAATCTTTATAACGCTACCTGCCTGTCAGTGGGAACGCCAAACTGCGTGATCATGCAGGAGGAAGTGACCTCTCAGAAAGCCAAGTCGTTAGGGCCTTACGTGGAGCAGGCAGCTTATTTTCCCAACCGGATCAACATGCAGCTTTGCAAAGTGCAAGACCGGGCGAACATTATAATTGAAATATATGAAAGAGGAGCAGGATATACGCTTGCGTCTGGGACAGGAGCTTGCGCAGCCGCAGCTGCTGCAAAACGCATGGACCTGGTGGACGACAGGGTGACAGTGCATATGCCGGGCGGAAGCCTGCTGGTAGAGCAAGAGCCAGACGGAGATATTTATATGACTGGAATCGTGGAAGAGGTAGGAACCTTTACCGTGGCAGAGAATTTTTTTGCATGATCTGTCTGATTTGAAAGGAAGAATGGTAGAGTCCTGCTTTATAGAAAGAACAAGAAAGAGAAGACGGCAGCGCAGAAGGAATCTGTTGCTGGGAGGGTGATGCGATGAGACGAGAAAAAGGTATGCGTTCCAGGAAGGCTATTGAAAAAGAAATCAAAATAATGGAAAAGCAGGAGGCTTCTTTGCGCCAGGCAGCAGGCAGAACCGCTGCGCCCCAATGGAAGCTTGCCCTTGCAGAAAAAGTTCCAACTAAGGTTTATGACAATCTGCAGAAAGCATTCTGCAAAGCCTTTTGCTTGATTTTTGAAAAGGGAACTGGCGTGATAGAAAGAACATATGACAAGGATTCTATTGCAGAGGATTATGAGATCCGAAATTTTGCGTTCCAGTTGAAAGCAGACCGTAAATCATTGAAAAAGGTACGGGGAGACGTTGGAACGGCAAATATGCGGAACATGGCGCTTGCCAGCGTGGAGGGAATCGGGCTGGGCGTCTTAGGGATTGGTCTTCCTGATATCGTGATTTTTGTGGGCGTGCTCTTAAAGGGAATCTATGAAACGGCGCTCCATTACGGATTTGACTATCAAACTCAGCAAGAACAGTATGTTATCTTGAAGTTGATGGAAACGGCGATGCAAAAAGGAAATGAATGGGAGCTTGGAAATCAAGAAATTGACAGAATCATTACTGGAACAAGCGAAACAAAGGAATTGCCGCAACGACTGGAGCGGCAGATCAAAGATACGGCAGAAGCCTTTGCCGTTGACATGGTATTGCTGAAATTTATCCAGGGACTGCCTGTGGTCGGCATAGCGGGAGGGGCGGGGAATCCGCTGTATTACAGAAAAGTTATCAAATATGTGGAAGTAAAGTACCGCAAGCGGTATCTGTTAAAACTGCAGAACAAGCTTTTGGAAAGCCCTTAGGGGATTTCTTCTAGGGAGCGGGAGCTGTTGCACAAGTAGGAAAAGGGCCTGCGAGTGCAACGGCTCCCTTTTTGTGTCAAACGATAGAAAAAGGACCTTAGAGGTCAAGCTTCACTTAAAGTTCAAGATAATTCAGGACCGCTCTGCGAGGGCGGGTAAGGAAGCTTGTGGTCTGTCCTGTTTAACAGATAGTCTACGCTGGTCTGATAGAAATCAGCCAGGGCACATAGGCTGGAAAGAGGAATCGAACGTTCCCCGTTTTCATATCGGGAATAGGTGCGCTGAGAGACGTTCAGCAAATGCGCCAGATATTCCTGTGTGTAGTCCGCGTCTTCTCTTAAATTTCGAAGTCTTACTAAAATCATTGGATCCTCCATTCTATGCTTTTATGTCAAAGCATGATGTTTTTTTAAAATTATATGAAGACCAAATGTGACGTGCCCTGCAAAACGTGAAAAAACCTTGAAATATGCCCTACAAACTGTGAAAAACCGCCCCTCTGGGTTGCTTTTTTCTCAAAATACCTTAAACTTATCCAAAAATAAGTCAAAGGTTTTCAATGCAAGCTGAAAATAGCTTGTGTGACATGAGAAAGGAGTGATGCAGATGGGTGGTTTTTCTAATTCAGAGGTCAATGCTTCTGTCAGGGGCTACATATTGAGAAGTCTTGTAAAAGGCTATCATTTTTCCCTTGCGGTAAAAACATTGTCCAATAAGATGATGTCCTGCGGTCTGATTGACACGCCGGATATTTCCAATCAGCTCTATTACTTGGAGCAGTGCAACCTGATTCAGTTCTCAAATGAATCGGATGCATTCAGTGCTTTAAGTGATGATGCTGTTATCAGACTTACCGCTGAAGGAATCCGTTTCATAGAAAACGGCGGCAATCCGGAAATGGGGATTGACCTATGATGGAGAAAGTCAGGAAGCCCCGTTCTGATTCCAAGATGTACCAGTTGCCGAAGGATGTATTAGACCAAGTGAATGACATGCTCCTAAATGAGAACATGAAATATTCTGATATTCAGCATTGGCTTGAAACAGAGCATGGAATGAAAATCAGCCTTTCATCAATCTCCAACTATGCGGTAAAGATATATCAGGCGGCTCAGCGTGTTTCTGATGACTTGGAACGGACAAAGTTTTTCATTGATTATATTGGAGATAAAAGTGAGCTTGATGCAAGCAAAGCGACAACTGCCATTTTAAAAAGCGGGCTGTTACAGAAGATTGCAACAGCAGAGGAAGAATTTAACGAAATGCCTGTTGAAAAAGCCGGACGGCTGCTTGTGGAACTGAACAAAGCTGAAATCGCAAGGGAACGTCTTGAACTGGATTATAAAAAGAAGATGCAGCTTGCCTTTGAAGCATTTGAATCCAAGATAATGGATGAAATCAAAAAGTACCCGGAAATCAAAGAAAAATTTGCGACTGCGTTTAAAGAATTAAAAGAAAAAATGCAGGAAAATTAGGAGGTAAAACACTATGAAAAGACCATTGAGAAGCGAACAGTTTTTATTGAACCTTTTAGGGCAGAAAATTTCCATTTTCCCTATTGCCAAAGGGGAAACAGTTGAAAAAGGTGATTTGGTTGTCGTAAACACCAGAACCTTACAGGCAAGCAAGGCAAAAAAAGAGGGCGGCTATTATGCCATTGGATGTGCTGTCAGAATTGTGACGGATGAGCATGGTGCAAAGTCGGCAATCTGCAAAGACGGCATCTACATCATCAACAATGCGGAACTGCCGGAGCATAAAATCCTTGACACCGATATTGGGCGGATTTGCTATTTCAACGGAAGCAATTCCGTGACACTGGACAACATAAACACGACAAAGGCTGGCGAAGTTTTAAGCGTATGTGAGGATGGGCGTGTCCTTGTGAAAATAAGCATCAGTGAAGGGAGTGAGCTGGAATGGTAATAAATCAGCAGAGCTTAAACGGTCTGTTTGTTGGATATTCAGCGGCTTTTAACAAGGCATTCAGTGAAACCCCTGTGAACTATCCTAAAATTGCCATGACCGTGCCATCCGAAACAAGGGAAACAACTTATGCATGGATGGGGCAGATTCCGAACATGAGGGAATGGATTGGTTCAAGGGAAATCCAGAACCTGATTGCACATGATTATGTAATCAAGAACAGAACCTTTGAGCTGACAACAAAAATCCCTGTGAATGACATTGCAGATGACCAGTATGGGGTTTACACTCCGCTTATTTCTGAAATGGGGTTATCTGCAAAGAAGCATCCTGATTCCCTGACTTTTGCCCTGCTTGGTGACGGATTCAACAGAAAATGCTATGATGGTGTCAGCTTTTTCAGTGACAGGCATCCTATGGGCGGAAATGATAAAGCTGTACAGTCCAACATGGGAAATAAAAAGCTGAATGCCGAATCCTATGCAGAAGCAAGGTCACAGATGATGACGGTGAAAGGTGAATCGCACAGGTCACTTAACATTGTCCCTGACCTTCTGGTGGTTGCCCCACAGAAGGAAGCTGTTGCAAGGGAACTTTTATTTGCAGATTTGATTGCAGGAAGCTCCAATGTAAACAAGAACACCTGTGACCTTCTGGTTGTCCCAGAATTATCGGATTACGCAGAGCAGTGGTACTTATTCTGCACAAAACGCTATATCAAGCCGTTTGTGTTTCAGGAAAGGGAAAAGGCGAAGCTGGTATGCAAAAACAAAGAGAATGATGATAATGTTTTCTTTGATGATGAAGTCATCTACGGAATCAAGGCAAGGTACAATGTCGGCTTTGGCTTATGGCAGTTAGCCTATGGAAGTACCGGAACAGCAGAGGAAACAGCCGAAGGATAGAAGGTGATTGATATGGAAGTGTATGCAGAAGTATTGTCACAGACGGCAAACCTGACGGAAGCCCCTGAATATATCAGGGTGCTTCCGTTGGGCTATATATCGTCAGAAAAAGGTGATTTCTTAGTAGACAGCGAAAGTTTCCGAATGATGAAGGAACACATGGGGCATAGGGCGGTTGACATTGTCATTGATTATGAACACCAGACTTTAAGGGACATGCAAGCCCCGGCAGGGGGATGGATAAAAGAACTTGTTTTGAAAAGTGACGGTATCTTTGCAAGGGTGGAATGGACGAAAAGGGCAAAGGACTATTTACAGAACAGGGAATACAGGTATCTTTCCCCTGTTGTGATGGTACGGAAAAAAGACCGTAAGGCTTCACAGATTCATTCCGTCGCATTGACAAACACCCCTGCCATAAATGGCATGATGCCTATTGTTAATTCTGTAAAGCCACCTTTGCAAGCCAACACCCAATTAAATGAGATTCAGAAAAAGATTTGCAGGATGCTGAATATAAGCGAATCTGACTTTGTTAAGTATGGTATGTGGGGTGATGCAGATGGATAATGATGTGCTTTTGAAGCATGTGGATGTATCTGACATACCTGAAACTTACCAGCCTGTTGTCAGCCTGATTGGGCTGGATAACTTCCTAAAGCTGTGCCGGTATGCTATGGGGGATGAACTCTATTTTCCAATGCAGGAAAGTGTTTTACGGAACGCAAGAAACCGCCTTATCATTCAGGAATATAACGGGCATAATCTGGCAGAGCTATCACAAAAGTACAACCTGACAGCAAAACACATCAGCAACATTGTAAAAGGCTTAAATCCGCCTTAGATGATAGTATATGCAATATTTCTACACTGAAACAAAATTACCCACGTTATAACGCGTAATAACGCTATTAGAACGTGGGTAATTCCATAATTGCTTATCTGACCTAAAATGAGTTAAGGGTATGCATGAGCTTACAGGCATCAATGAACCCCGACTTGTAAGCATATTCTGATACATCACACATGGTTTCAGTAAGAAGTGATTCCAATTCAAACCTTTCATCCTCCCCCATGTTTAAAGAATAGATGCTTTGTATAATCTTTTCCTGCTTGGGGGTTGCTGTTTTTCCGAACTTGTCAGCATTCCGGCTGTGATGTATAAAGAATATGTATTCAAAGATATTGTCCTTGTTAAAATCAACAGCTTCATTCAATGTTTTGCTTTCTTCCATAAATCCAATCATATTATTATCATCCTTTCTGACAAAAAACTTGTGTATAGCTTAAAAAGGCTGTATAATTAGTATAGGGAGTGGCCGCTCCCTATACCTCTTATTATTGTTCGCCATTCCTAAGCTGGTACGCTGATTGCAGGTGGTCAATACTAAGGGGTTCTTTTTCATTATCCCGGAACTGCAAGGCAATGTTAAGAACCTTTACGCAATTCCTGATACCGCCACGCTGTAAGGCTAATTCATGGAGGTATAACAGGCTTTCCTTATCCAGTGCATACGGATTGAAAATAGCTGTTATATCTTCCAGTGACGGCTCTGTGATATGCCTGCGGATACCAATCCTGCTGTAGAGCTGTGCAAAATGTGCCTGCCCCCTGCCATGCATCCTGTCATATACTGTAGGGTTGCCGCATAATACAATCCCTGATTCCGTCACGTCATTGATTGCCCGAAGGTTTTCCAATGCCCGGATGGACAGATGCTGTGCTTCATCAATGATAATCAGCTTTGGTGTGGCGGTCAGGTAATCGGTGATTGCATCCACAAGAACCCTGTCCGTTCCACGCTGTAACTTCCCGATGCAGGAAAGTACCTTTTCACAAACCCCCTTCACCGACTTGTCACAATCCTTTAACTCTATATAGATTACATCAGGGTGCATCTTTGTGTACTGCTTTAAGGAAACTGTTTTCCCAAGCCCTGCATCCCCATAGATTAGCGATATATCCCCTGCGGCTTCTGCAAAAGAAACCGCCATGATAATATCATCAAGTGTCTGCGTGTGTGCTATTTCTACCTTGTTCATACTGCTCCTTTCTTATGCCTGTTTTTCATAAGCCCTGTCCAGCATTTTCTTTTTGAATTTGTCGGCAAAACCTTTCTGTCTTTCGGACACTGCTTTTTTCCTTGCCCTGTTCTGGTTGAGGACATCCTCATAATTCCGTTCCATGTCAGACATTGAAATGCGTCTGATGTTTTCCTCAATCTTTTCATTCCTGACAATCTCAACTGTTTTCGGCTTTGCGGCTTCTGTCTGTTCCATGCTTTCAGCCTGACGTTTCAGCCGCTCCCCGACTGCTTCGGTGCTTCTTACCACGTTATCAGCGGTATAGGAATTTAACGCTTTCTGTCTGGCTATCTTCTTACGCTGGTTTTCCCTCTGGTAATCTTCATCCGTCAGATTCCATCCCTGCTTTTGTATTTCCTCAGCTACAAATAAGAAGTTTTCATTTACGTCAAAGACATATAAAATTTCCGGTTTTGTAGGGTCATATCTTGCAGTGACTTTCTGACCGATATAATTTATGCAGTTGTCATTATAGAAATGGATGCCTTTAAATGTAATGCCATTCCGCTGTACAGTACGCTGACCCTTTACACGCATAAGGCTGAAATACAATACTTCCTTTGATGCCCTGCGGATTGTGAAAGGAATGTCAGCATATGCCTGGTTAGGGCTTTTACCGCCCATTGCATCCCCTGAATGTTTTGCATTGTTATAGATTTCATACACATAGCGGTTATGGTGTTCTATAAACTCTTCCAGCGTTATCACATCCATTATGTCCAGTTCTTTCAAATCCTCTGGACGCTGTTTTGCGTTGCTTCCTGCATAGGAAGGGTATTTTTTCCCTAACTGTTCCTCGAAAGTGTTGAATACCCTTTCAATCGGTTTTGCCTTGGCATTATATGGGATTGCATAGGTTACATCTATCTGTAAGTTGGATGCAAGGCTTCTGAAAATTTTCCTTTCATCATCTTCAGAAACGATATAATGCCCTTCAGGATAAAACATGTCACGAGCCTTGTAATCTTTTCCATTATCAAGCCGGACACCATTCGGAATCCCAAAATGTTCAACCCCTAAGCCAAAACTGCAAAGAACTACATCAGAGTTTGGCGATTCCGTGCGGATGATGCTTGACATGATTTTGCGTGTCCTCATGTCCATCCAGTAGCTTCCCCAAGGTCTTTCCAGCTTCCAGCCGCCTTTGTTGTCAGGCACTCTGACGAATATATCCCATAAATGATGGTCTGATACCCAGAACTGATTAGGATGCAGAAGTGAATAATCCCGTTCTATGTATGGCATACACTTATCATCAAAGGCTTTCTGCCCTTCCCTTGCCCTTATGCACATTGCTTTATCCATGTTCCTCACATAGTTGCGGAAAGCCTTGATTCCGGGGATAACGTCACCGTTCCTGTTGGCTTCCATCTGTACATCCCTGAAACAGGATTCTATGGATGGCTTTGTCTGCTGGAGGTACAGGGAATCAAATAATTCCATGTAATCTTTGGGGATTGAGCTTTGCCCCCTGTTATAGCCGCCCCTCTTGTCCGTGAGCTTTTCCACCTGCCCAGACTTGCTTTTTTTCTGCCAGTCGTACAGGGATTTTGAGGTGAGCTGGAAATCGCCATGCTCTTTGTTCCATTGGTTGACAAATGCAGCCCTGATATCACCTTTCCGTGTCATTCCCCCTTTGATTGCTTTCTTTTCAAATTTACGGTATTCCGATACCGCCAAGGCTCTTAGTTCGCCTTTTTTCTTCTGTGCGTTTGTGCTGGTGTAATCCGTGTTGACAACGAATTGAGAATCACCATTGGTTTGATTGTGATAGGCTTTCTGTGCCTGTTCTGGAAGAGATTCCATAGAAATTTCCATTTTCCTGCCGCCACGACCTGTAGAGGATGGAATATAGCGGTATACATATTCGCCATTCTTTGCTTTATTTCTTATTGCCCGTTCCGAATATCCCAACAGTTCAGCGGCTTCCTTTGTTGCTAACCATGCCATGCTGTAACACCACCTTTGACAAAAATGTTGAGAATTACTTTTCTGTTATCTCTACAGTTTCAGCAACTGCCCTATATAAGTCCTCTAATTCAATTTCTAAGGCTTTTGACAGCTTTTTCAGGGTTTCTACCTTTGGGTTTTTAATTCTGGAACAGAGAACGCTGATATGGTTAGGATTTGCCCCTATCTGTTCCGCTAACCATGCCTGATTCTTGCCTTTTAGGTATAGTCTTTTTAATATCAGCTTTCCTAAAGGTGTTTTATTGTCTGTTCGTGTAGCCAATATATATTGCCCCCCTTTCAAAAATGCTTGATATAATATGGTAAAACACTTATAATATAAAATGTGTGTTTTATTACATCTAAATAGATTATAACGTAATAAAACACACATGTCAAGAGGAAATGTAACGATTCCCACATAAAGGAGTGAATGAAATGAAAACAGTAGGAGAAAAAATAAAGGAAATAAGATTAAATAATTCATTGACACAACAAGACTTTTCAAAAAGTTTGGGGATATCACGCCCACATCTTAGTAAAATAGAATCTGGAAAGGAAAACGCTTCTGATAGTGTTCTTCGCTTGATTTCAGAGTTATATAGTGTAAATTATGAATGGCTGTGTTCTGATAATGAATGTATCTCTTTTTCCATGGATATTAAAGAATTAAAAATAAACCATAATTTACAACGTGCAAAGACAGCAAATGTGGCTATTGATATTTTGAATAATAGTAAGGTTAAAAATAATAGCAAAAAATTTTTTATTGAAAATATAGGAAATATCTATGAAGCAATCAATAAATTTTATAATAGAACAGATATAGAAAATTGCAATTTGCAAGATGTAGAAATAGTATGTGCATATATTGAAAAGAAAATGCTTAAAGCACTGGATGCACTAAAAACTGAAAATTTGGACGAAAAAATAGAACAATGAAAACTTTTCCTTTGTCCATAAAATGTAAAAGTTTTTCAATTTTGCTGAAATCCTTGTAAAATCAGCGATTGAAAGACTTTTTTTATTGTTTCTCATAATTCCTTTGTACCCTCATTTTTCACAATTTAATTCCTTTGTCAAAAATGGCTGAAACCCTTGAAAACTATAGCTTTTTTGACAAAGGAATTTTTCACATTTTGCAGGACGCTTTACAACAACATCCGTACTTGTATCAGCGGCCAGCTTCATATCCGCAAGCACCATCTGATCCACAATTTTTTTATCCTCTGCAAAAAAATCAATGGCTCTCTTAGTACCCACCTGCTTATTTGCCAGCAGATAAGACAATATTTTTAAGAAGTGCGATTTACCACTTCCAAAGAAACCGGAAATCCAGACTCCCATCTTAGGGGTATTTCCAACAATTCCTTTCTTGTAGGAAGAAAAGAAATCCGCAAAGTGTTTCTGCAGTTCTCTTGTCACCACATACTCATCCAATTCCTGTGCAACATTTTCCGCTTCACTCTGACCAACGATAATGACTCCTTGTATGTCACGGTCAATCTCTTTTTCAAACATTTCTCTAATCAGCATTTATATAACCCCCATTTCTTCATCTGCGTTTTCGTCCCAATCATCATCCAGTATAAAAGTCCTGTCTATGCGTTTCATCAGTGACAGCCATACCGAATCATAAATATCTTCTGCCATAATTTCTTCTGTAATATATTTTTTGACAAAGCGTTTCAATCCTCTTTTATCCCCAACATACTCCTCTGATGCCAGCATAATTCTTTCATCACTGCCTGCAAATTGAGCGTAAAATTCTATGCTGATTTCTTTATCTTTCGTAGGCAACTCCTCACAAAGCACCTCGATGTATGGCGTGTGAAAAAGATTATGATTGCACGGATACTTTTCTAAGACCTTTATATCCGTTTCATAAATTCCAAAACGATATGCTTTCAGTTCTTTTTCCTGCCAAAACGTAATTTTATCCATATTGTTTCCTCGCTATCTTACTAAACGAAATGCCCGGTAATAATTATCTTCCGGATACTCATTGAAGATAATCAGTTCCTGCTCTGTATATGTTCCGGGATAAAACAGCACCATAGGAACATTCGCAAATGATTGAGGCATATTATAAAGAATTTTATTGAATACCTCCGGGGCTTGCAAAAGCGGATAGCACTTGCCTACCCCTGTCAGAAATACCACTGCATTACCCGGCGTATTCTCTGCTATATGCTGTACAATCAGATTTTCCTTATCCGTAATCCTCAAAGTATGCTGTATGGAATCCTGCAATTTTTTTATGCCACGTTTTTCTTCCTGTGCATAGCATTTTTCCATAAAGTTCTTTTTCTGCAAATGCTCAATGAGCAGATCATACAAATCATATACCACCAGCTCAAATCCATCCGTACCTTTTGAGTTTTTATTTTTCAGGTATGAAATTCTTTCCCTGACCGCAAGCTCATGTTCCGGTGCATAATCAAATACCCAGTAGTTTACCTCGTTTGCTTTTCCTTTCGTCTGACGGAATGACGGTTTTTTAATCATCATCTCCATCTGGTCTAATCGTTCTTCTATACCTGCCATCATCTTACCCCCGAAAGTGCTTTTACAATCTGTTCCATGCCATTATCCTTCAGCCATCTTTCCATATCCGGCTCCAGTATCGGCTTAAAGATTCTTCTTACTTCCCTGCCCTTATCGGTCAGCCCGGCTTCATAGAGATAAGTTTTATAATTTCTTGACAGCTTTCCGAGTGTAGCCTCTGACCATCCAGCCATTTTTTCACTCTGTAACTGCTTGTCCTTAAAGAAAATATTCAAATCGCTCTGGGAATACTCATTGTTCCCGATTATCATTTTTTCCCGGATAACCTCATATACAAAATCAAAAAACAGCGTATCATATACCATCATGGCAGATAAAGCGAACAGCTTTTGTGTTGCAATATCCCCTTCCAAAAATACCGGATAAAAGCTGTCTCCCAATGCCTTTATTCTTGCAGACACAGTATTAAACGTCTGTACTGCTCTGTCCGGCGTAGCTGATGCAAATATATTTTCCGTTTTGCAAAGCTCCCTTATTTCCTCAAAGCCTTTACCCTCTGCAAGCAGTTTGACTTCATTGCGAAATTCCATAAACCAGAAAGAATGCTTTACTGCCCCGGCACTATATTCTTTACGTTCCATGTGCAATACACCTTCCTATTCCTGATCTGTTATTTCATCCGTCCCATTTACCGGACCGGGTAATACATCCAAAATATCATCAACCGTGCAATTCATTTTCCTGCAAATTTTTACCACCACATCCATTGACACATTTTCATTATGGGATAATTTTGCAAGTGTGCCTTCGCTTATTCCTACCAGCTTACGAAACTCTGTTTTTTTCATTCCCCTGTCAATCAGCATCTTAAATAATTTGTTGTAACAAATATCCAATTTTCTTTCTCCCTCTGATCTTTTACGAACCTGTTCTTATTGTTGGTTGTTTCCGTATTGTTAATATGTATTGATTTCAAATTCCATCTTTCCGTCTATCCATCCGGCATCCAGTTCCGTAACCCTGTCTGCCGCCCAATGGTTTGTACTGCGGCCATCCAACCAGCTTAACCTACTGCATTCCACCTCATAGATCACTGCAAAATACAGCAGACACTGAAGCTTGCTTGTCTGTCATATTCTTCTCAGTTTCCTCACATCATCCTTCATTCCGTTTGCTGTACTAAGGGGTGCGTCACTCGTAAATTTAAGCTCCAGCAGTGCTACCACATCCTCTTCACGGATGGAATCATATAAGCTGTTTTCTGCATAGTCCTCTCTGATTTTCGCAATAATAATATCCGGTCTCTTTTTCACGCCTGCAAAATATTTTTCCGTGTATATCCTCAAACCATTTTCTTTCAGCATACCGGCTAACTTCCTTCGCAAATGATAACACAGCGACATCTTCAAGCAGTCCTCATTGATAATGTACCCTTCCGCAAAATCTTTAGGGATATTCTTTATCCAAACCTCCTTTATCGTCTGGTCAATGATGCTGCTGATCCTTCTTTTGTTCATTGATATTTCCTCCAGCTTGTACATCAACCGGGCATATTCATCCCACTGCACTAAATTCTACCATAAAATCCATAAGAATAAAACTAAAAAATGCAAGTTCTTGAAGATTTCTTTAAATTCTTATACGCTTCCGCACTGATGCCAAACCGCATACGGTTTATCTCCCATCCTGCCCGATTGGAAAAAACACCCCTTCACGCAAATCCACTCTGCTTTTACAGTTCCCTCTCCGTCCACTCCCCTTATTTTTCGGCTAATTAGTAGGGGTGTTTTTCCAACAATGCAAGAGCAAGTTTCGCCTTGTAGTCCAAATTTCACTATCGTTGCATTTGCACACAGGCATAACTTGTTGGGGATTACGTTTCCCCAAGCCCTCGTTTGGTGTCCTGCGGACACATATTTTCGCACATGAAAGGAGCTTTCACATGAGAAAAAAATATAACACGCCAAAGCGTGACCGCTACATCCGTGCAAGGCTCACATCCGAAGAAAAAGCAGATTTTGATGAACGCCTTGCCGCCTCCGGATTATCCCAGAGTGATTTTATCAGACAAGCTGTATTCCACAGCAAAATCAATCTGACCATCCGCACTGAATGCTCCATTGAGCAGATGGAGCGGATAATAGCTGAATACGGAAAAATCGGAAGTAACCTGAACCAGATTGCAAGGCATCTGAATGAGGGTGGGACTGCCACAAGTCATATCGTGGAAGAAGTCAGAAGTGCCGCCTTAGACCTTGCAGATTTAAAATATGAAATACTAAAGATTGTGGGGGATGCTTATGGCAATAATTAAACATATAGCCTCCAAGAATGCTGACTATGGGGCAACAGAACGGTACTTGATTTATAAGCATGATGAATTTACCAGAAAACCTATTTTAGATGAAAACGGCAGAATGGCGGTAAGGGATGATTACATCATAGACGGCATTAACTGTTCCCCGGATACCTATGCCATTGAATGCATCCGGCTCAACAAAAACTGTAATAAGAATATGACAAGGAATGAAGTCAAATCCCATCACTATATCCTTTCCTTCGATCCCAGAGACAGGGATGAAAACGGATTGACTGCTGAAAAAGCACAGGAAATGGGAATGGAATTTGCCAAAAAAAACTTTCCGGGACATCAAGCTATCGTCTGTACCCATTCCGATGGTCATAATGGTTCTGGAAATATTCATGTTCATATGGTAATCAACAGTCTGCGTTTGTTAGATGTAGAACGTCAGGACTTCATGGAAAGACCTTGTGATTCACGTGCCGGCAATAAACATCATGTAACCAAAGATTATATGAACTACCTGAAACAGGAAACCATGAATATCTGCCAGCGTGAACAGCTCTACCAAGTAGATTTACTGTCTCCAGCTAAAATAAAAGTCACGGAAAAAGAATACTGGCATAAGCGAAGAATGCAGAAAACAGTTGAGGAACAGGATGCGGAACATAACAGCTCCGGAGTCCTAGACAGCAGCAATAATTCCAAGTATGAAACCACGAAAGATAAACTGCGGACTGCCATTACCAGCTGTATGCTGAATGCTCATTCTATGGATGAATTTAAAGACCTGCTCCTTCAGCAATACGGCATTATCTTAAAAGAAAGCAGGGGGAGATTCAGTTATCTGCATCCGGATCGCAACAAGCCAATCACAAGCAGAATGCTCGGTACAGATTTTGAAAAGGAATTTATAGATGGCTATATCACAGCCCATCAGGAGGAAAAGGCACACAGGGAACAGACAAGAGCCGGAAAAAAGCCGGGAGGAAAAAAAGCTCCTGCCACCCCATCCGCTCCCCGTCTGATTGTGGATTTACAAAACTGCATCAAAGCACAGGAAAACCGTTTCTACGCCCAAAAAGTAAAGTTAGGAAACTTAAAGGAAATGGCAAAGACCGTAACCTATCTTCAAGAGCGTGGCATCAGCTCTATGGAAGAATTGCAATCCATTTTAGCTGAAAACAAAGAAAGATATGCAGACTCACATAAGGAATTAAGATCAGTAGAGAACCGCCTGAAAACGGTAAATAAAATGATTCACTACACCGGTCAATATTTTGCAAACAGGCAAGTCTATAATACTTACAGAAAATCCAAAAATAAAGCATCCTTCCTTGCGGAACACCGTGCTGAAATTGCATTATTTGAGGCGGCCAAAACCCAGCTTGCCTCCATGCAGGAAGACAAAAAACTGCCTTCCATGAATGTGCTAAAATCAGAAAAGGAAAATCTGACTGCACACAAAAACCAGCTTTACGAAGACTACTCCATCCTCAAAGCACGTGTATGGGAACTGGAAACTGTACAGAAAAATATTGATGCCATGCTTCATCCGCAAGAACAGCATCAAGAAAAAAACAGAGAAGAAACCATCACTTAACCCCATAGCAAAGAGGCGGCCACTGACCGCCTCTTTCATATCCCTACAAATGCATTCCTGCCCTTTTGGCAAAATCAGCCTTACGGCTGATAAGCTCCTGCTGTTTTTCTTTTGGCAATTTTTGATATACTTCCTCATAGTCTGGATCATCCATCTTTTCATCCAAGCCAAGCAGATAAAGTTTTGTATCCAGCCACTCCTGCCACAAATCTTCAAACAAAGATTTACTGTCCGTAAAGGTTATCGCATCTTCAAACCCCCGCTCTGGTGTGTAGTATTGTAATTTTACAAATCCGTATCTGCCAACATCCATGACCACGATATGTTCCAGCTCGTACAGTTCTGCAAAAGCATCTGCAACTCTTTGGCATCTCTGACGTTCATCTTCCGAAATATAAGCTCTTTTATCCATCCTTATTCTACTCCGTTCTTATCATTTTCTCTATCATATTGGAAATGACGTATGGGCTGTTGGACTTCTGCATAAATGGTTTTTCTTTGCAGACATTCCTTTACCAGCAATTACCACATTTTCTTTTATCCTGATTTGGTGCAATAGACTGGGAATAGGATTCTGCTTCTTCATAAGTGTTAAAATATACCGGATTATTCATGGCATTGCTGCCGTCCCCAGTGGCGGAACATTCCCCGACTATATGTATCTTTCCATTATTCGCATTTACCGCATACGCCCCGGTTCCTTCAGATGGTGCTTGCTGTTCCTGTGTTGGTTCAGGTGCTGTTTCTATTGGCGTTTCTTTTTCTTCCTCTGCTGCAAACGTACCATCTGTTGTACTATTCCCACTCGCATAATCTATTGCAATCCCCGGCTGAACATTGTAGCAGTACACATTAAATAGTATGCCATCCCCATTATCTTCTACAGACTTTGCCTCCATCAGGACACCGCTGGCTAACAGATTATCCTTCTCAAAAATCGGAGTCACCCGGTACATGACATGGTTTCCTATTTCCTTAACATAATCAGCCACCATATTTTCAAAAGGCAGCATACCATCAACATTCATGTATCTTGTACCGGTAATCAGATTGCCCGTATTCGCATTTTCCCCGGTCAGCTGAAAGCCAATCAAATGACAGCGGTTATACAAATAATTTCCATCCACTATCCCTGCATATTTTACAGTATGCCATCCAGTAGGTTTTACATTGCCTATATTCCCACGTTCTTCTGTCGGCATAATGTCCTGACCCACGCTTGCCACACATACCCCGCATCTGCCAAGCGTATCAAGCTCTGAATAATATTCATAGGATGTTTCTGACAAATCACTGTCTGTAAAAAAGGGAACATTATCATTGACGCTGACATACGGCATCCCTGAATAAGCGGGTATGTCACTTAAACTAAATTCTGTTTCTAATCCCGCCGTATCTTCCGGTGTTGATATAGTTTCCTCCTGTGTTTCGTCTTCTCTCTGCCCTGTTCCATTTTCCGTTATAACATTCTGCTCTGATTCCTCCATTGCTTCATCCGTATGGCTATCCTCTGTCATGCCACTTGATGAAGACTGTATGGCTGACGGATTATCAGGCGTTTCACTGCCGCAGCCCGCCAGCGTCATGCATAGCAAAAAGAGTAACATTGTATTCAAAAAACGCTTCATTTCTCATTTCCTCCATATTTCCATTGTGATTTTTTCATGTGAACTGCCTGCAAATTCCTCTATGCTCATACAACTAAAACCACATTCTTGTGGCAATACATCCAGCTTAAAGTCACTGGGGTAATTCCGGTTCCACCGAAAAAGTATCATGGATTTAATCTGTCCTAACACATCTGCCAATGTAACATTTTCTATGAAACAAAAATCCTCTGCTTCAACTTTTGAAAGAAAATCATTATCTACGCACAGGGCTGTACCGCTGTCTTTGTACTGTGTCATGGTATATTCATTTACCCATAAATTTTTTCCTTGCAACAGCTCATCAATCTTAGCACGTACCGCTTTGTCCTGACTTACCCTTCGGTTGTTAAACATCATTCCATTATTATTATCTACGGCTACAATTATCTGCATTTTATCTTTCCATCCATTTCCCTTAGAATCAGCTTTCTGCCAACAGTTTATAAATCTGAACCATATGTACCGATACAATATTTTGCATACCACTTTTCATCATGGTAATTACCGTACTCGCTCATTTTACAGTCCTCATATAAATCTGCGGCTATTTCCTCTATGACTTCCTTTAGCTCTAATGGCTCAATATATTTTAATGGTATTTTCTCAAACCCTAAGTATGCTCCTAAAATATTTCCGGTCACTGCCCCGGTAGAATCACTATCCCCGTCATGATTGACCGATACCGTAATCGCTTTTCTAAAATCCTGCTGATACCTGATAGCACAATAGACTGCGATTGCCAGTGTTTCTTCTGCCACCCAGCCTTCCCCTAATTCACGGATTGCCGCTAAATCATCCATGTTCCCACGTGCTGACCATACTGCCTTATTCATAATGGTTTCAAATTCATCAATATGCTCTTTACCCTTAAAAAGCTCTATTGTAGTCTTGATTGCCTCATCTACAATATCCTCTAAGGTCATATCACTGTAAGTACATCTTGCGACTATATGTGTTAAGGCAGCCGCCGGGATATATCCAAGCGGATGTCCGTGTGTAATTGCGGCCACTTCCGCACCAACCATATCTACTGCCTTAATATCTTTGATATGTTTTGGCAGATACAAGCCAACTGGTGCAACCCGCATGACACCTCCGCATCCTTTACTGGAATTGATCGGATTTTCTATACTGCCCTCTGTTTCTGATTCCAATGCAGACAAACACGTATTTCCCGGTGCCCTTCTATTGTACATATCTTCTACATTCATCAGCCATGATGTACAATAGGGCGATTTGAAATCATATGACTTATCCTGCGTTACAAGCCAGTCCTTATAGGCAAGCCCAACATATCCCTGCCATGCCCCCATAATTCCACGCAAGCACAGTCTTGTATATCCCTCTAATAATCCATTTGCTGTAAAAAGAGTCATTTGCGTATCATCTGAAATATATGCCTTTCCATGAAATAGCTCATACTCCTGTATTCCACCACTGCCATAAATCTGAAATATCTCATCAGCACTCCTAAATTCAACTGCATAGCCCAATGCATCCCCTACTGCCCCGCCATACAGGCAGCCGCGGAACTTGCTTAAAACCATATCACTTTTTTCCATTTAACCCATCCCATTCTATAAGTTATTATTTCCCATCCTGTCTTTATAAGACAAAAAAACTGCCAGCTGTCATCAACCGGCAGTTAAGAGGACTTTATGATATTTTACCGTTTGGTATTTCCTCTCCCATAAAGTCAGCCATCATCTGCCAGCTGTGAATATTATACCACTGTTATGAAAATAGGGATATGGGGATTTTCCACCAAACATGATTTTTATTGCGTCTATGATTTCTGTAATATTAAGAATTTGTAATAACATGGAATTATTGACATACACCTACAATTTCAGTACGATATAAACAGCATATGGAAAAGGAGATTTTTATTGTGAAAAGAATACTAAAAAACATTACGCCGCTTGATAAACAAATCTATTTATTGGCACTGTCTTTCCATCATGATTTTACCGCACAGGACCTACTGGATGCCATCCGTAAACTCCATCCCAGATGGCATTTGAAACTTGCAAAGTACAGATGCCAAAAATATACCAAGCAGAAGATGTTAAAAAAATCCGGGCATTTCCAAAGCACACGCTATACCTGTCTCTTATCCGAGCATGATCTGAACAGGGTAGCCTATGTATATACTCCACTGCCGGATATTTCAAAATCATCTCAAATATGCGGATTATAATGCCTTTTCCAGCCTTGCTTTAAGCTGTAAATATTTAAAATACTTGTAGGGATTTTTAAAGATGGTACTTTGAAAAATCGGATATAAAATCTGATATTTGATATGGTGGCTGATACACCATCTGCACAGGGATTCCGAATTGTGTATCTTCGGATTCAGATAAGCTAACTGTGTTCTTTCCCAGCACGTGCATATATACATCACTATGGGAAAATTCAAATTTTCTTTGTAAAAGTGAATTTCTATTACGTTATCAGGTATGTTTAGTTTCAACTTTCCTCCTTCCGTCCTCTTAATGGATATGATAGCATAGGAACATGGTAACTTCAAGCAAAACACAATAAAAAAGAACCGGTACAAACAGTGTAATTACCATCTGTACCGGCATTCCTTATTCTATTGCCACATCATTTGCTTTCTGCCTTCCCGTCCTCGTATCTGCTTTTTCTACTTCATCCTTTAATTTCCTGACTTTTCCCACAACAGAATCTTTCTTACTTTCTGCTACCTTGCTACTGAATTTGATATTCTGCAGTTCCGTTGTATATTCCTTCGGCTGTATATCAAGCATCTTTTTTTCCCTGAATGAAAAATATGTCATATTTCCTACTATAATATGGTCTGCCAATGGAATACCCATCAGGTCACATACCTGCACCATACGGTCTGTGATTGCTATATCCTGTTTGGATGGCGTAACATCCCCTGACGGATGATTATGTAACATAATAATCTGTGCCGCATTCGACAAAACGGCTGCCTTCATGACCTCTCTGGGATGTACAAGACTTCCATCAATTATCCCCATGCTTACAATGTTGGCATTGATAGGTCTTCCTTTTGTAGTGAGATTTATCATGCACAAAACCTCTCTGTCATAATCCTTTAATTCATTTGCAAGTACACGGACTGCAGCCGCCGGGTTGTCTACTTTTTCATCTGATAGAAAGGCAGGCTGTTCCACCATTCGTATTGCCACATTTTTCAATCCCTTAATGTTCCCCGCCATGATTGCCCTCCTTATCAAATGAAATGGTTATTATAAATTCCTGATTTCCCATTTCCCTCAAAAGATCGGCAACTGTAGCCATCCGGTTATTCCAGCCCTCTTTCCGCTTTGTGGGATTTGGGTTTTTCTTTTTCGCTTTCCTTTTCATGTTTTGCAACCGCCTCCTTATGTTCCGACAGCTTACCGATTACAGATTCCTTTTTCGCATCTTTATCCTCTTTCACGCCATTATTGATAATGCCGTCTATCATGCCATAATCATCTTCCAGAAGTTCCTCCACCGTCTTCAGGGAATTTGTTTCAATAAACTTAGCCCACTGCACCTTTTCCACGCCAAAAATCCCGCCATTTGCTGCGTGTTCTGCAATGGCTTCTTTGCTGTCAAGTCCTGCCTCCGTACCGTCTGCATGAAGTGCAAACATTTCCAATCCGGCATCATACAGTTTTCCTGCATTCCGTTCTTTTACCGGCAGCATTCCGTTCCAATCATAACCATAGCTTTTCATTTCCTCTGTTGTAATGGAACAGTCCGGCTTAATCATGGCTGGCAGCCTCTATGTTCTGATGGATAATTCCAGCCACGATTTCCCTAACATCTGCTCGCTGAACTGCCGTTATATCCTCTGCTATGAGTTTTCCTGCATGGTCTACCACAATCATGTTTGCATCCTGACCAAATGCTTCACTTTCCATCAGATAATAGGTCTTTCCATGTACCGCAAGCTCCTCAATGGAATGCCATGTGCCATCATGCCCCTCTACGGTAAGCCCCTCCGTATCCACATCCACTGCAATATCCTTTGCGGCCAGAAATTCCGGCACTGCTTTAAATCCAAAGGAATCTACATAATGGGCTGTATCTACACCATTCTCATGAAAGACAACAATATCACTGACACTAAGGGAATGTCCCCTGAAATCTGCCGGATGCTCCATGTTAAATTTCATATAAATGCTGTCGAGTGTGTCCTCACTGTTCTTAGGAGCTTCATATACCTTTTCATAGTGTTCAGGATTTACGGATAATCCCATGCGTTCCAGATCACGGATAGAGGAAAACCTGTAATCCCTCATATCATCCCCATCCTTCAGCTGGTAAATGGCATAAGTATCTCCCTGTAAGGTTTCCTGCTGATGCTGCATTTCTGCCGCCTCATCTTCCACAGGAAGTACCACAAGGCTATCCCCTATTTTCATAAACATTTCCGGGACAGCAAAATAATCTGTAAATTTTTCAATCTGCTCCGGGGTAAGAGAACCAAAATTATCCTCTGTCAGACCTGCAATCAGGAAATTTCCGGCAAGAATATCATAGACCTCCCCGTTATCATCCCTTAAACAGCGGTTCAACTTACTGCCATTAAATTTATGCTCATCATTGCAGATAATGGCTACCCTGTCCTCAAACGGATATGCCGCCTCAATGCCGCCTCCCACCTCATTCTGTAAATTTTTCAGCGTATGCTCAATCTCTTTCACATACGGTTTCTTTTCCGGCTCAACCACAATCACTGTTATTTTTTCCATGCTATGCTCCTTTCCACCGCTGATACGGTACTCATCCGGGATGTCCTCTAATGTCCCATCAAAATATTCATACCAGCTTTGCCCGGTATCCTTCATATAACCCGCATTTGTAAACATTCCACCCTCATCAAGCTGGCAGTCACTTCCATAACGCTCATAATCAATATAGTTTGCAAGCCCACCCATGCCTTCCATTTCACTGCCATACATTAAATCAGCGTAATACCTGCCCAAATCATCTTCATCCTCAATGCCGCTAATCAAATCGTACTTATCCAAATTAAAGGCAAGGTTTATAAGCCCGTCAATGCCATCCTGACCAATCCCAAGACCGGACTCCAAAACTGCCTCATACTGTTCACGGCTGTCTCTGTTAAGGTCATCAATCACAGCTGCCAGATAATTGAGCTTATCCACATTTTCATACTCTCCAAGAATTTCACTCACGCCATGAAGCTCAATATCATAGTCCGTAATAAAAATTTCCTGATATTCCTCGTTGATTCCAATACGGTCAAATACCTCCTGCAGTTCCTCTCTGGTAGTCGGTAACGCTACCCATTCCCCCATCAGATAGCCTTCATTGTACTTTCCAAGATTCGTGATATACACATCAAATACCTTATCTTCCATCTGCCCCATCCTCCTCATCATAGATTTCTGCCGGATATTCCATAAGTTCCATAAATTCATCTTCGCCCATCTGTTCCAGCTTACGGATAGTGCTTTCCACAAGCTCTGCAAATCCACCCACGCAATGATGCAAAAACCGTGTAAGTTCCTGCACTATTTCCATATGCCCCTGTGCATCCATGCCCTTTGCCAGATTGATTTCTTCCACTGTCATGCGTACCATTATTCCCTTGCCCCCTTTTCCTGTGTTCTACTTTTCGCTACATCTGCATTTGCTATCTGTGCCTGTTTCTTACGCAGATTTTCCATGACGGACGGTTTCCTGTCAGATACATTTCCTGTCTCTTTTTTTTGCATAGAAAAAGACGGCTGCTCCTTTGCGGCCGCCTCTTTGACAGCTGGCTTTAATTCATAATCTGACATCTGCTTCTCTGTCAGCGGTTCTGCATATTCCAGATACCCCCACGCCTGCATCTGACCACCGCATATGCTCTCCCTGCTGTCAAAATTATGGATTTGTACAGGCTTTCCGGGAAACGTACCGGGCATCACAGGTCTTTGTGTGGAGTAATAACGGTACATTCCGCTATCCTTGTCCGGTTCTGGTGTTTTAACCTCATTTTCCAGAGCATTTGTTCCATCTTTTAACGCAAAAAAGGCTTTCCGCATATCCCCGGCACTCATATCCTGTCTTGCATAGGCACTGACATCTACGCCTGCCTCAATCCCCCTTCGGATTTCCCGCATCTGCCTGTCTGAAAATTCAGGACTGGCAAACGCCGTAACATCTATTCCCTTATCCATTCCTATACGGATTTCCTTCATCTGTCCTGCCGTGTATTCTGGATTTGTGTAGACCGATACATCCAGCTTATGTTTCATACCATTTTCTATTTCTTTCCACTGTTCCGGGGTATATAACATTTTCGGAATATAGGCATAATTTATCTGTATTGCAATATCCGACAGTTCCTCTTGCGTCATGCTCTTTTCCACTAAAGAAATTTGTTTCCCTCCGATCAGGATTTGCGTTACATCACATCCCTCTTTCATCCTGTCTAGGGCAAACTGCATCTGGTACGCTGGCAGTTCCGGATTTAATAAATCTCCCAACGGCACATCCAAATCAGCAGCCTCATAAATCACATCCATTTGTTCCGTACTAAAATCTTCCATAGCCACAAATGCCATTTCCATTGCTTCTTCAATCCGCATGGATTTCTCACTACGCAATACGTAATCATCCATTACAAGCCCCTGCTCATGTAACCGCATTGCCTCTTGAAATCTTGCTTTGTTTTCAAGCTCCTCCGGATTCATGCTTCGCAGATGTTCCTGCATCAAGCCATATGATTCCAAAATATCATTTCTGGCATCTGCAAAACTGATACTGCCATCTCCTATCTGACCGCCATCAATTTCTTTAAAATCTTTATCGTAAAGGGTGTAATCCCAGCTCTCATCCGTTGCAAGCTGCATGGATAAATAATGTTCTTCCCCTACACGGTAAGCCCCCGCCTCTATTTCAGACCGTCTTTCCCCCTTTCCGGCATTTAACTCTTCCCTGCATTCTTTGATTGCCTCCTGAACCAATGGACTGTTTCGGTAATGAGTAATGTAATTGATCGCTTCATCCTGTATTTCCCCCAGTATCATCAGTGGATGCCGCCCGGAATAAATACTGCCGTCCTGCAGATTGAAACCAATGCCTTTTCCTGCCATCATTCTGTCTGCCGGTATTCTCTCATAGATTTCCAAAGCACGTTTCATGGTAAGCCCTTCATGGCACGTACCATAGTTGGTGTGTTCCATGCACTCTGCCACATAAAAAGAAATCGCAGCTTCTTTTTCCGGCTTTTCCATACCCCGCACTAAGAAACGCTCTGCATCCTCTTGTGTCGGAAATGTCTGCACCGTACCATCTTCATCCTTTACATAGTCTTCTTTTTCCTTATCCCATACCGCAAAATCATCCCCCGGTGCAAATGCATCACTTGTTTCTGTTACGGAATAACGCCCTTCCTTTCCCTCATGTGTCATTTCCCGCCCAAGTGCGGCACCATCACGGTAAATCTCATGGTTATCTGCATCATACTCATATTCAGGATGCACTAACCGGATAGGCTCATCATCCGAGCTGCTGCCAAGCGGAAGTACCGGTATGCCTTTGCTTTCTAAAAATTCCTCAATATTCTCTATGGGATGCTTCGTTTTTCCAGCCTCTTTGATTTCTTTTAATGCCGCCTCTATCTGCTCCGGTGTACCAGCGATTCTGTCAACTGCATATTCTGAACCCATTTTGCTGCTGATTTTCAGATAACAGGTCCTATGCTCACTGTGTTCAGACTGTAATTCCAGATTGATTTCTGCTATATGGCTGTCAATCTCATTTATCATTTCGTTTGCGGCCTTGCGGATTCTGTCTAAAGACGCTTTCAGTTCCGGGGTATCCCTGCCTTCCGACCATCCTGCCACATAACCGAAACTGTACTCTGACGTATCAATGCCATAATGCTGGCAAATGACATACGCAATAGATTCCGCCTCCACCTCTTTTGCACTCCTTGATAATTTCAAATCCTTATCCACGTTTTCTACTGCATGGAGCTTTTGATGTGCCATTTCATGTATCAGTGTTTTTACATTCTGTGTTTCACTCATGCCCTCATTCAGTGCAATTCTTTTATCTGCCTGATGATAATATCCCTTTGCACCGCCCGCAATGGCTTCAAATCCTATCGGAACAGGACAGCTTCTTTCCAGAGCATCAAAAAAATATACATAATCCTCAACATCCCCTAACAGTTCTTCTGCCCCAAGACTGGGGATTTCTTTCCCTTCCGTCTGGCTTATGTCAAATACGCTGACTACCTTATATGCCGGTATTTTGACCTCCACCACTTCCCTTACCGGATGATTATGCTCATCCAGCACCGGCTTTTGTGTAGCCGGATCAATTTTGTCCCTCTCCTGCTTTACCTTATAAGGAGCTGGTGCAAAGATACGAATGCCTTTCTCCCCCCGCATCACGTGTCTTTCGTGGTTTTTCTGCCATGCCGCATAACCGGCTACCAATGTTGCATCCGGTTTTTGCATTGCAATCAACAATGTATTGTTCAGCGAATAATTATGGAACTTTGACATGGTTTTTAAAAATTCACGATATTTTTCACTTTCAAATAATTCCTGTACTCCCTGCTCCAGCTTTTCTGTAATCTCTCTGATTTCTTTCTGCTGTTTATTTTCCTCCATGTTCACTCCTTTCAGGGGATTAGCAGGCTAATCCCCGGTTTCATACCTTCTTACGTCTGTTCTTCCTCACATTCCCCTGCATTCATATCCTCGTACAGCCTATCCAAAGCAATTTCAAAAGCACCAATTCCGCTAAAGAAACTGCTCAACCGTAAATCTGAAAACAGATACGGCATGACCTGATATAAGGACTGTAAAATATAGTACAGGACATCTGTAACAATCGAATTTCCCGCCTGTTTATATAGCTGGGTATCGCTCATGATGCCTTTTACCGCATCAAAATCTGCATCCGAAAATCCCATCAGACGGAAACACTCCCTCGGTGTGAGTTTTCTGATATAAAAATTTCTTCCGTCCCTTTCCACAACGGAAGTTCCAAACTGCTTGTATCTTGATACCCCGCAGTCATATCTTGCCGGGATACAGTTAGCCACATCCCTAAGCTGTGGGGAGTTAATCGTACAATCAGCCCCACTTTTCCCTTCCGGTACGTCAGCGGAGCTGATAATCATGTTTAACATCTCATTAGCATTTGCAATTTCTCTGATAATTTTAGGCTGTCTGTTTCCTCCCTGCATGGTATTGATTGTTGGAGCTATGCCATCCACGCCATACACCCTTCTGATTTGCTCATTGCCCTTAATCGGCAGTAAGCCCACCATGTTAATGTTGTTGTCCTCCATAAGCTGTTTCGGCTGTTTATAGTCTGTTGCAACCAACGCCCCCATAATGCCGTCCTTCTGATACACGGCATCCCTTTGTCCGATAGTCCGGTACACGGGCTTTGTTGTGCCAATGATATTTTTTGTGAAAGTAGCATCCGTCACTTGAAATCTGTCCTGAATTTCCTGACTTAAATAATATTTTTCACTGACTGCATCCTCCAGCACATCCCTTAACCGGATTCCATTGTCAAATCCCTCCGGGAATACAAACCTGCCATTGT
>OFFH01000108.1_pt1 | contig 70543 bp, 56 predicted proteins | sample 1521341 | NCBI WGS metagenome assembly OFFH01 (sample SAMEA3504108, study PRJEB24116) | mouse gut metagenome | biome: mouse gut; feature: mouse-associated habitat; material: faeces | place: Denmark | collected 2011 | reverse complement strand
AGGCAAAAAGGAAGCTGCCGCTTCACGATTATTCAATCGTTAAAGCGACAGTTCCATTACAAACATTTTAATCCCGAACATTTATAAGCCGCATAGCAGGGAGCGAACACTATTTTCGGGAGAATCATTTTATCCTTATAATAGTATAATACGAACAAAAGTATTCTATGTCAATCACGCTTTAAAAAATTCCTATACCTTATTTATTTTATCCCTATCTGGCTTCACTTATAGTCTATATTACAATTAAAATTCAATTACCACAAACGAAACAGCTGTATTCCCTTCCGCGCCGCCCGATACGGCAGCGTTTCCAGTTCTTTGACCGCCCGCTTTAATTCTTTGCGTATCTCAATCTGCTGCGGACAATGCTGTTCACATTTCCCACATTGCCTGCACTGCGACGCGCTGCTTTGGTTTTTCCGGAACGCGGTGCACTGTAAATATTCTTTCCGCGCCCCGCTTTTTGTCTCGGAATACATTTCGTTATAACAGCGGAACGTGACAGGAATATCCACGCCAAACGGGCACGGCATGCAATAGCCGCAGCCGGTGCAATTGACTTTTACCGTCTTTTCGATCTCTTCTTTGACTTTTTCCACAAGCGCCGCGTCTTCTTTGGAAAAATGCCCCGCCGTTCCCTTTTCTGCAGTTATGACATTTTCTGCAATCATTTCCATAGAATTCATGCCAGAAAGCACACAGGTCACTTCAGGCTGGTCATACAGCCAGCGGAACGCCAGCTCTGCGGGCGTCCTGGCGAGGGGATCCGTTTCAAACAGCTTTTTTGCTTCTTTCGGCAGCAGATTGACCAGCCTGCCGCCCCGAAGCGGTTCCATGATAATGACCGGCAGGCCCTTGCCTGCGGCATACGTAAGGCCTTCCCTTCCCGCCTGGCTGTGCTCGTCCATATAATTATACTGGATCTGGCAGAAATCCCAGTCATATGCGTCCACAAGCTGCTGAAACATCTCCGTGTGTCCGTGATAGGAAAATCCGATGTTGCGGATCGCGCCCGACTCCATCTTCGCCGCGATCCAGTCCAAAATCCCCATATGCTTTAATTTTTCCCAGGTATCCGTATCTGTGAGCATATGCATCAGATAATAATCGATATAATCGGTCTGCAGACGGCGCAGCTCCTCCTGAAACGTCTTTTCTACGCCTTCTATGGATTTGATCATATAGTGCGGCAGTTTTGTCGCAATGTATACGTCTTTGCGGCAGTTATTTTTGTGTAAGATCTCTCCAAGCGCTGCCTCACTGCCCGGATAGATATATGCCGTATCAAAATAATTTACGCCGGACCGTATGGCATACATCACTTCCTGCTCGGCTTTCCGAAGATCAATGCCGCTTCCTTTTCTGGTAAAACGCATACAGCCGTAGCCCAGTACGGACAGCTCATTTCCTTTTTTGTCTTTGCGGTACTGCATCGCAATCCCCCTCTGTCTGTTTCCGTATCCGCTATTTACGGATCGACTTTGCCAATTTATCTATTTCATCCAGCCAGATCGCTGCGCTCGCATCGGATGGCATCCGAAGATCTCCTCTCGGCGACATTGCAACCGTTCCGACCTTTGGTCCGTCCGGCAGGCAGGAACGTTTAAACTGCTGGGAAAAGAAACGACGATAGAAATTCTCAAGCCACTTTATAATCACGTCTTCCCCGTATTTATCCAAAAACGCCTGTTTTGCCAGACGGTATATTTTTTTCGGCGGATACCCAAACCGGAGCATATAATACAGGAAAAAATCATGCAGTTCATAAGGTCCGACCAGATCTTCTGTCTTCTGTGAAATTTTCCCGTCTTCCGGCGGCAGAAGTTCCGGACTGACCGGCGTATCCAGTACATCGGTCAGCACGTCACATAACACAGCGTCTCCGCAGGTATCCGCATAATAACGCACCAGATGGCGGACCAGAGTTTTCGGTACGGAAGCGTTGACCCCGTACATCGACATATGGTCACCGTTATAGGTTGCCCAGCCCAGCGCAAGTTCCGACATGTCGCCCGTTCCGATCACCATACCGCCTTCTTTATTGGCAAGATCCATCAAAATCTGCGTACGTTCTCTTGCCTGCGCATTTTCATAAGTCACATCGTGTATCGATTCGTCTTGTCCGATATCTTTAAAATGTACGCAGACGGAAGCTTGAATCGGAATCTCCAAAAACGATGCTCCCAGGCATTTGACCATACGGACCGCATTGGCATACGTGCGGTCCGTCGTTCCAAATCCCGGCATCGTAACGGCCTTAATCCCCTTTCGATCCAGCCCTAAGCGGTCAAATGCACGAACCGTAACCAACAGCGCAAGAGCCGAATCCAGCCCTCCCGAAATACCCACGACAGCGCACCTGCAATTGGTATGCCGAAGCCTCTGGTACAGCCCCATAGCCTGTATGGTCAAAATCTCATCGCAGCGCTGCTCCCGCTCTTCCTTTCGTCCCGGCACAAAAGGAGACGGATCGATTCTGCGGGTCAGCGTAAGTTCTTCCGGATGCAGCGAAAATACCACTTCCCGATAGCTCTCTTTCGGATCCCAGGGCGCAAATACAGTATTTCTTCTGCGTTCTTCCAAAAGCTTATTCAGATCGATTTCCGTAACCGTCACTTCATTTTCAAAACGCTCGGATTCCGCCAGAAGAACGCCGTTTTCCGCAATGAGATTATGTCCGGAATAAACGACGTCCTGCGTCGACTCTCCGATTCCGGCTCCGGCATAGACATATCCGCAAAGCAGCCTTGCTGACTGTCCGCAGACAAGATCTCTTCGGTACACTTCTTTTCCAGTCGCTTCGTCGCTTGCCGAAAGATTAACGATCAATACGGCTCCGGAAAGCGCGTGCGCAATGCTCGGAGGGTTCGGCGCCCACAGATCTTCGCAGATTTCCGCCGCAATCACAAGCCCCGGCACCGCAGAACAGGAAAATAAAAGATTCCTTCCCATCGGCACAGGTTTACCGCCAATCGTAACGGAAACACATGCCTCCATTCCTTTTGCAAAATGGCGAAGTTCATAAAATTCATTGTAGTTCGGCAAATGCGTCTTTGGGACAATGCCCAAAATCTCTCCGCCGCATACGGCAGCCGCCGTATTGTACAGCTTTCCTTTATAAGAAACCGGAAGCCCTACAAAAACAATGGCATCCGTCTCTTTCGTATATGCTGCGATCTCTGATAATCCCGACATCGCCCGTTCGATCAGCAATTCCTGCAAAAACAGATCACCGCAGGAATACCCTGTCATGCACAGTTCCGGAAATACGATTACTTTCGCGCCTGCAGCCGCACATGTTCTGATATTTTCACAAATTTTACTTATATTGTAAGTGACATCCGCCACCTTAAGATCCGGCGTCACTGCCGCAATTCTGATATATCCGTCTTTCAATGTGTCTGTGTCCTCCTATCTACCGGATGGTATACCGGTATCGCCGGCTACTGCCGCCTGATTTTCTTTAATTCCTCTGTATGGAACGCATATTTTGTATTGCAAAAATGGCATTTGACCTCGATGCCCCCGCCGTCTGCAATCATCTCATCGAGATCTTTTTTTCCGATCGTAGCCAGGGATTTTGCTATCCGTTCTTTGGAACAGCCGCAGGAAAACTGCACCGGCATCGTATCCGTCACTTCAAACGGAATGTCTCCGAGAATCTCTGCCAAAAGTGTCTCCGGCGTATCGCTTTTTTCCAGAAGCGCGGTAATCCCCTCCATATCTGCAATCCGCTGTTCTAACTTACCGATTGTCTCTTCGTCCGTAAACGGCAGAAGCTGGAGGATAAATCCTCCCGCACGGCGTACCGTATTATCTTTATTCATCAGTACGCCAAGCCCGACGGAAGAAGGAATCTGTTCGGAGGATGCAAAATAATAGGTCAGATCATCCGCAATCTCTCCGGTCTTTAATTCAATCTGCCCCACATACGGCTCTTTCATTCCCATATCTTTGATCACGCTCATCACCCCGATGCCCAGCGCCCCGCCTACGTCCAATTTGCCCTGTGCATTCGGCGGAAGTATGACATCTGCAACGGAAGGATATCCTTTCACATTGCCAGCGGAATCTGCCGTAACCGTCAGCCCCTTTGCCGGACCGCTGCCCTGAATCTGTATCGTTAAAAGATCCTTCTCTCCCTTCATCATAGCGCCCATCATAACTGCGCCGGATAGCAGGCGGCCGAGCGCCGCCGTAATCACCGGGCTTGTATGGTGATGTTTTCTTGCCGTTTCCGTTAATTCTTTTGAGGTGACGGCAAATGCGCGGATCTTACCGCCCGCCGCCGTCGCCCTTACCATATAATCTGACATCTGTTATGCCCCCTTATTCTTTGTACATTCCCTTGCAACAAAATAAATCCGCTCTTCCTTCTCGCCGGGCGCATGCACAAGGTCTTCTCCGAAACATGCGGCCAGCGAAAGATTCGCTTCTTTCAGCAGCCGCCGGATCGTCTCTGCTTCATAGCCCTTCTGAAAATGTGTTTCCTCATATTTTTGATATCTGCCGTCCTCTTCTCTGACAAACAGCGTCAGATCATATGCGTTGACCCGCGTTGTTTCGTCATAGTAATTGTCCCAGATAAAACTCGCTTCCTCCCTGTTTTCACAGATCGTCGTTTCTCCCAAAATCTCTCTGTATTTATATAGGGTGTTCAGATCAAATATAAAAATACCGCCCGGATCTAAATAATTATCGACCAGCGAAAAAACGGAACGAAGCTCTTTTTCGTCCATCATATAATTCATCGAATCACAGATACTCACGACTGCACGCACCGTTCCGTAAAGTTCAAATTCCCGCATATCCTGATGAAGATATAAAATATCGGAGCCTTTCGTTCCCTGCTCCATCGCGATTCCAAGCATCTCTTCCGAACTGTCCAGACCGATCATATCATATCCGGCCTCTGACAAAAGCCGCGTCATCTTTCCGGTCCCGCATCCTAAGTCCAATACCAGCCCGTCCGAAATGCCGTACTGCCTTAATACACGGATCAGCTCCCTGCTCCACGCCTGATAAGGCACATTATCCATAAACAAATCATAGACTTCTGCAAATCCGCTGTATGCTCGCATCGGCATCTTTCCTCCATTCGTAACCTCTTCCAACATTTCTTTTCCATTATACTCATTTTTTGCCTGTCTCTCAATCCCCACTTGAATATTTCTTTTCTCTCCCTTATACTGTTGGTATTGACCAAACTTTAGGAGAAATTGCATGATGCAGGAAAATTACGAACATTATATTTCAAGAAATATCAAACTTCTTTACCGAAAACGCTTACTTGCCCCCATACTCTATCTGATCTTTACCGCTGTTTTTGCAGCGGCATTTCCGATTGCTTCCGTCCTTTTTCCGACAGAACTGTCAGACGTTTCCGGTTTAGAAGCCATGTACCGTGCAAATGATGTGTTTGTATCGGCTTCCTTAGACGACCTGAAATTTACCGGATATACAAAAACGAGATTTCAGCGTACGATCGGCTATTATTACTATACAAAGAATCCAAAGCAAAAGGAATGCCTGATCGTCCTGCTCTCGCCATCCTCCTGTGAACAGGGGCTTCCCGAAATAGACCATATCCGGATAAACGGCAAAATTCTGCAGGCAGACGCAAGCTGCGACGCATTGCTGAAAAATCTTTCTGCCGACCTGGCATGGACAAATTCCGGTATACGTGATAAAGTCAATCCCTGTTTGATCAGCGAACCGGATGTTCGCTACGGCACGGGAATCCTTTTGTGCACCGTTTTTATCGCGGGAAGTCTCTTTGCCGCCGGTTCGATCCTGCTGTCTCTTCTGTATATCCAAAAGCCATGGCTCTCTCCGCCCTGCCGGAAACTCGGGCATTTCGGAAAAACAAAAGAACTGCTGGCTTTGGCCGAAGAAGAACTTGCCACCCTTCCGCAGCTAGCTACGGAAGATATGTTTATTACGGAACATTTCTTTATCGAAACCTCCAAATACGGCATTGCGATTGTACCGATCCAGGAAATTATCTGGATCTACAAACACTCCACACTGCACAAACTGTTCTGGTATCACTTCAGCATTTCCTATACGCTGCATATTACCGCAAACAAACATGTCTATATCCACTGCCCCAAAAATACGAAATCGGATATCGACGGCATCATCGACTATCTGTCTGAGGCAAACCACAATATTCTGGTAGGCTTCAGCGAATACAACCGCAGGAAAACTCATGGGATGAATTAATGGTATTTATTGATTGCAGGAGGGGAGGCATTCCCAGGATAATTTTTTGAATCTTAGATAATTGTATGGTACGCATAAAATAAGGGAACAGTTTCCTGCTGTTCCCCCAGGGTTTCAGTCATCCTGCTTCAATATGTTTTAAAACAAATACGCAAAGTTTTACACAGCTCTTTTTGCGGAACTAATCGGCAGTACCGCGCTCATTCTTTAAATATGTCTCAAAATCTATTATTTTAGCGGGACTTCTCTTTACAGAGATCCCAATCTGCTCCATATCCAAATGAAATAACTCATACGGATACCCATACGCATCAAATCCTTCTGGTTTACAGATATCTTTATTAAGATACTTGCTCAATTCCCTTTGATATTTTGTATCCTTCTCCAGATTCTTTCCATAATACTCTATAAGCGTTGCCATACGATGCATACCGCCAACAGATTTCTTCCCATGTGTCTTTGTCACAAGCAGGTCTCCTGACATACTGAAATACTTCTGTACCTGATCTTGTAAGTATCCCATATCCTGCATCATGCCTTGAATCACTCGTCCTATGTACTGGGCATAATCATTCCAGTTTCTTGGCTTAATATCTGTCATTGCTATTGTGTATCGGTTACTTACATTTACAATCAAAAGCAGATTTCTACCTTTTCTCTTAACCAAATGTGTATCCCAGCAAAATACAGGCAATACACCGGTTACGGCTTCTGCCTTTATTGTTTTTAAACGCTCCTGTACCGCTTTTGTTGCACCAATTTCCATATTCTAATCACCATCCTAATATGCAGTTCATTTCATGCCATTCTTCACCGCCCCATGTCGAATTGGCAATTCCACGATCCACAAAGCCGAATTTCTTATACATATTTACTTTTGGCTCCAAGCAAGTAAGAACCACTTCTTTTCTGCATTTTTCCCGTTCTCTTCTCAGATACTGATATACAAGCTCTCTGCCAAGTCCCTGTCTTTGGTACTCCGGCAATACATCCAGACCAAGCAGCATAATATTTCTGCCTTTCGGATTATGAAGCCTGGCGTCCGTAAAAAACGCATCTCTAAAACGATCTTCATCCGTAGCAATCCCATTCAAAAACCCTGCCACTTTTCCTGTGTTCCGATCTACTGCAACTAAAAACAAATCTTGCGCTGCCTCGATTCTCTTTATCATACTCTCCTCTGAGCATGCTTCATTCGGCGGAAAACAAATTTGTTCAATCATAACCACTTGTTTCATTTCACTATGCTCGATATCCCGAAATATAAACTTCTCTAAAACATCCTGATCAGACAAATTATATTCCGCAAGTAACTGTCTTGTTTTCTTCTCCATATCCATTCCTCCTTCACTTTTTTACAATCCATCGTCTGCTCCGTTTAAATCTTTCTTTGACAAAAACACCTCGTTCCCGCAATTCCTTTATCTCTTTCTGAAGCTGTTTTCTGCTCAAATTCAGACATCAGCATGGTTCGTGTCGGTACCGGATTCTCTGACAAATTTCTAAGATTTTATCTTTTTTGGGCTACTTTTCGACTCTTTTTCTCTTTGCCTCAAAATGCCTCATGAACAAAAAATCTGGATATGAAATAGCTGGTGTCATCATCGGTTTCAACTCAAAAAATCTAGCCAAGCATTGCTTAGGCTAAGTATTTTTCATTATTTGCATAGTCATAAAGCAATCTTATTACTGCCGACAAAACTTCAGAAACTTTAGTTTCCCAATTAGAAAATTCTTCTGCTGTCACCCCTGAGCGAAAATTTCCATGGGCTATAGAGTTTCTTCGATTTACTAATGCATCAATATCACTTTGACAATCATCAAATAAATTTATGGGCAATCCTACTTTATATAAATTCTTCTGTAATACTATGTACCGTAAATTAGATTCCGTGTCTATTACTTGATCATCAATATTTAATTCCTGTTCTTTAAAATCCTCAACCTTATCCATAAAATCAACACGACGATATAAGCGATGTAAACGAGCATCATCTGGCAATTCCCTACGAAAAATTTCACATTTTCTATCCAAATTTTCGTAAGCAATAAATTCTTTATGCATACTTGCTACCATTAAGCCCGTATTTACATCCTTGCGATTTAATCTTAGTGAGTTTATATACTGTACATACGTCTGCAAACAAATTTTTATATATCCTTCCAGATGTGAATACAATATTAATACTAAACTTTTTCTATACTTATTTTTATTTTCTTCTGCAATCTCGTTTAATTGATTCTTGAAAAAGGCCAATTCCTCTTGTCTCCAGGCTAACTCCACTTCAAGAGCCTCCCTCAGTTCATCTGCCGTCAAGAATCCTACTCACTCCTTCTGTAAAAAGCTTTATTCTTGTTTTTACTCCACTGACGCTTCCCGTCTTATATGATTGAAGTTCTGCTCCATACTTAATTTGATTAATAGCTTCAATAATTGTTTTAGCACAATCATACGATATTATTTGTTCCACCAAAGACGCTATCGAAATTGCAATACCGTCAAAATAATATAACGCAAATTCATTTTTTATAGATCCATTAGCGGTTCTTCCCGAAAAAGCCTCATCACCCCAATTTTCATTTATAAACTTAAAGGTTTGTTCAAAAATATTTTTCTCTTTTTGATAATCAAATTGAATTTCTTCAGTTGTTATTTTTTCTAAATATCTGGTTAAATACTCTGTTACAGGATATTTATAGTTTTCTATATCATTTTTAATAGCAAAAAACCTTAAAACGAGTTCTTGGTCATATTTCGTTTTTCTTTTATCTGATGCAACTCGATTAATCACAGACTTAAAGTCTTCATTTTTGCTACACTCTTCTAAAAAATCAATTCCCTTTGAGCCCAATAACCTAATTGTACAATTACGTATTTCTTGTGCAGATAAGATTTCGCCGCCTGTATTCAATCGTTTAAACATGTGGTACTTTAAAGAAATCTCGCTCTCTTTCTTAATAACTTCCATACGAACAAAACTTCTTTTTATTTTTATCTGTAAAGCTTTTGGTAAATTATCAAATGTTAATCCGTTTAAATCCATAACTATATCGCATCCATGCAACTCTAAAAAATCATCTTCGGTTTCACCTAAACGTTCTCCCCTAAAATGTAAATAACTAGATATTCTTTGCAATCCATCTATTAACTCATAAACTCCATCATCTGTCTCTATAACAAAAATCGGCGGAACAGGCATTTCTAAGATTAATGACTCTATAAAACGTGACTGCTTTTCCTCTTCCCATCTAAAAAGTCTTTGATAATCTGGTGAAATAGTCAATTCTTTATTTTTATACATATCGTACAATTCGTTAAATGATACATCTAAACTTTTGGTTCTGATTTTTATAATCTGACTATCTACGTTTTCAATTAAATTTTCTATTGCCATGCTTTCCCTCTCTGTCTACAATTTCTCACATCGTGTGACCATGTCTTTATTATAGCAAGATTTACGAAATTAACAACACTTTATTATCTTGATGCTGTATCATTTCTTCAGATTCCACCTCACAATGGACTCCTTTGCCCTCGGCTATATCCTTCCCACTGCCTGGCGGATTTGGGACCTTAACCCTTGAGAAACGTGTGCGGCTAGGCGCACCACATAAAAAGCAGATGCCCACATCCGCATCTGCTTTTTGTATGGTTTTCTGACAGCATATGTTTCATTCCTGCTCACATTCACTATATACTCGTCTATACTTCTCTTTTTTAAAACAATTCTTTAATCTTATCCCAAAGCGTCTGGAACAATTCCCGGATCTTTGCCCAGAACCCGCCGTCTGCATTTGCAATCTTATCGTAGATCGACTGCGCTGCATTCAGCAGACCGTCCAGGTCCAGATCCAGCTCGCTGATCTTTTTCATCAGCTTTACGACTTCTTCTTTTTCTTCTTCTGTCAGCGTAATGTCAAATTTCTCACAGCCTTCCGAAATGACGTTGCGGATTTCGGATTCATCGGAAAGGTCGTGTTCTACGACCGCCTGTTTTACGTATGCCATCATGCCTTCAATTTCATCAGAATCAGCTCCGGAAGACTCAAGCGATCCGGTCACCACAAGCTCATGCAGCGCCGCGTCGATATTTTCTTCGTCCAGCTCGTCGCCTGTCATTTCCTTATATGCTTTAAATACGCCTACCAGCGCCGCCGTACCGGAAATCGGAAACGGGGCCGCAACGATAATATCCGCATTCTGGATTCCCGCCGTCGCCAGAGCATTTTTGTACATGCCGACGGTACAGTAAGAAATATTATTCGTGGAAATATTGATCCCGCTGCCGTCTTTCCGCTCTACAATCACAATGGATGAGAGTGATTTGGTTCCGATCTTGCTACTGTCAATATAAGAATCCAGATACCGGTGTTCTTCGGAATTATTTACATATACGACATCGTAATCAGAAAGTTTGCTCTCGTCGATCCCCATCAGCTTTAGGACGGTCGACCTCTGCTCGGGCGTCAGGTTTTCGCCGAGTGCAAGATACGGCTTGTCATTCTTTTTAATTTCTACCTGATCGTCGTTTTTATCTTCTTCTACCGTAACGGTTCCCTTGATATCCGAGTTATCGTCTGTCGTAACGGTTCCTTTGATATCGGTATTGTCCGATTTTTCCGTATCGTCTGTGCCGGATTCCGTTGACGGCGTCTGCGGCGCCTGATCTTTCGGCTCTTCATTGGAATCGTTCCCTTCGCCCTGTGTTCCCGGATTGCCGGATGTATCCGAATTACCGGACGTATTCTGGCTGCCGGATGAAGCATCGGATGCAGGGGTTTCATCGTCTCCGCCTGTTCCCGGATCCTGCTGTGAGGCATCTTCTCCCTGTTCTGCCGATGCTTTATTGACAACCGGTTCTTCCACAGATCCTGCATATACATTGACCAGTGAACCGAACACCATCGTCAATGCCAGCAATAAACTGACGATCCGCATATATCTTTTTTTCATGTTCCAGACCTCCTTTTTATGCACAGAACTTCTCCTTCTGTGCTCATAAGCCATCCTTTCCCAAGGATGCTTTATCATTTTTGCACAATTTTTTTGCTTTGTCAAAGGAATCCCGAAAACTTAAGATATAATTCATGATTTCGTAACCGTATCCTTATATTCTGTTACAAATCCATGTATAAATATCTGCATAGACGTCTCTGCGGTCCGTCTCATTTAAAATTTCATGCCGGTCGTTTTTATAGAGTTTTAACGTTACGTCTGTCATTCCCGCCGCCTGATACTGCCGATATACTTTTGTTACCCCTTTCCCCATATCGCCTACCGGATCCTGATCGCCGGAAAGCAGCAGCAGGGGCAGCCCGTTCGGGATCTTTGCAATGTTTCTTGCCTGGTTATCGTAATAAACGGCCTCCATCAGCCCGTAATAGCCGTTTACCGTAAAATCAAACCGGCATTTGGGATCTTTATAATACCGTTCGGCGATACATGTCTCCTTGGTCAGCCAGGTATTGCCAACATCCGTTCCGGTAAGGTCATACCGGCGGTACGATCCCAGAAACGAAAGCTTTTTGACCAAAGTGCTTTTATAATGCCAGCCGTGTACCCTGCCAAGGAATCCGCAGATCCCCATGCCGGCTTTCATCAGAACATCCGGCATGCTTCCCGTTCCCACAATTACCGCGCCGCTCAAATGCTTCGGATATTTTGTAATATATTTGCGCAGCATATAAGACCCCATGCTGTGACCCAGCATAAAATACGGAAGGTCTTTATATTCTTTTTGTATCTGCTTTCTGACCGTATGCATGTCTTTGATCAGCGTGTCGCTGGGACGGCTGTCCGTAAAATACCCGTACTCCGACGGCGACGCTACGGAATCGCCGTGCCCAAGATGATCGTGCCCGACGGCTGCAATCCCTTTACCTGCAAGAAATTGGGCAAATTCCGTATAACGTCCGATATATTCCTGCATCCCGTGCGTAATCTGCAGAACCGCTTTCGTACATTCCCGATCCGGCAGCCATTTCATCCCGTGAATGGTTGTTTTTTTATCTGCCGACAAAAATTGAAAATCTTCCTGTATCATATTCCCCTCCTGCACCGCATTCTGCGGCTTTTCTTAAAGTTTTTCCCGTTTCTGCCCACATATATGCGCTTGAAATACATCACCGTCAGCAGTAATTGGAAATCACAAACTGTACTTCTTCCCTTCCCATATAACTGTTGATCTCCGGATAATAGACGATCGAGATCTTATCCTGTTGGTCCAGAAGATCCGCCATTTGTTCTGCATGGGAAAAGCACACGGCAGGATAACAAAACCCGTATTCGTCTTCCAGCGTAAGCTTCAGCACATTTCTGTTTTTTCCTACGATACGCCGCTCTTTTACACGGATATTTTTATCTGCAAACACAGGTTTTCCATTGCCCTTTCCAAAAGGTTCTAAAATCTTCCACTCATGTACCAGCTCTTTCGTCACGTACGAAAGCGGCATAGGAACATCGATATGTATTCGAACGGTAAAATCTTCTTCCTTTAAAGAAGCGTTTTCATTCATACGCTTCCGAAAGGCGTCTAAATGTTCTTTGGGAAGCGACAGTCCCGCCGCCATCGGATGTCCGCCGAACTTCGTAAATAAATCTCGGCATTTGCACATCTCCTCATACATCGAATAAGCCTCTATGGACCGCCCCGAACCTTTGATGCCTTCTGTAGAATCGGTCATCACAAAGACCGGGTGGTTATACTGTTCCCGGATCCTGCCCGCCACAATTCCCGCCAGACTCTCATGCAGGCGCGGCAGATATACCACCATGACGCTTTGCCGGTCCAATCGCTGTTCTTCAATCAGGCGGAACGCTTCATTGACGCCTTCCGCCGTCATTTTTTTTCGCTCCTCATTTAAATCCGAAAGTTCTGCGGCAAGCGTCTGCGCCGTCTCGTCATCCTCAGCCAAAAGCAGCTGCAAAGCCCGAACCGCCGTATCGAGCCTGCCTCCCGCATTGATACAGGGTCCAAGCACAAATCCCAGATGATAAGCGCTCAAACGTTCCGGAAGAATTTCCTTTTGTCCGATCAAAGCGCGAAGCCCCGGATTTTTGGTCCGGCGCATCTGTTCCAGCCCATATTTTACAATAATCCTGTTTTCATCCACCAGGTCCATGACATCGCCTACCGTAGCAAACGCCGCGTTTTCCAGAAATTCCATTGCTTCTTCTTCTGCAATGCCGCAGCGTTCATATAACGCCTGTACGACTTTAAACGCCACGACCGCCCCGCAAATCCCGTCAAACGGATATTCGCATTCTTTTTGTTTCGGATTGACAATTGCGTCTGCCCGGCTTTCTATATACGTGCGCACGCCGTTTTCTTCTATATAAGGAATATCATGATGATCGGTAACCAGTACGGTAAGCCCCATCTCTTTGGCATACGCAATTGCATCCGCTGCGGCAATTCCGTTATCACAGGTAATAATCGTATCGGCGCCGTCTTTTTTCGCCTGTTCGATCAGGTTTTCATTGATTCCGTAACCGTCTTTCATGCGGTCCGGAATCGCCGCCGTAGCCATTCCCCCTGCGCGTGTAATGCCTTTCTGCAAAATATACGTAGACTGCACCCCGTCGATATCATAATCTCCGATAATACGAATATGACATTTGTTTTGAATTTTTTCCTGCAAAACTTCAACCAATCGATCCATATCCTTCATAAGATGCGGAGAATGCAGTAACGTTAACTTCGGGTTTAAGTAGGCTTCCATATCTTTTTCTTCTATAATATCCCTGTTCCGCATAATTCGAGCCGTAACCGGATCAATGCCGTACCTTGCTCCGATCGCGCAAAAATCCGCTTTTTTACTTGCTACAAACCATTTTTCTTTTAAAACTGCCATGACCGTTTCCTTCCTGTTGGTCGGATCAAACGCCTGTATGCAAGACGGCGGATCCTTCCCGGCGCAGATTTTGCCCGGTACCCTGTAATTCTTTCGTTTTCAAATATTGTAGCCTATCCAAAGCATTTCGGCAAGTATACGCTCAACTGGAAGTTTACCGCAACCCCAATCGTGATAAGATACACAGATAACGACAGATCAAACAAAAATACGACGGTGAGGATTTACAGAAACATCCACACCGTCTGTATACTTACTTGTATTTCAAATCTTCCTAATACAGCTCTGCAATTCTGGTTACGCCCACATAAATCTCCGAAATTTTATACCAGGTCGCATAATCCACTACGCCCGTCACCGGAAGCCCGAACACGGACTGAAAAATCTCTACCGCCTCCTCTGTCGCCGGACCGTAAATGCCGTCTGCCGAAATTACCGGAATCGCCGGATATGCCCGGGAAATCCTCGCCAGCTGGGACTGCATCTGCCGGACTTTCTCTCCTCTGGAACCGACCGAAAGGTCTACCCTCGGCCAGGAAGCCGGAATGCCGGCGATCTCATCCGCTTCATTGACATACATGCTGTTTCCGTAGTAATACCTTAATATTTCGATAAAACTATATCCTCTGTCGCCTAAATCTTTCGACCCCCACTGACTCATCCAGTTTGGACAGCTGACTCTCTGACCGTCACAATACTGGGTTAAAATCGGCTGACGAACATTCGGCCTGGAAAGATAACTGTCAAAAATTTCATCCACAATCCTGGAAATATTTTCAAATATATTTCTGCCGTAGATCCATTTATGGTCAAATGCCGTAGACGATGTGATGGTGAAATCGTATCCTTTGTTTCGGTACCATTCCGTAAATACCCTGTTTAATGTAAACGAAAGAATCGCAAGTATATTGGCGCGCAGGGTAGCATCCGGCCAGGTTGCATAAATTTCACTGGAAGCAACATTTTTAATATAATCTTTGTAAGTGACGTAATAATCTCTTGCCGTAGTGTCCGAAGGCGCTCCGTCGTGAACCACCACATATTCGGGTACTACGACGCGGCTCAGCACGATTTCCCCGGTTTCTTCGATCGGCTTGATCTCATCTTCCGGGATTTTAGAAGGGAAATTCCCGAATAATGTATTGGCAGGAATTACAATATTGCTGACCGGATTGATATCCGATTCTTCCGGCACTAACCGTACCCGCTGCACGGACGTTTCGCCGGGAAGCACCTGGATGCCCGAAACATTGACCGGAATAAATCCGTTTGCCGTGACCTGAATCGTATATTCCGCATACGGCTGCTGTTCCGACGGCTCCATACTGTATTCCAACGGCGGCGTCCTGAGTTCTAACCGCTCCGTCTGACCGGAAGAATTCGTCTTCACCTCTTCAATCGTACTCTCCGGCTCTCCGGTATAGGAAACCGCTACCCGCGCATTTTCAATCGGAAGCCTGCCGGAAGGCGTTTCCACATTGATCTGCAGTCCTCCTTCGTCCGGTGTGTCATTCTGCAGATACCTGATATTTTGTCTGGACATATTGTATCCTCGTATTGCTTCTTAATCATATGATATGCAGCTTTCCGGATTCTGGTGACTGTACGGGAGCGTAGTTTTCCCGTTATTTTTGAATCGTGTTCTTATGATATATAAAATAAATCCGCCGGTCTGTGTGAACGGCAGTTAATAATATCTCCCTGACAATTAACAGCTGTTCCATAGATTTTTGAACCGTTATCGGTTATCCTATAGGTAACGCCGGCAATGCGTTGATCGGAACGCTGCGGTGTCAGATGTAATCAACCGGATCGGAGGAATCTGTTTATGACAATCGGAGAAACTATTAAATCATATCGAAAAAAGCTTGGCCTTACACAGGAAGAACTGGCAGACCGTCTTGGCGTAACGGCTCCCGCCGTCAATAAATGGGAAAGGGGCCATACTCTTCCAGATATCAAACTGCTTGCGCCCCTCGCACGTCTTCTGCATATTTCCACGGACACCCTTCTGTCCTACCGGGAAAATCCTACGAATGAAGAAATTTCCTTATTTATAAAAAAACTGGACCAAAAGCTGCAGACAGCCCCCTATGCAGACGCATTCTCCTATGCCAAAGAAAAACTCCAGGCATATCCCGACTGTCACAGGCTGATTTGGAATACGGCAATCGTATTGGAAGCCCACCTGTTATTTCAGGGCATTGCAGAACGCAGCATATACGACCCGCAGATCTGCGCATGGTTTACACAGGCGCTGGAATCTGAAGAACCCTTTCTAAAAAAATCTTCCGCCGAATCACTGTATCATTTTTATGCCAGAAAAGAACAGTGGGACAAAGCCGAAGAAGCCTTATCGTATTTTTCGGAAAACGATCCTGACAAAACCATACATCTGGCATCTCTCTACAGCAAAACCAACCGGATCCACGACGCCTACCGGCTGTATGAGCAACTGCTGTTTACAGGTTTTAACCGTTTTAAGCTCATACTGCATGCGCTTCGTATCCTCTACATGCAGGAACAAGATTCGGATATGGCGCACAAGCTGGCTGATTTGGAAGGCGGACTGGCAAAACTCTTTGAAATGGGCCGTTACCAGGAAGCAGAGCCGGGACTGGAACTGGCGGCTAATGAGAAGAATGTAAAAGAAACGGAGCGGATCATGAAAACAATGCTGAAACACTATGATACGCTGACCGATTATACGCATTCCCGTCTTTTCCGGCATATACTCCTGAAACCCCAGAACCCCGCTTTCTTTGAAAGAGTAAGATGCGGCTTGATTCAGGGATTTTTGGATGAGGAAAAATTTGGCTATATGAAAGAAACCGCCTTTTGGAAAGAATTAAAAGACAGACGGACTGCCCCTGTTTCAGACAGTCCGTCTATGGAAGTTATATCTCAGGATCGGTTCGCATAGGACGTTCAGACAGATTTCATTTTTACTTTTTTTACTGCCGAATACTTCCCGTACAGCTTGCCGTTCTTTACGTTTGTATATGCTCTCATACGGAAATATACCGTTTTTTTACTCGTTATCTTTTTCTGAAAACGCTTTGCCGACTTCCCTTTCCGCGCAATCACTTTGTATTTGCCTTTTCCGGTTTTCATGCTGATCTCATATCCGTCCGCATTATTTACTTTTTTCCAGGTCAGCTTGACTTTATTTCCGGTACGCTTTAAGGTAAATTTCGGCTTTTGGGGAGCCACTGGCGTCTCCGTTTTCCCGGGTACAGGCGATACTGCCTCTCTTTCCTCCATCCACATCGCTTCCAGTATTTCATCTTTTTGAAGCTGCAGACGATCGCCCGGCTGATATATGTTCATTCCGCAGCTCCAGCCCCAAAACAGATATCCTTCTCTCGTCAGTCCGCACTGCGGCACAGTGACCCATGCGCCCGCTCCCGTCCGGACCATTTCCGGCAGCGTTCCCACTCCGCCGCCTCCGCAATAAGAAAGCGTCACTTCTTTTTTATAGGAAACGACCGGCTCCACATGCATCACCGTATTTCCCTCTGCATGTACCGACAGGCGCAGAACGTCGTCTGCCGATACCGGAATGACAATTCCGTCCGACGCATTGTCTGTACGATACCCACCGTCCTGATCCACGGCGTTCCAGGATGCAAGCGTCTCCTGATCCGGTGAAAAAGAAGAATCTATGTTGGAATATCTTCCTTTTGTAAGCTTTAATGCAAACGGCCGGTCCGAAACGGCTTCCTGCGGGAGCCTGAAATCCACATATCCGTCTTCGGGTACCACAAATGCAGCTGCACCGTCCTTTAATCCGCAGGAGATACTGTCATTTGTAATCATAACCCCGTCCTCCTGCCAGCCGTCGTCATACGTCTTCATATTCTCCCAGCATCCGCCGTCCTCTGCCTGCTTCTGTGCATACCAGAGAGGTCCCTGCCTGTTTGCAGAAGAGGAAAACGCTTCTTCCCGATAACGATGCACCTGGTGCACCGCTTTATAAACCCTCACGTAATCGACACTCATCACCGCCTGATCCCAGTCCGTCGTTTCATCTACCGCTTCACACCAGCCGCCGGTTTTTCCTGTCGCAAGATTCAGTTTCAGATAAAAAAGCGCGTTAAACGGATGCGGAAAATCCAATGGAATCTGCGGCGTTTCGGTTCCCCGCTCGACCACCCAGGATTCCCAGTCCGTAAATGTGGCATAGAGATGATCGTCCATATACATACGGATCACACCGGGTTCCCATTCCATGGAAAACAAGTGGTATGCCTCCGAAAAATCTGCGCCTTCCAGGCGATAAGTTGCTGTCGGATGCCAATATTTATCCGTGTTGTAAAGACCGCAGTGAACTGTCCCATAGCAGACGTCCGGCTGCTGGGAGATCAGTTCCATAATGTCAATTTCCCCGTCTTTGGGCCAGCCATATGTCTCCGTATCCGGCATCATCCAGATTGCCGGCCACATTCCTTTTGCCACCGGAAGCTTTGCGCGGATGTCAAACCTGCCGTAACGCCAGCTTGCTTTTGTTTTGGTCTCAACCATTCCCGACTTGCATAAATATGTATTGTTCCCAACCGTCTCCGGCTCTTCTAACGGCGTTGCTTTTAACTGCAGCGTACCGTCCTTAAGAAAAACGTTTTCATTTTCCAGTTTTCCGTCTTCTGTTGCTGCTGTATTATACTTATGGCTTCCGTTTTCCGGCGTATTCCCGATTCTCCATTTCGTATCATCCAGATATTGTCCGTCAAATTCATCGTGCCAGACCAGTTCATATCCTTCATACTGTGTCACCGCATCTTCAGCATCCTGCACTGTCGCCGCCCGCACTTCCGTGCGCTCCGCCGTTTTCGCCATGCCGAAACTGATGCCTGTCACTGCCGCAGCCAAAAGCAGCGCGGTTCCTGCCATACTCCGATTTTGTCTCCGCATATTACCCTTCCCCCATATTTTCTTAAATTTTGTATCAATTATAGCATACCCACGCTTTTTTGTCTTGAACAATCGGTAAAACCGTCCCAGGATCAAAGGACAATAAAATCATGCGTCTGGAAAGAACCATAAGGTCTCCTGCCCCCTTAATTATCTGACTTTTCTTTGTTTATAAATTTCATTTCAGTTATTACTATATCTAATTAAAATTTTTTCTAATTTTTATTGACATTTCATATTTTTTCAGATATACTAAACATATCAAATAACAAAACAAAATCTTAAGAAACGGAGGTACAGACCACCGAGAACTTAATGAAACACCTCAAAAAATCCTGATAAAAAAGGTAACAAAGCTCGTTCTTCCAAACCGCAGATTCAGGTGAAAACAAGATCAGAATTTCACGAATCTCAAACCGGAAAATAAAAACAGGAGGTACCGTCCCATGAACAGCATAGTTTAAAAGCGGCATCAAATGAATCGATTTGATGCCGCTTTTTTTATGCCGTGCAGACACGGTCCGTGTTCTTATATTTATTCTTTCCGTTTTCCTGATCCGATCAGGTTTAACATCAAGCCGAGGGCAACAACGCATGCTGCCGCCGCTTTCCCGTACATGCTTGTCATACAGGTCATAACTTTGCCAAGATACGGTATCGAAGCGGCCACGCTCCCGATATAGTTCTCATAGGAAACGGGCATGGGATCTTCTGCGTCATTTGCATCCCCTTTTGTCTGAAACGTACCGGAAACGACATTGTTTTTTACTACCCGGTGCGTAATAATGCCCGCATCTTCTTTAGAACTGTAAAAAGCAATGATATCCCGTTCTTTTACATCCTCCGGTTTTTCTTCCCGGACATAGATCAGGCTGCCGACCGGAAGTTTTGGTTCCATGCTGCCGCTCAGCACATGATACATATGAAATCCGGAGCAGCCCGGCAATACGAGCAGGGAACAAAGCGCGATCACAAGCAAAATCAGCGCCGTTCCTGCCGCATTGCAGATGCGCACGGCTGTTTTCTTTTTTCTGCGTTCTTTTTTCATGGCTGTTTCTTTCGGTCCGCTGCAGGTTTTGTTTGTTTCGGTTTTACCGCGTTTGCTTTCCTTCTTTTATGAAGATAGACGGCGGCGATACAAAGAGCCGCTGCGGCTGCGGCGCCGATACCGATATAAACCGGAAGATATCCCATCACAGTACCCGCCTGCTCCGGTTTGATCCTCGCCATCGGAACGTCTTCATCGTCCAGATTTTCCAGTTTCTGCTGATCCAGCGGAACGTCCTCATCCGGAAGAGACACATCCGCGTCTCCGCCGATCGGCGCCCCCTCTTCCTCCGGAGCCTGATCATCCTGCGCCCCGTCTTCTGCCTGCGCCGCGTCCGCTCCGTCGTCATTTGTTTCTCCGGCAGCGTTCCCGCCGTCTGCGGCAGTCGTCGTCGTTGTGGTTGTCACAGGCGTCCCGGGCGCCGTGCCTGCAGGCGGATTTGTCGTTTCCGTGCCGCCCGAAGTCGTTCCTCCGGCAGAAACCGGCGTATAACGGAACGTAAAGACATTCTCCGCTTCATTTGCAGAAAGCGTTTTTACCATATTCAGCGCCTGCGGCTGGTATCCTTCGATATACCGGGAAGCCACAAACTGCCGTTCCCCGACGTTTCCGTAATAGGTATCGCTCTTCATCAACGTTTTTCCGTTCGTATCCTGGTAATTTACCGTATACGCCGCCATGTCACCCTTTACCCCGTAAGCAGCGACAAAATCCCTGTCGCACGCCACGTAAAATGCCGGCGATTCCGCTTCCTCATTATCCCTGCCGGATCTTCGGACGCCTCTGACATAATACCGCTCATCCGTAACTTCCACTGCGTCCTGCGGACGGATCGACACCATATCCCCGTATTTTAGTCCGCTGATCACAACACAGTCTCTGCCGGATGCGATATGCGCCGATGCCGAACCGACGTCAATTCCCGTTCCTGTCAAAATCCCCTGGTTTCCGGCATATAACCGTATCGTATAGGTATATTCTTCTTCCGCTGCCTGCACCGTCCGGCTGCCTGCGGCAATCGTCATACAAAGGACCAGAAAGCTAACGCAAATGTATTTGAAGCATTTCATATCATCTCTCTCCTCCCGTTTCTGCCGTCTCTTCCTCCTGCCTGCCGGAAAGCAGCAGCATGCCGCCGATCAAAAGCAAAAGCCCCGATCCAAACATCAGGATAATATACCGCATGATTTCCGTTTCATCTCCGGTTTTTACGGCGTTTCTGTCCGGTCTTAAACTCTCCGGGTTTCCGGGCGTCGTACTTCCTCCGCCGGAAACGAGCTCTGTTGCAAAATCCATCTGCAGCCTTGCCAGGGTATTCTGGTAATCATTGACAAGCGTTTCGCCGTCCAGCGCGACTTTCAGCTTTACAACGCCGGACGTTGCGTTTTTCATCCGGTCCAGATAAAAATAATTCTGCAGCGTCCTTGTCGCCCCGTGCAGTCCTACGCCGTTAATTTTTCCTTCGCCGCCGAATTTTTCGCTGGAATAAAGTGTCGTCGTCTTGCCGCTTGTATCCGTGTAGGTCAGCAGATAATCGTACGCGCCGCCCGCCGCGTCCCCGGCGTCTTCGAGCGATTCCAGCACTTCGTTTTTCATGTACCAGTCCGCCTCGCCGTCAAACGTGTTTTTGATCGTCACCGTAAGCTCTACCGAATCCCCCGGCTGCATGGCTCCCGCTTCGTCGCTCATATCTGCCGACGTAAAATTGCTTTCCATTTTTTTGCCATCAAAGGTCACCTGCCACCCGGACGCCCCTTTCCGATCTTCTGCGGACACCGTAGCGGAAGACACGAAAAGCAGCGCAGAAACTGCCGTAAGGCTTATGATTTTCCACATTTTCTTCATATACTCCGCCTCCTTTAGAGAATACCAAGCTCGGATGCATCCATGCCCCATGCGCTTTTGATCGCATCTTGGGCATTGTGCGTCTGTACGGCGTCTACTTCTACGTCCACATGAAATTCCACGCCGTCGTATTTATAAGTCGTTGTGATCGTAGTTCCGTTCGTTTTTATCTCTGCATCCGCGGACAGGCTGCCGTCGATACGGATGGTATCGGCAAACGGTTTTGTCTCTGCCCCGGTCTTTAAAATTCCTCTATAAAACAATTCCATGCATTCTGCAGTCTCATTGGGGCTTTTGATCCAACGGTCGGTATTTACCAAATTCAGGTCGATCAGGTCCGGGGAAAGCGAGGTTATTTTTTTCCCGTCCTTCATCCAATACCGATAGACACGCACCCTGACATATTCGTCGATGGTACCGCTGTTTTTTACCGTCAGTTTCTCGTCGTATTTTTTGTTCAGAGCCAGTTGTTCGCCTTCGCCCAGCATACGCGTAAGCAGTGCGCCGTTTACGGAAGAACCGCCGCGGTTGTTCGTTACCTTCCACTCTTTTCCGCTGTAATCCCGGCTGCTTACCGTCTCTCCGTTTTCCAGCAGGCTCACGCCGATCTGCGAAACCGTAATTTCCGCCACGTAGTTGTCGCTGTAGTACGTCAGGGCGGCTCTTGTACTTCCTACCGCACTTCCCAGCAGAAGCAAAATGGATGCCGTAAACATCAGATAGGTCAGCTTTTTCTTTCTCATCGTACGCCGGCCTCCTCTCCCCGTCCGTCGGCAATCTTTTCATAATCCGTATAGACCGTATTCCAGTCCGCCGTCGCTTTTCCGTCTGAATCATAGACCACCGGCGTGCATTCCTGGATCACGACGACATGGAAGCTTTCCTTATCAAAGTCCTCCGGAAGATCGCCGATCTTCACATCCAAAATTTCCGTGCTTGCCCCCGCCGGAAGAATCGGACCGTAATACCAGTATCCGTCTCCTTTGTCGTATGTCCAGAGATTGCCGCTCTCGCTTTTGTCCTGGTAAGAAATTTCAAACCCGCCGCCGTAAAATACCTTAACACGCACAAAGCAGTCGTTGATCTGCGATGTATTTTGGATCGAAATATGCTTTGTCATATCGCTGACATCTTCTTTGATCTTTGTCTGGGAACCTAAATGTATCACCTGGCTGCCGCCTGCAGACACGTAAGTTGTAAAATATGCCGACGCCCCCGGCAATGTCAGGGCTGCGGTCATGCAAAGAGCCGCCGCCGCAAGAGCGGCCGTCCGTTTCCTGCCGTCTGTCTTTTTCATTTTCATCACAGCCCCTTTCTATTCTCCCGCCGTCGGGTTTTCCCATATCCAGCCGCCGTCGCCGTCTGACTGGAACCGGTTTGTTACGCCGTACCCTCCGCGGTTACCGCCGTCGTACCGGTTGGTAAACGATACCTGCGCCACGCTGCCGGCTCCCGCTTCTACCGCGGCGTCAGACCAGACGACCGCCGTTCCTTCTTTGGAACCGACTACCGTATAGCTGGCTCCGGAATAAATTTCCGTTACCGTAAGCGTCAGGCCTGCCGGAATATGCTCCAGTGTAACGGTATCGCTTCCCGCCTTTGAAAACGTCATGCTCTCCACTTCATCGTATTTTATGACGCCGTCTTTATCTTTTCCGATAATCCGGAATACAAATGTCGTCTTTCCAAGCGTCTCATTAAAATTTTCAAGCGTTTTTCTGATATTCAGTTTTCCGAACTGTGGTATGGCCTCCGGCTTTAATCCGATTACCGTATCATATACCCATTCGTCGCTTCCCGTTCCTTCTGACGTATACGAGCTGCCCGGCAGCGCCGTCAGGTAAGGAGAAAACTCATATAAAACAGTATAATCCGGATTATAGGAAGCTTCCGGTACTACCAGGTACATCCCCGGCAAAAGACCGGAAATCACACCGTATGCCGCCTGGCTGCCGCCCTCTTGTTTTTTTACGACTGCGGTCTGGTCCGCCAAAAGAGACTTCTCCGTCCGAATCCGGTCCGCCTGCTGCGCAAGTTTCTGCCAGTCCTCCGCCGTAAGGGACGATCCCTTTCTGTCGATTACGCGCAAATCCAACCCGGCAAACGCATCCTCGGATGTAAAATGCTGTCCCGTGATATCCACATCCGCCACCCGATATACCGACACCGGAATCGACATCTGATTAAAATCCTCAAGATATGCGTCATTGCTGCCGGAAGAGGCTCCGATTTCCACTGAAACCGTAAGACTGCACGCTCTATTTTTATCCACCTCATTTGCCGCATGCGTCTGCAGCAGGCTGATGCAAGGCAGTAAGAGCACAGCCGCAAGAGCCAGTACATATCCTGTCTTTCTTTTTCTCCCTAACTTCAACTAAATTCCCTCCTTATTGTCTGTTCTTCCTTTTCATGACCTGCCGCATCCATAAAATCAAAAGCAATGTCACGCCAAGACCGAATAACAAGTACAGCATATAGTAGTTTTGGATCGCCTGTACCATAGACTCTACAGGCGTAGACTCCAGCTCACCGTCATAGGGAACCCGGTGTCCCCGGACCAAAAGACGGTGGCTGTTTACCCCGTAGGGCGTGCAGGTAAACAACGTCACATAGTCTTCGCCTTCTTCTATCTTTAATGCTTCTCCCAGCGCATCAAAGTCGTCTTTTTCGATCATCGGAAGAATCCGGTCCACTTCATATGCCAGATCCTCATTTAAGATATGCAGGTAAAACCTGTCGCCTTTCCCTAACTGGTCAATATCGGTAAAAAGCTTTGCGCTGGGCAGTCCGCGGTGCGCGGAAAGAACGCTGTGGTTTCCTTCTCCCCCGATCGGAAGCTTTGTACCGTTTAAATGCCCTGCGCCCGTATTCAACACTTCTTCATCGGTTCCATGATAAACAGACAGCCGGACATTGATCTTGGGAATCGTCAGATACCCCATAATGCCGTCTCCCATGACGTTTAACACCTTAAAATATTCCGTTCCCCGGATATCGCCGGAATCTTCTATGCCGAAGATATCCGTAAGGATACTGTTCTGGGAAAATGTCTGATTATAGGCTCTTGCCGCCGCCCATGCTTCTTCGAAATCCTCTTCTTTCATCTGACTGACCGCCGAATCGTACTGCGAAATCAACTTTGACTGGCGGTAAGTGTTCCACTGGTCGGAAATCGTCGGGTATGCAAGAATCCCGAATCCTACAAGGAATAAAAGGCCAAAGAAAAATGACGATAATTTCCTTAACATGACGTATCCTCCCCGTCTTCCTTCAACCAGTCGTTTATTTCCTGTTCTCCAAGCGCCCGGCTCTCTTTGAGCCAGTCGTCAAGCTCCTGTTCACTCGGTTCCTTTCCTGCTTTCAGCCAGTCGTCAAGCTCCTGCACTTCGGGTTCTTCACCCGTTCTGCCGGATTCACCGACGCCAGGCTCTACTGCCCTGCCCGCTTCGCCGGTTCCAGGCTCTTTCGGCTCTTCGCCTTCCCTGTCCGTTGCATCCGTTTCCTGTTCTTTTCGCTCTTCGCCGTCCCCGCCCGATGCAATCGGCGCCTGCTCTTTTGGCTCTTCCTTTGGCTTTCCCGATTCGTCCGGATTCGGCGCTTCGTTTGGCAGAGATTTTACCGCCAGGCGGCGTTCCCTGCGATAAAGAAAGATACAAAATACAACGGTGACCAGAATTCCCACAACGACCCATAACAGGTAATTCGTATGCAGGCTCATATTGCCAAGCGGAATTTTTTCATCCGCAAGCAGTTCGGGCTCGTAAGGCACCCTGTGCCCGCGGACCAAAAGCCTGTGGCTGTTTACCCCATAAGGCGTACAGGTCAAAAGCGTCACCAGGTCTTTGCCGTCTTCCACTTCCAGATCCTTTGTGTCTTCCGGCACAACGGTGGAAATCTGATCCACTTCATAACAGAGCGTCTCGTCTAATATATGCAAAAGGAAATGATCCTTTTTTTCCATCTTATCCAGGTCGGTAAACAAAGCCGCGCTGGGCAGTCCGCGGTGTGCGGAAATCACCGCATGCGTACTCTTGCCGCCGACCGGAAGGGAACTTCCCTCCAAATGTCCCGCTGCTGTTTCCAAAACGTCTTCTTCCGTCGTATGAAAAACCGGAAGCGTAATATCGATCTTGGGAATTTCAATCGTCCCCATCACGCCGGTCCCGATAATATTTAAACAGGACATATAAGCTTCATCCCTGCCCGGTTCCTTTACATTTGCAAACGAATCCGGAAGAATGCTCGGAAGGAGCGCATTGTTATAATCTACCGCCGCTTGTTTTTCCGCCGCATAATCGATCGTACCTGCCGCTTCTTTCGCGGCGACTTCTTCTTCATAGATGCCGATCAGCTTCTTCTGCCTGTAATTGTTCCATTCGTTTGCTACCAGCGGATACAGCAGCAGGGAGAACCCGGCTAAAAATAAAATGGCGATCCATAATTTATTTGTTCTCTTTTTCATCCGGACTCTCCTTGCTGTTGAATCATCTGTTTCCTGTCTTTTTTATATTCCGGAGCAAACATATCTGCCCCGGAATATGGAAAACATGTGTATGGTTTCTTTATTTTGCAGATTTTCTACGGCTTGCGAAGAATAATCCTGCTGCAATGATCATGATCAGGCAGCCGCCGATCGTGAAGATTGTGGTACCGATGCCACCGGTGGAAGGCAGGGAAGATAACTTCGTATTCAAAATCGGCGTTTCATCTACAGCGCCATTCTGAGCTGATTTATCAACCGTACCGTTATTAAATACCAGCGTATCATTCAGTTTTACTGAAATATTCTCATCCTGATCATAATTTACTGCAAATGTGTTTGTTTTCAGAACCGTGAACGCATCTTTGTCTGCTTCTTTTACAGAAACTGTGATCACCCAGGAAGCAATTCTCCTTTTTACGGTCTCATTATAAACAGGTTTAAAATTGATCGAGTAAATATTTGTATTCAGGGTATATCCTTCCGGAGCCTTTGTCTCTTTCAGGTAGTATGTCGTGCCTTCTCTAAGCTTTCCGCTTGCCGCTAAACCTTTGACTTTCAACTGGCCGTTTGCATCAGATACGATAGGATTGCTAAATGCCGAATTCGTATACTCGTCTTCACAGAATTCATCCGTATAGAGTTTAAACTCCGCGCCCGCCAACGGTGTAGGAGAAGCCGGCGTAACGCTCTCACCGCTCATTTTCGTCACAATTTTATCTGTAACGGAACCCTCCACGGCGCCGTCAAGATCGAATGTATAGGTGTAGGTTTCATCCTCTTCATGCCCGTCGTTTCCATCCACCTTGGAATCACGTGTATAATCAAGCTCTGCTTTATTCTTATTTGCAATCTGGTTTATAGTTGCATTTGCATTTAATGTTGCAGAATATGTAAGGCGAAGCACTTTTCCTGCATAGCTGTTCAGCGTATATCCGCCGTCTGTTACAAAATTAAGTACGAGGCTTCCGCCGCCGTTTGTATTCGGCGTTCCGTCCACATCATAAAATGTCTCATCCAATGACTGTACAGCAGTAAATTCATTGCCGTTCATCGTGCCGACTTCTACTTTAAGATCTCCCTTGTAAGTCAAACCTGCGTCAAATGTATCGGTGATTGTAAACTTCGGATAATTTCCTCCGTAATAAGGAATCGGATTTACCACAACTTCATATTCTACGTCATCCCCGATGTTGACAGAATTGCTGTCCTGCGTTCCGTTGCTGTTTTGAATGTTTTTGTCGAGCGTCGGGTTATTCTGGATTTTTACCCATCCTTCGGCAAGATCATCCTTTACCGTGTAGTCGCCCAGATCGATGTTGCCCTCGTCGATGCCGTTCTGCGTACCGTTAGCATTCGTGTAGTAAAGTGAAAGAACCACGTTGCTATAGATACTTTTTTCCGCTCCGAGGATCACTACAAGATAAGACCCCACCGGAACATTTGCGGTATATGTCGTTCCGTCTGTAGAAGTCATCTCTTCCTTGACTCCTTTTACCCCACCGGCACTTTCCGTCACTGTACCTGTCGCCTGGTCCATCGTAGGATTGATGATACTCAAAATTTCCGTAAGCTGTTCGTCTGTCACTGTAATTTTGCTGGGATCGGTCGTAGCCGTCATATTGCCGTACAGCTGCTTGTAACCGGAAAATGATCCGCCGGCATAATTTGCCTTCACAATCTGATAAGCCATGACTTTGATCCCGTCCTCCGGCGTCACTCCGCTGATGGAAATCGTACCTCTGTCATCCTCTGTTCCATACGTGCCGTCATCTCCCGGGGTTGTCGTTGCAAACGCCGTCAAAGACATCCCCATCACCATTGCCAGTGTCAATAACACTGCAAACAATCTTTTGATTTTTTTCATGTTCATTCTCCTTTTCTTTTTCATCAAATTTTTTTCAAATTCCTGTGCGTATTTTGCGCACTGCGCTTTGTACGATGCACGGGCCGCCAAAAGTGTTTCTTCTAACCACCCAGCACCTCCTTGCGTTTGTTTCTATATAGGATCAGCGCTCCGGCCAGCATAAGCAGCGTTCCGCCAATCGAATACCAATAGATTCCCCTGCCGCCTGCATTTGGCAGCTCATAGGTCTTATGATTCGTGATCAAAAACGGATCTTCTCGATTTCCCGCATGTTCATTGTCCTTGATTGTTATAACATATTCCATGGTTTCCCGGTTCAGTGTAATTTCAACCGGAATCGGGCGCTTCGCCAAGCTATAGCCTTCCGGCGCTTCTATTTCTGTCAGCCGGTAGATGCCCTCGGTCAGATGCTTAAACGAAATCAATCCCGATTGATCTGAGGTTCCTTCTCCTGCCGCCTCCCATAATTCTTCCTGTCCCTTTTCTAAATCCTCTTTCTGCACCTGTTTCTCCAATTTAAATTTTGCACCGCGTAATGCTTGATCCGTCTCGGTTACATCTACTTTTCGAATAGTAAATCCGGCGAACAGGATTTGCGCGGAAACAAAATTGGATTCCATATTTTTTCCGGAGAATGTTTTTACCCGATATCCAAAACTGTTCGTTGCTTTTAATGAGGTCGTACTTCCGCTTGTCTGCTCAACGCTTTCCTTTTTCTCCAATATCTTGTAAGATTCCTCCGATAACGTATCCGTCACCTTTACCGGTATGATAAAATCCTGTCTCTGTTTTGCCGGTATTGTAGTTCCTTCCTCTGCAACAAATTTAAACGCTGTAATTTTATCCCAGCCAATATCGGCGGCTGTCTGCTCCTGCATCCATATATCCGTATCCGCCATTTCATCCATACTTTTGGAATATACTTCCCGGCAGTCCGTATAATAAACCTGATACCCTGCCGGAGGCGTAATCGGTCCCGAAAGGTTCACGGTATATTCGGAACCGCGCCCGGCGGAATGACTGATGTTGAAATCATCGATCTTCGGCATTACGTCATAGACGACTAATCCTTTATGCGGCATATCCGCCGAATTGACCACGCTCAGTTTATACTGGAAACTGTCCCCGACTCCCAGAAACAGATCCACTTTCTTTCTCCATGCTTCCGTCCCTGCGGGAGCAATAAACTTCTCGGCATAAACCCCGCTTGGTGCCTTAACGATACAGACGGCTTCCGCTTTTCGGATCAATTCACCCTGATCTCCATCTCCGTCCAGATCATATCGATCCGGTTCGCTTTCCTGCGTCGTCACATCCTCAAAGTCGTCGGATAACAGATATGCCTGATTCGTAAACGAGCCAACCGACGCATCCTCCGGTACATTGGTATAATAAGTAATGCACACTCTTCCCGTTTCGCCGTCACTCTCATCCAGGACTTCTTTGATTTTATTTGCATTCAAGTGAAAAATTACGGCGTTTCTGCCTGAATTTTTATAATTTTCTTTTACTTTCGTTTCTGTTATGTATTCACCGCCTATCCCAATCCTGGCAAACTCAAAGGATTCGGGCAGCAAATCGACAATGCGCATATCCTCATATAAAACGCCGTCCCGAAGCGCTCCTATGATTTCTAACATCCATGGCTTATCTTTTTGTCCCAGTACAACGTCTCCATACAAAGACTGTTTTTGAATTTTGATATTTTCATTTGTTTCGATCAGAAGAAAACTGTTTTGCGCCATAATCGTGGTATACGTACTGCCGCGCCAATATTCTACTTTCGCTTTGTTGACATAGGAATTTGTATGCGTTGTCTCCGCGTCTTCCGGTTCATTCACATTATTCTGTACCGCTCCTTCTTCCACCCGGATATAATGCGGTTTATCCGGATTCCGGAACGTCGTATACACTCCTACACGAATCTTTTGCCCGAGTTTTAGCTTATAATCATCTTTCATGTGAATATAAAATTCTTTATATTCCTTCTCCGGATTTAAAACCAATTCCTGATAATATCCCCAGCCATACTCATATACATTTCTGCTAAAGTCAGCTGTCTCATATCGATCGGTTTCACCCTCATATGTGACGGCCTCTACATACGCAACCCTGCTTTCAGCCATCCAGTCACTCTTATTTTCCGTCTCCAGCCGGAGACTGGATAGCTTTAATCTGTCGTCTATCCCAAAATCCGTAACGGTAATATTTTCAAACGGAATCACGCTCTCTGAGTTTTCAAACTGGATACCCCATTGGTAGAGCTTCGAACGCATAATCTGGGTATCCATAATAACATTCGACGAATTATACTTGGCAAATCCTCCCCCAACCGGCTGATCGGTTAACGTAAAAATCAAATTGTCGTTTACAATATCATTTTTCTCAGCCTCTGAAGGATCATGCGGATGACAGTCTGCCTGCACCTGATTGAGCAGATCCTTCTTTAAAAATCCTGTATCCTGCTGCTTTTCGTCTAAAAGAGGTTCCTCAATCGCACAACCGGGAAATTGTAATTTCAATTCTACTTTTTGAATCTTTTCTTTTAAATCTAACGCCGCTATCCAATGCGGTTGTCCGTCTGCACGCGTTGTACAGGACTGATCCGTATGGACCGTATAACTTACGGTTTTTTTGTCCGATCCTATCGTCCATCCGGGATTTACCTCCGGATCAAATTTTGCCACACGATCATTGCCGTCTTTATCCTGATAGACAGGCAGTATATCTGTCAGAGTGACCGTATCGTACTCCCTGATATACCAATCGGCCCCGCCAAGCTTATACCAGAAGCTAACGTATTCGCCGTCTTTGATCTCTTCTCCATCGATTTCGGCGGAAACTTTCGTATAATCTTTCGACATATTGTCATACAGATTCGTATTGACATACTTGATAACATTCGGCTTCTCATAAGTCGCACGGTATATATTTTCCGCCGTATCATCCGATTTTCCCCCTGCTTCAATTGTCGCAAAAACTTTCAGCTGGTAATCTTCCGGAACAATACCGCCTATAAAATTCATATGAAACTCATACTGCATCTGACCCGTCTGCTCATAATCCAGAAATTTCACACTAAGGTTATAATAATCCCCCTCTTCTGTAACCCCAAGCATCTCATGCGGAATCTGATCCTGCGGAATGGGCATAAAGCCAATTGAATTTTTATCTATATATTTCTTAGGTAAATGAATCGTCAGCGTCACGTCTCCCAGTTCCAGATTACCCTCTATGTCCTTGGTAAACAAATCAAAGTATCCTATCATCTGCAAATGCGCACGGTCTGCAGAGCCTTCCGGTTTTTCGTTATGAGCCTTCTTATCGCCGTAACGCAGCTCCAGCATCAACTTGCCGTCGCCTTGCGCTGCCGGTACGACCGCTACCCATGCCGGTATGTCGCTGTCTGCAGTCTCCACTTCATCTGTGGTTGCTATGTTCTCCTCGTTTACATGCGTATTTTTAAATGCAGACGCAAGCTCTGTCAGCTTTAGATAAGCGGTAATGCCTTGATCCTCAGCCGGATACCGGTTCACGCGAACCTCATTTCCGCTGTTTCCTTCTATTACTTCAATTTCACGCGTTTCACTGTCATAAGCAGAAACGATCCCCATTTGATTTGGCGTTTCCTGATTTTCTCTTTGTAAAAACACCAAATCGCCTGTTTTCGGCTCATAATCCGCCGGCGCTGTCAGGAAAGCAGCATTTTCTTCCCTTATTTTGATAAACTCCTCCTGCCATTTTGCAGTATCCGTCTCTTCCGGGAACAATCCGGACTCTTTGATCCCCGCATAATGCATACAGAAGCCGACAAACGCCGCGTCCCAGTCTGCGTACATGTTTCCTGCAAAATGCCCGTAACGCGTATATCCCTTATGAACGCCTCCGGCTCCGATCGTATAATTCGCCGTGCTTTCTTTATAACCGATCTGCGCACGCGCCGCGTCCGCTAAATCTTTTCCCCAGTGACCGCTCCACTCTGTACCTGTATACATCCGGTCCCAGGACGCCGGGTCTTCCACATCCGCATCCGTGTCAATGTAGCACGCATCTGTATGTATATGTTCTTCTTCTTTGCAAATCAGTTCTTTTTCGTAGCAGTCGTCTGTGTGCGTATGACCTTCTCCTTCTTCCATACCGCAGAGAAAGCCCTCCGGAACCGTATAGCATGCATCCGTATGCGTATGGCCTTCCGATTCTTCCATACCGCAGAGAAAACCTTCCGGAACCGCATAACATGCATCCGTATGCGTATGGCCTTCCGAAATAGCCGCTTCCGTTCCCTCTTCGCCGCCTGCCGATTCTTCCTGTCCGCAGATCAGCTCTTTTGGAGGACGGCACTCGTCTGTGTGCGTATGGCCTGCCGATTCTTCCTGTCCGCAGTTTAGTTCTTTCGGAGGACGGCACTCGTCTGTGTGCGTATGACCAATCCCTTCCTGCAAGCTGCAGACCAGAGCTTCTTCGTAACAGTCTTTCCCGTGTTCATGCTCTTTGAATCCGCACTGCGCCTTTCCCGTCATGGCAATCCCATACTGCGTCAGGATACTCATCACGCTTCCGGCTACGATGACAGCCAAAAGCAAAACGGCAATTCCAACCCTTCTGCTTTTTCTGTGCCTCCTGTTCCGTTCATCCAAATACTCTTTTACAAGTTTCTGCATCTTCTTCACCTTCCTAAAACGCTTCCCATACGTGCCATCGGCCATGCCCGAAATACCACTTTGCCGACAATCTGCTCTTCGTCCACGCATCCGATCGACCGAATACGGCTGTCAATCGATATGGCTCTGTTGTCTCCCAGCACAAACATCATTCCCTCCGGCACCCGGTAAGGAAATTCCAGTTCACATTTCCCCAGTTTTTTTTCTCCCATATAGGGTTCGTCAAGTTTTTTGCCGTTGACATACACATCGCCTTCTTTGCCTATCTCTATTTCATCTTCCGCAATGCCTATAACTCGTTTTAACAGCACTCTGCCGCCGTAATAAAATCCAATGACATCCCCTTGTTCCACTTCCTTTGTCTGGCGGATTACGATGATCTCTCCGTCTTTAAGCGTCGGGGCCATGCTGTTTCCGTTGATCCGTATCAAGATAAAGAGCCTTGTCGCCAGCAGCGCCGTAATCGCTGCCGCAACAACAAGCGCCGCCGCTATTTGATAAAGCGTCTTGCGGAATGTATATTTCGCTTCTTCCCTGGCAAGCTCTTCCCGCAGCAGGTATATCGGAGGAATTTTTATTTTTTTCTCCTCAGATATTTGTTCCTGCGGATTCCCGTTTTCCATCACAGGTCACCCGAAGCCGCGGCTGCCGCTCGATAAGCCGATTCCTGCGTTTTTGCCGAAATTTTATTTCTTTCAAAACCTGCCGGCGTCTGTTCGGGCTTCATCGTTACCACATGTCCGCTGCGGGATACGCTCTGTTTTCCCCCGATGCCTGCCGGACGCCTGGAATCGAAAGGGTTCTGCCTGTTTTCTATCTTTCGAACGCTTGAGAGATATTGTTCCGCCGCACGCTGCGCTTCTTCAAATATTGCATTCAGCCGCTGCGTCGCCCCTGTGATCGATCCGGCTTCTTCCATTTCCCGCTCTCTCTGCGCTTTTATTTCTTCGATTTCACGTTTCAGTTCCGCGATTTTTTCGTCTTTTTGGTTCAAACGTTCATCCTTGACATCCAATTTCTTCTTTAAACGCTCGTAACTTTCCATCACGGCATCTATTTGCTGTTTTATTTCGTCTGCTTCCTGTGAAAGCCTCTCCGTCTCTTCGCACTGCACCAAAAGCATCTGCAAAAGCTCTCTGCGCTTTAACCTGCGTAATTCTTTTTCCGCCATAGTCTCTATTCTCCGTCCCTTGTCCGTTGAATTTTCTTTATTTCTCCATGTTTTTCTAATCACGTAATCCTCTTTTCATTCTGCAAGAATCTCATCCATCAACTGGATCAATTCTATTCCGCTGTGAAATACGGCCTCATGGTTTTCTTCCTGCCAGACGATCTTACCTTGCCAGGTATGATGTTCCCGGAAAAGAATCTGTATACGAAAAACGGCTGCGCCGCCCGCGGTGTGATCCAACGATGAAACAAAAGGCATCGGGCGCTTCGGACAATCCTCCAGCTCAAGCAGGCTTCCCAAAAGCAAAACCATCTGTGAGAGGCTTTGCAGTTCTTCTGTTTTATCCAGACGCGGATGCTGCAGATAGCCGTTCATCCTGCCGTTGCAGTACGACAGTACCGTAACGACCGCTTCCCGGCTATGACAGGGCGTCATTTGTTTCGGAATCATCCTGTGATCACCGCCTTTTTCCATCATTTACAGAAGTACTATAACAATCTCCTGTTAGCTGACCGTTATTTTCTGCATAAATTTGATCATTTATTTACCGCTCCGTCCGGACATAGCGCAGAAAGCCGAAAATTCAGCCTTGCATTGGAATGCCGATACGTCTTATGGAAAGAACATGCCAGCCGGTTCGTCACAACCTGCGCATGTTCCGCATTCGCTCCCGTCAGCATCAGAATATAAGCCCCTGCGGCAATTCTTGCCACCGGGTCTCCCGTCCGAAGCCCCTCCTGCAGAATGCGTTCTAACCGCCTGACATCCGTCGTAAGCGGCGCACTGCCGTCCAAACTGACGATCACAAGCGTGGAGATATGGCCGGACCTCGCAAGATGCCGGCGTTCTAAGGCAACGATATTCTGAAAAACGCCAAAGCTGCAGAAAAAAGCCTGCTTTGCCGGAGCGTCCTCACATACCAGACGAAAAATGTCCTCTTCGTCTCCTGTCCGGTGCCTGCAAAAACCAAGCGCGAGCGTATGAATCTGTTCGATTTCTTCTGTAGGAAGCAGCCCCAGTTCCTTTAACAGGCGTTCCTTAAAACAACGGTATTTTTCCACCGCCTGTTCCGGCTGCCCCATCGCGATCAACGCACGCATTTGATACGCGGTAAACTCTTCCATATAAAAATCAACCTGATACGCCTGGCTGCAAATGCCGACAATCTGCGTCCACTGCTCCTGCTCTTCCAAAAAAGGCAGCAGCCTTTTGCATCCTTCCAGATATAGCGTCCGGTAATATTGCCTGGGTTCTCTGGTCCACTCGCTGTCGTTTCCGGCAAGAAAATCTCCTTTATATAAGGAAACCGCCTGCCGCAGTTCTTCCATACACGCTCTGCTGGATTCTTTTCCTGCCTTTAAGCATGCCTCTTCAAATCGTTGTGTATCGAGCCTGATGGAAAGGTTCGGATTCCATGCGTAACAGCCGCTCAGTGTCTTTAGCATCTCCTCCTCGTTCGGAAACATATGCTTGAGCAGATTCCGGATCTTATAGATCATGTTGCGAAGCACATTTGCCGGATCGCTGCTTTCGTTTTCTGTCCAAAAGGTATCGACAAGTTCTTCGGCAGTAATGTTTCTTGCATGGTTTACGATCAGATACTGTAAAACCGAGAGCGTTTTCTTCCCGGTATTCTGCAAAATCCTGCTAACCTCGTTTGCGTTTTCACCGCTGTCCGGCTTATTTGCCGTTACTGGAACCACGGCATAAGAAAAGGATCCCAGCAGATTAAAACAAATACACTTTTTCTCTTCCATCTTCATTCGCCATCGGATCTTTTCTCTTCTCCGGCTGGCATCCTCCTTAATCCTACGATTCGGAAACTTCTTTTCCCCCGTCAAGAGCTCCGTCGATCAGTCTGACTAATTCTAATGCACTTCTGAAATATTCTTTTTTTTGTTCATCTACCCAGGTAACCTCTCCCTGCCAGCTTGCATGCTGTCTGTGGGATACGCGGATGATAAACGTAGCGTCCGTTCCTCTTTGTCTGACCACATCCTCAAATGTCTCCATTTTCTTTTTTTCCTTTCGCTGAAATTCCGAATTTTCCGGCAGTTTGCGGCTCTTATGCCCTGCCCTTCGGTTTCTGTAAAAGCTCCTGTTTTCTGTGGATGCAAACGGAAATCGTATTTCGTCATAAAAAGCATCCATCTGCTTCATTGCTTCAAACAGCGTATCAAACCGAATACCGCCCTTCGTATATTGGTGGTACAGCCGTCCGTCCTGCCGTTCGGCGCTGTATGAATCCATGCAAAGAACCACCACATTCGGACCGTGCCAAATAATTCTCTCCCGTTCGGTTTCATCTACTGCAAGATCGGGCTTTTGCCCCAAATTTCGCGTCTGGCCATCCATACGTTTCCTCCATAAAAATTTTCGCAGAGTAGACAGCTCTACGTAAAAAACGCCGCCGGTATCCGGATTACCGGATGATTCGGCGGCGCTGACGCGCATGCTGACGGCAAATGGCATTCCGTGCCTGTTAAGATTCCACAGTCAAAAACCCGGAGAGCCTTTGCATATTTTCCCGTTTTAACTCCATGGAAGGATGGACATAGCGGTTCATGGTAATGCTTACGCTGGCATGCCCCAAAATTTCGCTTAAGCTTTTTACATCAAATCCCATTTCCATGCATCTCGTTGCAAACGTATGGCGAAGCACATGGTAATTCGCGTCTTCGATTTCACAGCATTTTAATAAGCGTTTAAAGTGATTCTGCATGGTACGCGGTTCAATCCATCTGGTTTCGCTGCCTGTCAAAAAATAACCGGAAGAAGATTTTTGGATCGACCGCATAAAAAACGACAGCTCTTCGGGAAACGGAATTCGGCGGATCGAACATTTGCTTTTGGGAGACGTTACAATAATCTTGGTTTTTGCGGTACTTTCCTCCCTGTCCGTATCTTCTATTTGAATCCGCTGCATCGTCTGGTGCACATAAAGCGTTTGTTCCGCAAAGGAGATATCTTCCCATTTCAACGCACACAGCTCCCCTACGCGGATCCCGGTAAACAGGCAGAGTAAAATACCAACGTTTTGGATGCATAAATTTGAACGAATATGGCTGCATAAAATCTGCTGTTCTTTGGGACTGAATATGCGCATTTCTTTTGCGTCCTGTTTGACCGTAACGTTACGGGCGTCGCAAAGGATCGGAATATCCCTGCTGTCACAGAACCTAAGCATGTTGCGGATCAAAGAAAGCGTATCCGATACTGTCTTTGCCGACAATCCGTTTCCTTTATTTCCGCCGGATACCAGAAGGTCCTTACAATAACTTTCCAGCCTGGCATGGGAAAGGTCCAACAGGCACATCTTCCCCAGCTTCGGACTGACATAAGAGTTCCAAAGATTCCGGTATTTTATATAGGTAGATTCTTTAATCAAAGGCCTGATATGGCAGAACCATTCCTCCGCAAGCGCACTAAACCGTGGTTCCTTTTCTGCGCCTGTTTTGTTTTTTTTCATAGAATCTTGCATTTTTAGGGCATTCTGAAGTTTTAACCGTATCTCTTTGTAAGAATGTGCATATACATAACCATATACCGCTTTCCCCGTATGTGTTCGGTCTTTGATAAAACGTCCTTCCCATCTTCCGTCTTTCCTCTTATAGATGTTTTCTCCTCTTTTTGGCATAATTCAATTTCCTCCTTTTCTATGACTATTATTTTGACGGCTAATAGAAAAAAGTGATAGTAAAATTTTGTTTTGTCTCTAAAAAATTATTATATTCCGCTCCCATGCGTATTTTTTATGCCAGGGAACCGGGTGTTGCTTCAAGGAAATTCGCCGGATTCATATTGACAACAGGATTTATTTTTTATAAAATACATGTGATTATTAATGGGAGAAGATTCGTAGAACTGTCTACTCTTTGAAAATTTATACACTCTTCCCCTCAAATTATAGAAATTATTCGAAAAAACAAAAAAGGCGCATGCACGTAGGTCATACGTTGCATACACCTTTCTATTATTGTTCCGTTCTATTTTCAGGGACGTCCCGAACATCAAATCCCATGATACGGCTCATCTGCGCCTTCTTTTATTGCCTCTTTCCCGCTCCCGCCAGATTTAACACCACGCCAAGTAAAATGACACATACCGCAGCCGCCTTACCGTACCGGGAGGTCATACAGGTCAGCACTTTACCAAGATACGGAACCGTAACCGCCACCGTTCCGATAAAATTGTCATACGGAACCGGCATGGGATCCTCTGCTTCATTTGCATCTCCTTTTGTCTGAAAGGTACCGGACACGACATTGTTTTTGACTACCCGATGCGTGATAATGCCGCCGTCTTCTGCCGAACCGTAGAAAGCAATGATATCTGTTTCCTTCACTTCTTCCGGCTTTTTCTCACAGACATAGATCAGGCTGCCGACCGGCATGCCCGGTTCCATGCTGCCGCTTAACACATGGTACATATGATATCCGAAGAAACCCGGCAGAACCAGCAGAGCACATAAAACAATCACTGCCACAATCAGCGTTGTTCCCACTGCGCTGCAGGCTTTGCACGCTTTTTTACGGTTGTTCTGTTTCTTTTTCATGGTTTTTGTGACCCATCCGGCGTTCCTCGATCCTTTCCTGCCGCTTTTGCGGGAAGCGTTTTTTTCCTTTTATAAAGATAAATGACAGCAACTGCCAGTACTGCAGCGGCTGTAGCGGCAATCCCGGCATAAATAGGGAAATACCCCATCAACCCTGCCTGCTCCGCTTTTATGTCTGCCAGCGGAACTTCGCCGTCATCCAGGTTTTCCAGCTCCTGCTGATCCAACGGAACATTATCGTCCGGAAGCGGCACGTTCGCATCTCCTCCCGGAGGAGTTTCCCCGCCTTGCTCCGCCGCATCGGCATCCTGTGCGTCTGCCGCGCCGGCATCGGCATCCTGTGCCCCCGGCGTCCCGCCACCTGCTGCGGTGGTCGTTGTCGTCGTCCCCGCTGTCGTCGTCCCCGTTGTCGCCGTTGTCGTCGTTCCGCCCGGCGCAGGCGTCGTTCCCGCCGCAATCCGGGTATACCGGAACGTAAATATATTTTCCGCGGCATTTGCCGAAAGTGTTTTTACCATATTTAAAGACGAGGGCTGGTAGCCTTCGATATAACGAGAAGACACATACTGCCGTTCCCCGATGTTTCCGTAATACGTGTCGCTTTTCATCAGCGTATTCCCCGCTTCATCCTGATACGAAACCGTATACTCCGCCATATCTCCCCGGACGCCGTAAGCGGCTACAAAATCTCTGTCGCACGCCACATAAAACGCCGGTGACTCTGCCTGTGCATTGTCCCTTCCGGATCTTCTGACGCCTCTCACATAATACCTCTCATCTGTTGTTTCTATCGCATCCTGCGGACGGATATATACCATATCGCCGTACTGCAGCCCGCTGATGACGGCACAGTCATCCGAAAAAGAAATCCTGGCTGTAGAAGAGCTGATCTCTACACCGCTGTTGGTAATGGTTCCCTGATTTCCGGCATATAGGCGAACCGTATACGTATACGCCTCTTCTGCTGCCGATACCGCCTGACTGCCGGATATGGCCATTAAAAATAAGATCAGAATACTCATGCCCGCGTTTTTCAACCATCTCATACCATATTCTCCCCTCTTTTAAGTTTCCTCTTCCTGCTGGCGCCGCAGCAAAAAAATTCCTCCGGCCAAAAGAATGAGCCCGGACCCAAACATCAATACCACATAACGCATGATCTTAGTTTCATCCCCTGTCTTTACGGCATTTCTGTCTGTCCTTAAACCGCTCGGATCTCCCGGCGTCGTACTTTCGTCTCCGCCCGCCGTTTGTCCCGAAACGAGTTCCGTCGCAAAATCCATCTGAAGCCTTGCCAGCGTATTCTGGTAATCATTGACGAGCGTCTCGCCGTCCAACGCCACTTTTAACTTCACAACACCGGATTCTCCGTTTCCCATCCGATCCAGGTAAAAATAATTCTGAAGCGAATTGGTTGCTCCATGCAGCCCTACGCCGCCGATTTTTCCGTCTCCTCCAAACTTTTCACTGGAGTAGAGCGTCGTCGTCTGTCCTTTGATATCCGTATAAGTCAGCAGATAATCGTATGCGCCGCCCGCAGCGTCTCCCGCATCCTCCAATGACTCCAGCACTTCGTTTTTCATATACCAGTCCGCCTGGCCGTCAAACGTATTTTTTATTGTGACTGTCAGCTCCACCGAATCCCCGGGCTGCATCGCTCCCGCCTCATTGCTCATATCCGCCGACGTGAAATTACTTTCCATTTTTTTGCCGTCAAACGTCACCTGCCAGCCTGACGCTCCCTGTCTGTCTTCTGCCCATACCGAGACCGAAGATGCAAGGAGGAAACATAACACTGCCGTAACGCCTGCGCTTCTCCATTTTTTCTTCATCTTCCCTGCCTCCTTTAAAGTATCCCAAGGCCGGATGCGTCCACACCCCAGGCGCTTTTGATTGCGTCCTTTGCATTGTGCGTCTGAACGGCGTCCACCTCTACGTCTATATGAAATTCTACGCCGTCGTATTTATATACAGTAGTAACGGTATCTCCTTTTGTTTCAATCGTCGCTTCCTGCGCCAGCCTTCCGTCAATCCGAACGGTGTCTGCAAAAGGTTCCGTCTCTTTTCCGGTTTTTAATATCCCTTTATAAAACAGTTCCACACATTCTGCCGTTTCATTGGGATTTTTGACCCATTGTCCGGAATTGATCAAATTCAAATCAATCAGATCCGGGGATAACGTCGTAACCTTCTGTCCGTCTTTCATCCAATACCGGTAAATACGCACTCTGACATATTCATCTATGGAACCGCTGTTTTTTACCGTCAGCTTCTCGTCATATTTTTTGTTCAGCGCCAGCTTTTCTTCCGGCTTTAACAGATTGGCAAGCAGGGAACCGCTCGCAGAACCGTCACCTTTGTTTGTCGTAACCTTCCATGCATTGTCATTGTAATCTCTGCTGCTGACGACTTCCCCGTTTTCCAGCAAACTTACGCCGATCTGGGAAACCGTAATCTTTGCCACATAATTATCGCTGTAATATGTCAATGCCGCACGGGTACTTCCTACCGTACTTCCCAAAAGGAGCAAAACCGCCGCCGCCAGCATCAGATATGTCAGCCTCTTCTTTTTCATTTTGCGCCAGCCCCCTCTCCTGACCTGTCGGCAATCTTCTGATATTCCGTATAAACCGTATTCCAGTCTGCAGACGGATTTCCGTCCTCGTCATAGACAACCGGCGTGCATTCCTGAATGACAACAACATTAAAACTTTCTTTGTCAAAATCTTCCGGCAGATCACCGATTTGAATATCAAACAGTTCCGTACTCTCCCCCGCAGATAAAATCGGTTTGTAATACCAATACCCGTCGTTTTGGGAATAAGACCAGAGATTTCCGCTCTCGCTTTTATCCTGGTAAGAAATCTTAAGGCCTCCGCCGTAAAATACTTTTACCCTGACAAAACAGTCGTAAATCTGTGATGTATTCTGAATGGAAATATGTTTCGTCATATCGCTGACATCTTCGTGAATTTCTGTCTTGGAGCCAAGGCGTACGACCTGGCTTCCTCCCGCAGACACATAAGTTGTAAAATATGCCGATGCATGCTCCACCGTAAGCGTCCCTGTCAGCAAAAGAGCCGCCGCAGACACAGCCACTAATTTTTTATAGCTTCTCATCTTTTTCATATCCGTCGCAGCTCCTTTCTTATTCTCCTTCTGATATCGTAGGATTGTTCCATGTCCATCCGCCGTTCCCGTCCGACTCAAAACGGTTTGTGACACCGTATCCTCCGCGGTTTCCTCCGTTATAACGATTGACAAAAACAACCGACGCTTCCTGCGCGATGCCTGCGTCTACCGCGGCATCGGAAGAAATCTGCACCGTTTCTTCGCCGGAGCCTGTAACGGTATAGCTGGCGCCGGAATAAACTTCCGTTACCGTGACCGAAAGCCCTGCCGGAATCTTCTCTACCGTCAGCGTTTTACTTCCGGCTGACGAATACGTCATGCTCTCCACCTCGTCAAATTGTACCTCGCCGGTTTGATCTGTCCCAACGATATGGAATACAAAAGTAGCCTTTCCCAATGCTTCGTTATAATTTTCCAGTGTCTTTGTGATATTGAGTGTTCCAAACTGCTGATCGGCATCCGGTTTTAAGCCGATCGTCGTATCGTAGTCCCACTCGTCGCTCCCTTCCCCGGTTACCGCATAAGAGCTGCTTGGAAGCGCTGTCAGGTACGGGGTAAACGTGTACAATACCGAATAATCCGGATTATAAGATTCCTTTGGCACGACCAGATACAGTCCCGGGGTTAGTCCCGTAATTTCACCTTTGGCTGTTCCCGTGCCATCCTGCGTACCCGAAATTGTCACCGAAGCCGCCGCAGGAACCGAAGCCGCCGTTAAAATCTCTTTGGCCTGCCCTGCCAGTTCCTGCCAATCCCTTGCCGCAGAAGAAGCCGGATCTCCGTTGATTTTGTCAAAATCCATTTCGGAAAACGCATCCTCCGGCGTAAATTTCTGGCCCGTGATATCTACATCCGCTACCCGGTAAACCGATACCGGAATCGACATCCGGTTAAAATCCTCCAAATATGCGTCATTGCTTCCAACCGCTCCCCCAACTTCTACCGATACGGTGAGAGAACACTCCCGATTTAAGTCGATCTCCTTAGCAGCCTGCACCTGTATCAGATTGAGACAAGGCAGAAGCAGTAACGCCGTAAGAGCCAAAAGATATCCTTTTTTGAACTTTTTAATTATCTTCAACTTTTTTCCTCCTTACCGTCCATGTTCTTTTTTCTTTTCATGATGCGGTACATCAGCAAGATCACCAGAGCAGTCAATCCGATGCCGAGCAGCAGATACAGCATATAATAATTTTGGATCGCCTGTACCATGGATTCCACAGGAGATGTTTCCAGTTCTCCGTCATACGGAATCCTGTGTCCCCGCACAAGCAGCCGGTGGCTGTTCACTCCATAAGGCGTACATGTAAATAGCGTTACATAATCCTGCCCTTCTTCTATGGTAAGCGCCTCTCCCAACGCATCATAATCATCTTTGTCGATCATCGGCAGTATCTGGTCCACCTCATATGCCAAATCTTCGTTCAGAATATGCAGATAAAACCTGTCGCCCCTGAAAAGCTGGTCAATATCGGTAAACAGTTTTGCGCTGGGCAGGCCTCGATGGGCAGAAAGGACACTGTGGTTCCCGTTTCCCCCAATCGGAAGCTTTGTGCCGTTCATATGCCCGACGCCTGTATCCAGCACATCTTCTGCAGTACCATGGTAAATCGACAATTTTATATTTATTTTAGGTATCGTAAGGTAACCCATGATACCGTCCCCTGTCACGTTTAACACGTCCCAATACTCTGTATCCCTGATATCTTGGGATCCGTCGATGCCGAATACATCTTCCAGGATGCTGTTTTGCGCAAACGTCTGATTATAATCCCTCGCCGCTTCCCATGCCTTGTCAAAATCTTCCTCTTCCATTTCCTCTATGGCCGAATTATAATCGGAAATCAACTTTGACTGACGGTAAGTATTCCACTGGTCGGAAACCGTCGGATATGCAAGAATTCCAAATCCTGCAAGAAACAACAGCCCAAAGAGAACCGATGATAGTTTTCTTATCATGACGGGTCCTCCTTTGTGCTTTCTTCCTTCACTTTCAGCCACTCGGCCAGTTCCTGTACTTCGATCTCTTCACTTCCGCGCAGCCAGTCGTCTGATTCTTTCTGCGCGTCTGCATCTTCTTTTTGCGGCATATCATCGGAAATCACCTCTTTGTTGGCCAGGCTCTTTTCTTTCCGATACAAAAACAGGCTAAATGCTGCCGTGATTAAAATCCCGACAACCACCCATAACAAATAGTTGGTATGTAAACTCATATTAGAAAGAGGGACTTTCTCATCTGCCAGCAATTCCGGCTCATACGCCACCCTGTGCCCCCGTACCAAAAGCCTCTGGCTGTTTACCCCGTACGGCGTACAGGTCAAAAGCGTCACCAGATCCATTCCCGGTTCTACTGCGAGAGAATCTGTCTCTTCCGGTTCCACAACCGAAATTTTGTCAACTTCATAACAGAGCGTATCGTTTAGCATATGCAAAAGAAAATGATCGCTCTCTTCCAGTTTATCCAGATCCGTAAATAATGACGCGCTGGGCAGCCCTCTGTGCGCGGATATAACCGCATGGGTATTTTCACCTCCCACCGGAAGCGAACTCCCCTCCAAATGCCCTGCCGCCGTTTCCAACACTTCGTCACTGGTCGTATGGAACACAGGCAGCGTAATATTGATTTTCGGGATTTCTACCGTTCCCATCATGCCGTTGCCCGCAAGATTCAGACAAGACATATATGCCGCATCCTTATCCGATGCCTCCGCGATCGCAAAAGAATCCGGAAGGATACTGGGCAAAAGGGCTTCATTGTAACTGACTGCCGCTTCTTTTTCCGCCTGATAATCCAGAGTACCGGCATGTTCTTTATCCTCTACGATCTGATCGTAATCCCCGATCAGCTGTTTCTGCCTGTAATTGTTCCACTCGTTTGCTACCATCGGATACAGCAGCAGGGAGAAGCCGGCTAAAAATAATAGACTGATCAATATTTTACCTGCATGTTTTTTCATCTGGACTCTCCTTGTTGTTGTATTTTTTTATATTCCGGGGCAGAATAACCGCCCCGGAATCATGAAACACTATGTAGCTGTTTTCACTATTTTGCAGACTTTCTGCGGCTTGCGAAGAATAATCCTGCTGCTGCGATCATGATCAGGCAGCCTGCGATGGTGAAGATCGTTGTACCGATACCACCGGTGGACGGGAGGGAGGAAAGTTTGGTATCCGTCATGGATGCGGATGCTTTTTTGTCTGCTGCCTCTCCAGACCACTCGCAAATCCCTGCATCTTGCTCATTCAGGCTGTATCCGTCGGGAGCTACCACTTCTTTGAAGAAATAGCTGTTATCATCATCCACACCTTTGATGATTGCCGTACCGTCTACGCCATTTACCGTACTTGTCTTGATATGGCCTGCCTTTTTCAGATCATCTGTCCAGCCGGTAACTACATAATTGTAAGGTTCCTCCGTTTTATATTCGTTCTCTTTTACAGTTGCATACTGTTTTGTTCCCTCAGCGTCCGTGTAATATAAAACGAATTCTGCATCATTTAATTTTGCATTCTGCTCACCGGTTTTGCTGATCTGAACCGCAGCCGTGTATACGTCTTCTTCTCCCGGTTTTCCTGCTACTACACTGCCATCCTTATGTGAAGACTGTGAAACCGCCTTGTTGTTTACGATAACTTCTTTTACTTTTACACCATATTCTACCGTTACGGATTTGTTTGCATTTGCACGATCTGCCACAATTTCGGAAAGATCAAGCGTGAATGTATTCTTGCCGTCTTTATCTGTTTCAAATGCTGCATCCATCATGACAGCTTCCTGCCCCTGGATCGTAACTTTAACCTTGAATGTTCCTGCCTCTGTTACTTCATCACCGTATACGTTTGCGGGATCTATTGCCGTAAGATTTAAATAATTTGCGCCTGTCAGCGTATCGACAATCTTATATACCGGTTCTGCAACGTTTTGTGATATATAAGGAACTGTTGATTTGATTTCATATTCAACCGTTTTATCAACGCCTGCTGTCTCTTCTTTTGCTGTTTTCTCTGTTTTCTTTGTTGTTTTTTTCGCGTTTATCGTTCCGGTTCCAAGTGCGCTTGGTTTTCCTGTTGTCGCATCGTATGTTGCAAAAGAAATGTATGCCGCCATTGGACTGTATACGAACTCTTCTGTATCCGTGCCTTTTACTGCGTATACGCCTGCGCCGTTTTCTGTATCGGTAATCGTATAAGTATAGGAAGTACCTGTAGCCGTAACAGCCGCCGGATAACTGCTTACTGCTGCGAGCGCAGTTTCATACTGTGATGTTGAAATATCAACAGGAGTAATATCTACATTATTTGGGAATATCGCATCCGGTGTCTGCAATTTGATCAATCCTGCAATAATGTCCTGATCCGATGCACCTGCAAATGCTACCTGCATTGCTGCCAAAAATTCTTTACCTGCAAGATCTGTAAATGTCCAGCCTGTTTTTGCTTCCGTATCCGGCTTGATGATCTGTACAATCTGTATCTGTGCATTTTCATGAAGATTGTTTACCTGAATCGTCCCTTCTCCTGCTGCAAATGTCGTAATCGACATTCCGAGTACCATTGCCAGTGTCAATAACACTGCAAATACTTTTTTCATCCTTTTCATGTTTTGTTCTCCTTTTCTTTTCATAAATTTAAATTGATGTGCTTATCGCACAGGCTGCTTTCGTGCATCTGCGCACTGTTTTTGCGCGGCGCCAGGACCGCCAAAAGTTTTAGTTTCTTCTAACTTCCCCGCACCTCCCTGCACTTGTTTTTATATAAGATCAACGCGCCTGCCATCATAAAGAGCATACCGCCGATCAAATACCAATAAATTCCGCTGCCGCCCGAGTTCGGTAGTTCATACATGGGCTTATTTGTAAATGTATAGACCAGTTTTTCTATATCCTGCGATCCGTCTATAGCGCTTCCTTTGACCGTCTCGGTCTTTGGTCTCTGCCCTGCGATAGAAATTCCATTTCTTGGTTTTATTTCAATCTCCCAGATTTCACCACTTAGAGAATAACCTTTGACTGCCGCAATCTCCCTAAACTGATAACTTCCTGTTACAAGATCGCTAATCTGCAGTCCGGTGGTACAATTCCGTTCCTGATACCACTGTATTTCACCAGTTTTGTCAACGGATTTTCCGTAATACACACGGCTTTCCCCTTCCGGCAAACCGGTTGCGGAGAGTTCAAATACAGCTCCGCCCAGATAAGGTCCGCCTTCTGTACTGCTCTTCTTTACAATCTGCCAGGTACGGTTCCCCAATTTACTGTTTTTCACCGTAACGACTGCATCTGTTCCCAATTGGATAGAACCCATTTCCGTCTTCTTACCGCTCTCTTCGTCAGAATCATGCGGCAAATCTGCCGTAACCAACGGAATCCCTGCCTGCGGCGGCTGATATGTCCCCGCCTGCAGTTCATATACCGGATCTTCATATTGCAGGCCCGGATGGACTTCTTCTACATAAAACTTCGTATCTTTGACCAGATTCCGGATAATCACCGTATCATCCGGTGAAATTCCTGCTATGATGCCCGGACTTCCCTCTTTTGTCATCAGGCTCGGCGTATTTTCATTGATCTGATCCGGCGCATCGTTGCAGCTGCTTAATATAAGCTTTCCGGATTGTTCGGAATAGTAATACCCATCTTTATTGACCAGATAATATTTCCCTTCATAGAGTTCCATCTGGCCCGCCTGATTTCCCAGCCATACCTGGAAGGTATAGGTATCGTCTCCGCTGCTGCCGCCGTTCATCTCTTTTTTAATCTTGAGCAGATTTCTGTTTTCCCTGGAACATTCATTTTTAAATACGATATAAGCACGTTCCGACACTGTTTTTACATCTGTATCCGCCCATGTTTTATCTTCTGAAACCTGAATTCCGTTTCCTCTGGTTCCGCTTCCTTCACTGTCTTCCTCTTCCACTACGATCTGATCCACTTTCACATTGGAATATTCATCCGCTTTTAAATTCAGCTCCCGGACAAAATATTTTCTGTTCACCTTCAATCCGCGGAGGATCAACTTTTCACCTGGCTTTATATGGAAAATTCCCTGATCCTCCTCTTCACTGGGAATCGTAATTTTTTCTTCGCGTCCGTTTGTCCGCAGGATAAACGCTTCCGCATCTGTTCTTCCCTGGCTCAAAAGCTCCGTACTCAAGAGTTTGTAATCTTTTGGCTCTGCCGCATCGTCAAATTTATCTTCCTGGCCAGCCCCTAAATCAAGAATCGGCTGCAGATAAACCTGAAAATCAAACGGCGTATTTACATAATTCCCCTGATCCGAACCCTCTAACTGCTTTTCAATCTGGACTTCTCCCGACGGAATCACAGGAAGGTTAAACCGTACCCGCAAATTGGAAGCTCCGCCTCCGCGTTCCATATACCACATTTTAAAACTGTGTTTTGTATAATCCGCAAAAATCTTATTTCCATTTTCCAGTGTCTTCCATTGGGAATCCTCCAGTTTTTTATTCAGGGCGCTTATTACTTCCTGGCTCGCGCCGCCTGCCTCCGCTTCATCTCTGGCTGCCTTAAACAGGTCGTAGAGTTTTTTTGTTGTGCCGCCGCCGCCCGTTCCGCTCTGCACATAAACTTCGCCTGTTGAAAAATCAATATATCCGCTTCTTGCATCATGGGCTCCGCCCATATCCAAAATCAAGACGCCGTCGACATAAACCCAAAGATCATCGTCTCCGGTAAACTCATAGCGCATCGGATTTCGGTTAATCTTGCCGTTCTGCATCTGATAAAATTCTGCCGAAAGTTCCATTCCAAAGTTATAATTTGTCTCCTGGTCCGGCAGATAAAGATCATCACCATACCGCTCGTCATCCGGGGAAAGATCCCCTGCCTGAGCCGTATAAATATTGTTTATATTTGCAATCTTTCTCTCGTTATCAAAGGTATTGTACGGTAAAAACTGCCCCTTGCCGTAAAGCCTGTTCCTCGCTAACCCTCCATCGCTGTCACTGGGTGTTGTCAATTGTTGATAAATAATGAAATTACCGGTTTTTTCATCAAACGACGCCCCGTTTTCCTGAGAATCAAACTCATAATACCCGCTGTTCTCATAAGTTTCTGTTACGAATAGTTTATTGGCATCTTTTGCGTTTGCAAAATAACTGTTTAATGAAGTTGCACCCGGATAAATCTGGCTTGTAACGATCGTACTGCGAAAAGAAGGATACCCGTCCGAATTCAAATAAGAGTTCAGAATTCCCGGCTTTACCTCTTTATTGGTCTCGGTCCAGTCATAACCGCTAAACTGCTTTTGCGGATAATCAATCATCCGGATTGAAAATTTATTGGACGTATCCAAAGACGGAACCACATCCAGCGGACTGTTTTTGTATGCGCGGTATCCGTACTGGACCGTAACATTCTTGATCGTATCCTGATCAAAAGTTGCAATAGATGAAATCCCATTTCCTTCCAGCCTGGGACCGGAAAAAGTAATTTCATACCGCTCATTCGGCAAATACGTAATATTTGCTTCTGTGATTCCCCGAACGGTTTTTCGTCCGGAAGCAGGATCTTGATATACGATCTGCGCTCTTTCGTATTGATAACTCTTTTCTGTGCCCTGGGCGCTTTTGACCAAACCGATTTGGGTTCCGTCAAATATAATATACGGTCTGGATTTCTTAAAGAAAACGGAACTTTGATCCGGAATCTGCTGAGGCTGGGTCGTTTCCTGAATTGGAGTTCCCGCCAAATCTGCGCTTTCTACCTTTAATTCCAGATCTGACCCGTCCGGCTCGTCTCCTTTTCCATACAAGGTCAGAGCAGAAAATCCCCCTCCATAAAAGGCGCCTTCCCACTCATCGTAGCTGACTGCGCCGCTGTCGTTATTCATGACAATCGGCCCGGCTTGAAAGAAAACCCGTAATTCCTGCCTGCCGCCGAGAGAGAGGCTTCCATTGTTTAGATTCAGATATTGATCCGTACCTTCCAGCTTTACAGTAAAAGTACCGTACATACCATAGTCATTCTGCTTTTCAAACCGCCACAACGCCATGCCGTCCGTCCGGTTTATCATGTCGCCGCCTGCAAAGCTGAATCCCTCTAAGCCGCTATTTGGTCCCACTGCTTTTGGCTGCGATCCCATTACCCCTTTCTTAGACCCTTCAATACATGTAATCAGAAATGTCTTTTGATCCAAGTCATCACAGCCGGCAATGTCCTGCCGGAGATAAGTTTCACCTTCGGATGCCAGCATCACCGTTCCCAGATCTGATAATTCCGATATCTCTGCGGAAATGCTCCGTTCCCGTCCGTTGAACCTGGCGCTTAATACTTCTTCCCCTACGTCTTCGTTTTCTGTCTCAGCCTCTTCTGTTTTGGCGCTTACCACCATTTCACTGCTGCCTTTAAACTGTACCACGCCTCCGGCGCCGTTGATATCAAACCCTTCTGCATTGCCTTTATACTGAATGGAAACGCTTAAGATATGAACCAAATCTTCCGGAATCTCTTTGTCAAAACCCAGATGAAAAAACCTCTGAAAGCCGACTTCCTCAAATCCCAGCGCCTCTTTTGCTTTCTTTGCATATTCCTCCGACTTTTCGCCTGTAATCTCTTCCGCAGTAAATACTACGTCATCCAGCAGTCCGTCCAGCGCCGAAAGATGTAATGTGATCCGGTAATCTTCCCCTTCCGCCAGCAGCGTATAATCTTTTCCCATACCGAATAAACGGAATTTATGATGGCTTTGCAGTTCTCCTTCTTTCTTCCCGCTCGCCACAATGCAGCTTTTTTCCCCTGCATCCAGAAAATATTTTCCTTTGCGGATCGTAATCATATCAGAATCCGTCTCCACGGTCAGTGCACACGCCGTATCCTGAAGCGTTACATTTTGCTGATCGATCGTCAAATACGTTCCGGCAGCAACATTCTGAATAGAATAAGCCGACGCGTTTACTTTATGAAATGTCCAGAGATTTTCCTCCTGTGGATTTTCAACGGAAACAATATCTTTTGCCTCGCTTCCCGCCAGCCCGTTCACCTGACCGGCGTTTACCGCACTGCTTCCGGTCAAAAAAATACGGTCCGTTCCTACGGATGTTTCTAACAGAAATGTTTTTCCGTCTAAATTTTCCGGTATTCCTCCTTTGTAAAAATAAGAGCTGCTTCCGTTTGCCACAACTGTCCCGACAACGGAAAAACTATTTTGTGTAAAAGAGAACGAATTCTCTTCCTGATCAATTCCGGCATCCAGAACTTCCGTTTTGTCCTTGGTAAAATGGACTGCATTTCCGTTTGCGTCCTCTTCCATATCAATACGGTTTTTATAACGGATTTTCACATCAACGGGAGCAGACGGCTCAATTTCTGTATCGTCCAGTAAAAATGTTACGTCAAAATACCTGGCGAACCCAATTTCTTCCACTTGCATCGCATCCAAAGACTGCCGGTAGTATTCCTGATATTCCTCACTGCCCCGTACGATCTCCCGAACATCCAAAACTGCGTCTTTGGGGATGTTTGCTTCTGCCGTAAACGATACGGTTACGGTATAATCGGCTCCTTCTGCCGTCATGATCCGTTGCGGCGTCTCTGTCTCTTTTGCCCCCGGCTCTGCCGGCGTTACCGCTGCGTTTTGATCCGGCGCCGTTTCCGTTCCTTTTACTGCAGTCTCTAATTCACTGATGTTTAAATAGCTGACAATATGGCTGTCGGCAACGTTATATGTATTTTCCCTTACTTCATTTCCGCTGTTTCCTTCTATCGCCCGGACAGTCGCCGTTTCTGCCTCATAAGAAGAAACGATTCCCATCTGGCTTGCCGTCTCTTCTCCTTCTTTCTGGAAGAAAATAAGGTCTCCGGCTTTCGGTATATAATTGCCCGACGGCGTGATATATGCGCCGTTTTCTTCCTTTATTTTTATAAACTCATCACACCATCTTGCCGTATCCGTTACATCCGGGAACAGACCGGACGCCCGGACGCCCGCATAATGCAGGCAGAAATTTACAAACGCCGCATCCCAGTCCGCATAGGGATCCCCTGCAAACTGTCCGTATCTGGTATACCCTTTATGGCTTTTGTCTTCCAAAATAATATAATTATCGGAACTCTCCTGATACCCAAGCTGCATCTGTGCCGCCGTCACCAGATCGTCACCCCAAATGCCTTGCCACTGCACGGATGCATACTGACGGTCCCAGACAGACGCGTCTTCCACATCTGCAGCCGCATCGGTGTAACAAACATCGGTATGCGTATGTTCTGCTTTCTCACAAACCAGCTCATTCTGATAGCATTCTTCTATATGGCTGTGCCCTTCGCCTTCCTCTAATCCGCAGACGAATCCCTCCGGCACAGAATAACAGGCATCCGTATGCTGATGCCCTTCAGATTCTTCCAGCCCGCAGGCGAATCCCTCCGGCACAAAATAGCATTCTTCCGTATGCTCATGTTCTTCAGATTCTTCTAATCCGCAGACCAGCTCTTTTGGCATCTGGCACTCCTGCGTATGCGTATGTCCCTCGCTTTCCTCAAATCCACAGACCAGTTCTTTTGGATTGCTGCATTCTGCCGTGTGGATATGGCCTTCTTGTTCTGTCAGTCCACAGACCAGCCGATCTTCATAACACTCCTCGCCATGCTGATGCTCTTCCTGTCCGCATTTCGCTTTACCCGTCATGGCAACGCCGTACTGCGTCAGGATACCTGTCACGCTTCCGACTACGATGACAACCAGAAGTATCACGGCAATACTGATTTTTCGGCTTTTTTTCTGCCGCTTATTCAGCTCATCCAAATACTCTTTTACAAGTTCCTGCATCTTCCTCACCTTCCTAATCTATCGTATTCCTTCCTGCCATCCGGCATCCAAAAGGCATTTCTAACGCATCATTCCCATTCGGCCGGGCGGCCACGCCCGAAATACCGCCTTACCGACAATCTGCTCCCGTTCCACACATCCGATGGAGCGGATCCTGCTGTCGATTGATACGGTTCTGTTGTCTCCAAGCACAAACACCATTCCTTCCGGCACTTCATAAGGAAATTCCAGTTCACATTTCCCCAGGTTTTTTTCCGCCACATAAGGTTCTTCGAGCATTTCGCCGTTGACAGATACATTACCGTCCTTGTCTATATTGATATGGTCTCCCGCGCTTCCTATCACGCGCTTGATCAATATCCTTCCTCCGTAATAAAACCCGATTGCTTCTCCCGCTTTGATTTCTTTTGTCTGGCGGATGATGATGATTTCACCGTCCGACATGCCCGGTTCCATACTGTTTCCGTTAATCCGGATCAGCACAAACAGACGGGTTGCCAGCAGCGCCGTAATAGCCGCTGCCACAAGAAGCACTGCCACAACATTCCAAAGCGTTTTTCGAAAACCATATTTGGCTTCTTCTCTCGCAAGCTCTTCCCTGATCTGCTCAATCGGCGGGATATTTAAAGTGGCGCGATCCGAATTTTCACGGTCCGGATTATCTTTATCCATAAATATCACCCGAAGCTGCGGCAGTGACTGTCATTTCCGTTCCGGTTCCCCTTGCGCTTCCTGCGCCCGCCTTACTCAGCCCGATCGGGACTACCTGCCCATTGCGGGATGTCAGTTGTCTTTTTCGGGCGCCGGCTGCCCTCTCTGTTTCAAAGGGGCTTTTTTTCGCACTGTGCGTTTTGACATGGATCATGTACTGTTCCACAGCCTTCTGCGCTTCTTCAAAAATCTCGCCCAGCCTGCGGGCTGCATCTGCAGCGGAACCGATCTCTTCCGTTCCTTCTTCTTTTGCAGTTTTCATTTCTTCTATCTCACGTTTTAATTCTGTGATTATTTTGTCTTTCTGATTGAGCCTCTCGTCTTTGATATCCAGCTTCTTTTTTAACCGCTCATAACTTTCCATGACAGCTCCCATTTCTTCTTTCATCGCATCTGTTTCCTGTGAAAGCCGCTCCGTCTCCTCGCACTGTACAAGAAGCATCTGTAAAAGTTCCCTGCGTTTCAATCTGCGTAATTCTTTCTCTGCCATATTATCCCTCTTCACTCTTTCTCTCACAGTCCCCTGCCTGCTCGGTATCATCCAGGGTACTGTCTATGATCTTCATCAGTTCCAGTGCCGACCGGAAAGATACGGTCTGGTCTTTATCCAGATATGTGACTCTGCCCTGCCAGCTGCTATGCTGCCTGTGCTGCACACGGATGACAAACGTTCCCATATCTCCATGCTGTCCCAATAATTCTTCGTCTTTCATCACCCTTGTCATCCCCTCCTTTTTCCGGTACCGGTAGGTACGCCCGCTGATATCTCTGTCGCTGGTCCCCATATGGGGAAACCCAAGCTCATTAAAAAACGTCTCTGCAGCTTTTATGATTTCTTCATATCCATAGAAAGGAATTCCTTCTCTGCTGTAGCCATGGTATAAGCGGCCTTTCACCACGCCTTGGTTCTTTTGGCTGATACATAATACAATTCCGTTTGGCGTTCCAATATAATGTCCGGCTGCTTCCATCTATACCATATCCTTTCCGTTCTTGCTGCATTTTCTGCTCCTATGGTAACAGCCGCATACTATCCCCATCACTATCCGTTTTTAAAAAAAATGCGTTTTTTTCTGTTTTCCATCGGCTGTATCGCAACAAAAAAAGACGTATCGGCCATGATGTTTCATGTACCTATACGTCCTTTTTACCAATTACTTCCTATTTTTTATGGCTCGCAGATCACGCTGTTGACATGATACGCTACTCCCGTACGCTGCCTGCCGATGAGAAATTTCTGATTGATACGCCGTTCTACAATCTCACAATCCTCCCGGGTCGTATTGACCAAAAGTACCAAAAACTGTCCGCTTCCATATTGATTCATAATATCTCCATGCCGGATGGAAAACCGTATCGCATGATTTAGGCGCCTGGACATTTCATCTAAACGTTCCCCTTCTTTCATTGGGTTCCCCTTACCGTCTACTAACGTACAAAGCATAAGATATACGCTTTGCCCTCCTCGTTCCATCAGACGGGAAACCGTATGATAAATACCGCGGAATACAGGATACGAACACTGGTATCCGCCAGAAGGCTCCAGATCCCCCTCCATTAGCCCCTGCTGTATATGGTCCAAAACTTCATAGGAATGCTGCATCTGATTTCCGAGTTTTTCCATCATTTCCATGATTTTTGCAGAAGGGCAGACGCCTTGTTCCTTTAAGTAGTTATCTGCCGTGTCCGCATAAAACTGCCTGGCTTCCTCGTAACGCCCGCTCTCCACCAGCGCTTCCATGACCAAAACCTCCCAGTCGGAAAACGGAACCATTTCCATCACATATCTGCCCAGCTCTTCTAAACAGAACCAATCCTCTTTTTCCCTTAAAATAGCTGCGGCATGTTCTACGCAGTCACAAAATTGCATGCGGTACCGCCTTGCTTCTGCGCTCGCCCATAAAACGGCGGTATGGGCAGAGAGGAATTCCCCTTTGTATGTATAACAGGCTTCCAGATAAATCCTAAGACGCTCCTCCTGATCCGTACACGTCTTTGCCTGTTCACACAACGCATCAAAGTCCGCCGCGTCTTCCCTCACCGGTATGTTCGGCGTCCAATAATACACCCCTTTTTCCAAAACAATATAGTTCTCATCCGGAAGCCCCATTTTCCTGAGTTTCTTCTTGGCTTTATATATAATGGTTAAAAGCGCCTGATGGCGGTTTTCCACATCCCGGTCGCCAAGCAATACGTCTTCCAGGCAATCCCGGCTCACCCCTGCCGATACATGATGAAGCAAGATCTGCATCAGACTGGTAAAATGAGTATCTCTGATCTTTTCTCCGGTCAGCGGATGTCCGTTATAATGCATTTGATAGTTGCCAAACATCCGGACATGCAGCACATGCCCACCTTCCATTTCCATTCCCCTCCCCCTTTTTATTTTGCGTTCTGGTCCAAACCATTCCCGTCATTTTTCTGAAAATCGTGTTCCAAATAGAAATGAAGCATATGCATAAGTTCAAGAGCGCTCCGAAAATGCGTCTTTACACCGTCTACATTCACCATACCCTGTATGCTGCTGTGTTCCCGTCTGTTTACCGTAAGCGTCATCTGCCCCTGGAAGCTTACGCCGCTTTTTTGGCTCCCTCCCCTAAGGATCTGCCGGTCGGGCTGGCCGATCTTTTGGAATACGCACTTCTTTCCTTCGCATTCTCTCCCAGGATGCCGATATTCTCCCGCCTGCTTTGGAAACTGTATGGCATCCAGTACGTCGTCCATGATCATAATCAAATGGTCCAGTCCCTCAAACAGAAATGGTTTGCAGTAATGAACCGTCTGTAATTTTCCTTTTGCAATTTGTTCTTCATAAGAGTCAAACCGCAAAAGCATCCGTTCCGAATAAATCATACGATCCGTCAAACAGATTCCCCCTCTCCCTCTTTTGCATGCATCTCCTGTATACCGGACGCCATAAAGTGCCATACTTTCTGGCAGGATCGCATAGCCTGTTTTTTACGTTATCGATGCAATTTTATCCTGATCGTTCTGAAAAGTCAATACTTTTCCCCGGACATATTGCAGGTTCGTGCAGCTGTATGGAAAAATTGTATTTAGAATGTATCTTAAGGCATTTTGATTAAGCTTTTTTTACAATAGATTATGCGGAATCTGTTATTTTGCAGCGGATTTGTGGTCATATTCTGGTCAGTTTATCAAAGTGCACGATCCGGAAAAGTTTGTTACTGTAAACGAAAAAGAAAGGAGATATGTTATGGCAAGACATGGAGAGAATATCAGAAAAAGGAAAGACGGACGGTGGGAAGCGAGGTTTATCTGTGAATATAAAGAAGACGGAAAAGCAAAGTACAAATCTGTCTACAGAAAAACTTATATGGAAGTAAAAGAGGCAAGAAACCAGATGATGCAAAAAAGATTTTCCGGACGTTCTTTCAACAGAATGGGCGGTTCGGATCATATGCAATTTGGAGATTTGCTCAAAGACTGGCTGCGTCTTATCCGAAGCGACGTAAAAGAATCGACGTATTCCCGTTACATCTCAATGATTGAGAAGCATATTCTGCCAGAGCTTGGGAGTATGCCCTTATCCGTGATAAGCAGCGAGGATATTGAACGTTTTACGCAAAAAAAATTACAGTGCGGAAACCTGAAAAATTCAGGCGGTCTATCTCCGAAAACGGTAACGGGTTTTTTGTCTGTCATCCGTCTGGCATTAAACTACGGAGCAGAATGTGGGTATGATTGCTGCGGCAGTATTTTGATCCGTAATCCGCGAAAGAATATGCCGGACATTCAAATTCTCACATCGAGAGAACAGCAGAAATTAGAGTCTGTTTTGATAGAAGAAAACAGCCCGGTCAGTATTGGGATTTTGCTCAGTTTGTATCTGGGGCTTAGGATTGGAGAAATCTGCGCATTGCGATGGGAAGATTTCGATTTGGAAAACGGTCTTTTATATGTAAAAAGATCAATGCAGCGCATTCCGAATTTGGATGCTGCCAAAGACAATCCACTCAGCGCAAAGACAAAGATTATCATCGACGATCCTAAGACAAGCAGTTCGGTCCGAAATATTCCGATTCCTGCAGGCTTGCTCCCTTTGTTTTGCCAATATAAAAAAGAGGCAAATATTTATGTTCTGACCGGAAGCGATTCTTACCTGGAACCAAAAGGATACTACCGGAAATACAAGCAGATTATGAATAAATGCGGCTTAGGGAGATTTAATTACCATGCCCTGCGCCATACGTTTGCCACACGATGCATTGAAAACGATTTTGATGTGAAATCCTTATCGGAAATTCTGGGGCATGCCAATGTATCCACAACGCTCCAGCGGTATGTACATCCTTCCGTCAGTTTAAAGCGCCAGCATATGGACCGGCTGGGAACAGCTGCCATTTATGGTCAGAATTCTGGTCAGAAGGATCCTAAAGCGCCGGAACCAGACTAAAAACAGGTACGTGCCAGACAGTATGGCACTTTATGACAAAACGGGCAGAACCGAAACGACCGGTTCTGCCCGTAAATATTTAAAAAAGTACCCTCGGCAGACAATATAGCCTGTCTGATCCACCGAGGGTACTCTTCTTTCAGCCATCTTATTCTGTTTCGTCAGCCTCCCGTATCTCAACCGATGTGATCACCGGCTGCTGATCTGCAGGGATCGTACCGTTTCCGTCGGTCGGCTCCGCTTTTGTGCAGACTGCGTCCACAACATCCATGCCTTCGGTCACATAACCGAATACGGCGTACTGCCCGTCCAAAAACGTACTGTCCTGATGTACAATAAAAAATTGGGAACTCGCGCTGTCAAACTCGTTCGACCTTGCCATAGAAACGGCTCCTCTGGTGTGGGACAGCGGATTTTCATATCCGTTTTCCGTAAATTCTCCCGGAATCGTCTGTTCAGAACCTCCCGTTCCGTCTCCGCTCGGATCGCCTCCCTGCATCATAAATCCTTCCATAATCCGGTGGAACGTCAGCCCGTTATAAAATCCGCTTTCGGCAAGAGAAACAAAATTTTCTACTGTCTGCGGCGCCGCCTCCCGGTCTAAGGCAATTGTAATCGTGCCGTAATCCTCAATTGAGATTTCTGCATAATAATCTGCACGGACGGACTCGTCTTTCTCCTTCGCATTCTCGCTTTCTGCAGGCTGTGCCTGCTCCGTACTCTGCGTCCCGTCTGCCTGATTTTCGCTGCCGCCGTCTGCCTGATTTTTGCTGCCGCCGTCTGCCATCCACAGGCATACGCCGAGAACCACCGCAGCCAGGCATACCGCCGCTCCGCCAAACAACATGTTCTTCTGCCGCTTTTTCCTAAACGGCTCGATGCAATGTGCGATTCCGTCCAAAATCTTCTCTCTCTGCGCTTCCTGCAGCGTCGACTCCTGTATGCCGGTTCGGATCGCATCTTTCAAACGATCCCCGTGTTTTCCTGCCGTTTCTTCACTTCCCCAAACCGCCGCAAGGATCGTTTCCGTGTTCCCGGGCTGAGCCTCTAAGGCAAGTTTTACGGTCTGCTCCCTGACCCCCGTCAATGATGCGATTTCTTTTGGGGCGCATCCCGCCGCCTGATCCAAAACGAAGATAAACCTCCCTGCCGCAGGCAGCGAATGCAGTACGGCTTCCAAGCCGTCCCCTGTTTTTGACGCCGTATCGATGTCGCGATCGGATACGGTAAAATTCTGACCGGGCGGAAGCGGCAGTGTTTTCTGACCCTTTTTGAGCAGTTTTCTCCGGCAGTAGGACGCGGCCATGCCAAGCAGCCTCTTCCGAAACTCCTCTTCTGTCGCAGCGCTGCCGTCCGTTACGGATTCCCACGTATGTCCAAATGCCCAGACTACCGCCTCGCCGGCAGCTTCATGATCTCCCAGCAGCGCATAGGATATAAACTTGACTTCTTTCCAGTACGCTTCATACAATGCGGTAAAAGCCGCACGTTTCCCTTTTCTTGCCTGTTCGATAGAATATTGCATAGTATCCCCCTGTCTTTTTTCGTTCTCTGCGGTTCTTTTTACTATACAACATTTTAAACGATTTTGCTGAAACTTTCATGTCGAATTTGTGAAAATTTTTCAAACAATGGAAGCGTCCGCCGATACGCCTTCCATTTCACCTTTGGACAGCCGTATCATTTTCCACTCTTCTTTCGGCGTATAGCGCCTGGAAATCCCGTCGTCGTCATAGAGCGTATACTCTGCCCAATCATCTGTAAATCCGATCCATACCAGCCGGTCAGGCGAAACATCCTGCGTTGTCTTTACATCGTCCCCCAAAACGGCAAACGGCAGCATACGGTTCTTTTTTACAAAGAACACAACTTCATCGAGAGCCACGTCAATATAATGATGTCCTCCTGCCAAAACCTGATACGTCCGTTTTCGATCCGAACGCAGGCGCACGAGCATCATTTCTTCCGGCAGATACACATATCTGCCGCCTGCATTCTGCGTGTACACCGGAGCAATCATAATGCTTTCGCCGACCATCAGCTGATCTTCCACCAAAAACGTATGCCTATCTTTTGGATAATCAAAAGAAACCGGACGGATATACATCTCATCCGACAGCGCCGCTTTCATATACTCGCTGTACAGATACGGCAGCAGTGCGTACCGGATGCGGACAAGATTTCTAAAACTTTCTACCGCGTCAAATTGATACGCTTCCTGCATCCTCGTTCCGGCAGCCGCATGGTTGCGCATCAGGGGCGTAAATACGGCAAACGCCATCCAGCGCAGCAGCAGATCTTCCGTCACATCGCTGCCAAACCCGCCCAGGTCGGAACCCGTGTATAAAATACCGCACAGATTTAAAGACGGCATCTGATGAATGGAAAGCAGAAGATGGCTCCACCACGATTCGTTGTCTCCGGTCCAGATTCCTCCATACCGATGCATGCCGATATAAGAAGACCTAGAAAACAGCAGGATCCTTTGATCTGGCACAATCTCCTCAAATGCCTCCGCTGCCGCCCTTGTCATATAAAACCCGTAAAGGTTATGCACTTTGTCATGGCATACGGTGACGCCGTCCATATCATGATAAAAGCTTTGATAGTCCTGAGGATGATTGCACAGTCCTTCTACGATTTCCTGCATATGGAAAAATTCGTTCAAATCCAGATTGTCGTCTTGGATGGATGAAATTTCGTGTAGCACTTTTTTCAGATTTTTCTCCGAATAAAAGATTGCCGGTTCGTTCATGTCATTCCAAAAACCGTCGATGCCCTGTTCGATCAGCCATCTGTATTTTCCGCCGAACCATGCCCGCGCTTTCGTATTTAAAACATCCGGAAAATGCACTTTTCCGGGCCAGACCGCCCCGACAAAATTTTCTCCGTTTTCTTCCCTGCAAAAATAATGTTCCCGCACGCCTTCTTCATAGACACGATACCCGCGTTCAATTTTTACGCCCGCGTCAATGATCGGCACAAGGTGTATGCCCTGTTCTTTCATCTCGCCTACAAACTCCGGAAAATCCGAAAATCTCTCCGGATCTACGGTAAAATCTTTATAATTCTCCATGTAGTCGATATCCAAATAGACTGCTTCCAGCGGAATCCCCTCTCTGCGGTGGTTTTCCACGACGGTTTTCACGTCCGATTTGTTCAGGTATCCCCAGCGGGACTGCTGATAGCCAAACGCCCATTTCGGCGCAATATAACTTTGCCCGGTCAGCGCCCGAAACTGCTTTGCCAAATCTTTCAGACTGTCTCCCTCGATCACGTAAACGACACAGTCTTTTCCGGTACGGATCTTAAGCAGGTTCCGTTTGGTCTCTCCCACGTCGAACACTACTTTTCCGGGATCGTCCACAAACACGCCGAACGACGTCTGCTCTGCCCCGTCCTGCCGGTACAGAATCAGAAAATTATGTCCGCCGTAAAGCGAATGCTTATTTTCCGTATGAACAGGATCGTCGGCCGCATAACTGATATAGGAAAATCCCCGCTTGTTGATTCCGCGCACCTGCTCCCCAAGTCCGTACACAACGTCGTTCTCATTCATCCGGCAGGAAAATTCCAGCCCCTCATCCGTTTCCGACAAATGCAGAAGAACACTGCTGCCTTCGCTTTTGGAAACCTCTTGTACGACCGCGCCCGTTTCGATCGGATTTCCATACACATATTTTTGTATCATCACTTTCTCCTCCCAAAAGTTTTGTTTAGTTTCGTTTCTCTTATCCTAACTTCTTTTTCGGTTCCTGTAAAGCCAATTTTTCAATTTTTTCAATATTTGTTAGGTTTTCACAAGATTATGCGGGTATTTCCGAGAGCGTATCCCTCGTTTTTGTCGAAACTATACGAAACTTTTATTTCGCTTCTTTTTTTGCGTCGGAACGTTGCTATTTTTCTTCGGCTTCTGTATAATAAAAGCAATCTACTGCTATTTTGTACGAATCGACGTCAGAGCAGATCGGACACATGCCCGCCCAAAGGCATCCCTGTTCCGGCCCGCCCTGCTTTAGAAAGGAATCACTATGCCGACAATCAACGATATCGCCAGACAACTCGGCGTTTCCAAAAGTACGGTTTCCAAAGCGTTCAACGACGCGGATGATATCAGTGAAACGCTCCGAAAAAAAATACTGGAAACCGCCGTTGCAATGGGATATAAGAGAAACCGCATCCGAAAAGACGCCCCGAAAAAACTCTGCATCCTGGTGACAACGATGGATTACAAAAACCCGGCGGGATTTGGGCATGACCTCGTGACAGGCTTTCAGCAGACAGCCGTTTTAGACGGCTGGGATGTGGAAATCTGCCGGATTTCCGACAAAGAGCAGACGGAAACGTCTTATGATGCATTTATGTTAAGCCACTCCTATCAGGGCGCTTTTGTGCTTGGATTTTCTCTCTCCGATCCCTGGATGGAAGATTTTAAAACGGCGGGAACTCCCGCCGTTTTACACGATAACTATATTCCGAACAATCCCTCTGCGGCCTATGTCGGCGTCAACAGCGAAGAAGGCTTTGATCTTGCCGTCTCCCATTTAAAACAGTTGGGACATACGCGTATCGGCTACTTAGGCGGCGACGCCAATTCTTTTATTGTCCGCGCACGCTGCCAGGCGTATTTACACGCGATGGAACGGCACGGCCTTACTGCGGACCAAAGTCTCATCGGCCGCTCCTGCTTTAGCTTTGAATGCACCGGCATGCATCTGCCCCGCCTGTTAAAAAACGGTGTAACCGCCGTCCTGTGCGAACACGACCAGCTGGCGAGCGCCGTTTTGGTTCACTGCATGGAAGCCGGGATCCGGGTACCGGAAGAAGTCAGCGTGATCGGATTTGACGATACGGCGTTTGCCTCCTGTACGATACCGCCGCTTACAACGATCCGGCAGGACCAAAATGCGCTGGGCCGCTGCGGATATTACGCTCTGACGAGCCTGCTGAACCATACGTGCATCAGCTCGCTTCTGCTCCGGGCACAGCTGATCAAACGGCATTCGACGGGACCTGTCCCAAAAGAGGACCTGTAATCGTGTACAAAGCTTTCGTACGCCGGACAGCCGTTTACGTTGCAAGCCGCTCTACAGCTTCCATAAGCGCCTGCAGCTTTTCATCGGCATCCGTATGGCTGCTTCCTTTTACGCCCGCATAAAATTTTATTTTGGGCTCCGTTCCGGACGGCCGTATGCAAAACCAGGATGCGTCTTCCAGCTCAAAATACAGCACGTTCGATTTGGGAAGACCTGTTTTTGTCCGTCTGCCGCTGGCCATATGAAGCCGCAGATCCTCACGGTAATCCCTGAATTCCGTTACGTTTTGACTGCAGACCTGTTTTGGAATCCTGTTTCGGATGCCCTCTATGATCTCTGCCGCCTGTTTGACCCCGTCCGTTTCTTTCAATTTCACCGTGCGTAAATCTTCTTTAAAATATCCGTACATTTCGTACAGCTGCTCCATCCGCTCTACGAGCGTCATATGCAGAGATTTCCAGTAAGCCGCCGCTTCGCAGAGCATTGACGCCGCCGAAACCGCATCTTTATCCCTTGCATATGTTCCCGCCAGACATCCGTAGCTTTCTTCATATCCGAATACATACCGGTAACGGTCCTCCCGCTCAAAGCGTCCGATCTGCTCCCCGATGTATTTAAATCCGGTCAGTGTTTCCACAAGCGTCATCCCATATGCTTTCACCAGTTCTTTTGCCATTTTGCCGGACACGATCGTCGTTACGACAGCGCCGTCTGCAGGCAGCGTCCCGTTCTCTTTTTTTCGGGATACGATATAATCCAAAATCAGCATACCAATCATATTTCCGGTAAATGCAGCATATCCGCCTGCTGCAGTATCTTTCGCGTACATGCCGAGACGATCGGCGTCCGGATCCGTCGCAAGGACAAGATCGGCATCTGTTTCTTCTGCCAGCTCAAGCGCCAGGGCAAACGCTTTTGCATCCTCCGGATTGGGAGAAGCAACCGTTGAAAAGTTTCCGTCCGGCATCTCCTGTTCTTTGACGACGGCTGTCTGCGTAAACCCAAGCTCCTTTAACATCCTCTGCACGGGCAGGCTTCCCGTTCCGTTGAGCGGCGTATAGACGATCTTTATATTTGCCGCCTCCCTGTGCAGAACCTCGGGACAAAGCACCAGTTTTTTCAATGTTTCATAATACTTTTCATCGATTTCACTGCCGATTTCACAATAGAATCCCAGCGCCTTTGCCTCGTCTTTTGTCATTGTCCTGACAGCGGCATCCTCCGTAACCGCATTGACCTTTTCGATAATCTCCCGGTCTTTGGGCGCAGTGATCTGCCCGCCGTCTTCCCAGTATACTTTATATCCGTTGTATTCCTTCGGATTATGGCTTGCCGTGATCACAATTCCCGCCGTACAGCCAAGCTCCCTGACTGCAAAGGAAAGCATCGGCGTGGGGCGCAGGGACGGAAACACATAAGCTCTGATCTTGTTTGCCGCAAGCGTAAGCGCCGCTTCTTCGGCAAATTCTGAAGACATGTTTCTGGAATCAAAGGCGATTGCAACGCCTTTCTTTTCCGCTTTTTGTTCCAGAATATACTCCGCAAGCCCCTGGGTGGCTTTTCGGACCGTATAGATATTCATCCGGTTCGTTCCCGCGCCCAGAATCCCCCGCAGCCCTCCCGTTCCAAAGGACAGGCTGCGGCAGAACCTTGCTTCTATTTCCATATCGTTTCCTTCGATTTCTTTTAGTTCCGCTTTGGTCGCTTCGTCATAGTACGGATCATCCATCCATACACGAAACATCTCTTTTGCATTCATAATCCGGTTCCTTTCCTGTTTTGTACGTTTGATACCATTCGGCAAAAAATAGGATTCATTTCTTTCGCCATACTTCGATTATACAAAAACATCACTGTATTGACAATCACACCGCACGCATTTTGGGAAAGTCATTGTGATCCTGCCGAATCAATGGTATAGTAAAAGCATATAGATGCACCACCTGACGTTTCAAAAAGGAGGAATTTCATGAACCCAAAACAGCTTTTTTATGAAAAACAAGCCGCAACCGTCATCCGGCATTTAGAAAAACGTAAGATGAAAGGATTCTACTGCCCGACAAAAGAAGATGCCGTGGCTGTTGCCATGTCCCTCACCGCCCCCGATACGACGGTATGCTTCGGCGGTTCTGCATCCCTTTTAGAATCCGGCGTTATGGATGCCTTAAAAGCAAGGACAGACATTACGCTGATCGACCGCGGCAATGCCAAAACGCCGGAAGAAATTCAGCAGGCCTACCGCCATGCTTTCCTCGCAGATTCCTATTTCATGAGCACAAACGCCATCACGATTGACGGACAGCTTGTAAATATCGACGGGAACGGAAACCGCGTTGCCGCACTGATTTACGGACCGAACCAGGTGATCATCGTCGCCGGAATGAATAAAATCGTTCCCACCGTCGAGGACGCCGTGCGGCGCGTCCGAAATACCGCAACGCCGCCGAACTGTATCCGCCTGAATCTGGATACGCCGTGCGCCGCAACCGGAGCATGCGCAGACTGCCTCTCCGAACACTGCATCTGCAGCCAGATTGTCATTACCAGGCGAAGCCGGTCGGCAGACCGTATCAAAGTCCTTCTTGTCGGAGAAGAACTGGGCTTTTGATTATAATCTCAGAAAAAATGAATAAACAGTAAGCCGGGCAAACGGATCTGCCCGGCTTACTGCTTGTATCCTATTCTTCCGAAACCCTCTGGATATGCATGGCCAGATAGCCGACTTCCACTTCATCGAGCGGCTTCTTTAAATAGTTCTCCAAATGGCTGCACACGACAGACGCCAGACGATAGGCGTCCGGAAACTTACAGAACATATAATCATTCATATTCAGTTTTAACTTCTCTCCGCTCATGGCTCTTGCCGCCATATAACGGACATGATTCATCAGTCTGTTATAAGACAGAGACATCACGTCGATTGTCATACCTGTTTCTTTCTCCACAAGCTGAATACATTCCCGGACGGTCCGGGCAATCTGCATGGAAAGCGCTACGTTCTCGTCTTCGATCGCAGAATGAATATGCAGTGCGATATAACCGATTTCATGCGCATCAATCTCCACATCCAGACGCTCTTTTAAAATCGGCGCGGCCTGCTGTGCCGCCTTATATTCCATATGAAACAATGCCTGAATGTCGCTTGTCAGCGGATTGCTGATCTGCTCGTTACTGCGGATCCGCTTAACCGCATATGCAATATGATCTGCCATGGGGAAAAGAATTGCCCAATCGATGTTTCCGAATACTTTTTCACTCTCTTTTAAAATCTGCTCGGCTATTTCCAGACAGACAGGATCGATACTCTTTACCAGTTCCGCCGCCGATCCCCGCTGCGTCTCTTCTTTCAGCGAATACATGGTTCCGCCCTCCGGCAGTTTTATCCGCTCGGAAACCTTTCTTCCAAAACCGATTCCTTTTCCCATCAAAAGATATTCCTGATGGTCTTCCATTCCAATCCCGATCACCGTATTGTGATTCAATACTTTTTTGACTCTGAACATACTTCCGTTCCCCCGCAGATCATTTATGATTTACCAACTCTTTCTCTATTCTTCATATGTCTCTACCGCAAACAATGGCTCACCCGCCTGGATATCACCTGTCTTCAGCAGGCGGATCTTCTGATGTTCGGACAGTTCCGTACAAAGTACAGGCGACGCCAGAGACGGTGCGTTTGCCTGTATAAACTGCAGATCCAGCTTCATCAGCACGTCTCCTTTTTTCACTTTGTCTCCGGCTTTTACCAGGACCTCAAACCCCGTTCCGCCCAGGTTTACCGTATCGATCCCCATATGCAAAAGCAGAGCCGTATGATCCGCCGTTTCAAATCCAACGGCATGTTTGGTATCAAATACAAAACAGACTTCTCCGTCTGCCGGAGCACATACCGTCTGTTCTTTTGGAATTACCATGGCTCCGTCTCCCATCATCCGGCCTGCAAACGCCTCGTCCGGAACCTTGGAAATCTCGTCTGCCAAACCGCTGACGGGACTGCAGATGATCTCTGTTTTTACCGGCCGCAAAAATGACCTTTCCTTCGCGTCAGATGTTTGCTTATCTGCCGCCTCCCTCTTCGGCAGATATTCTTCTTCCGGCGCATGTTCCAGATAATCCTCTAAATTCGATTTGATCACGGTAACCCGCGGTCCGTAGATCACCTGTACGCCGTTTCCTTTATGCACAACGCCGGATGCTCCCGTCGATTTTAACAAAGCGTCGTCTACCAGCTCCGATTTATGCACGGTACAGCGCAGCCTCGTAGCGCAGCAGTCCACATCCGAAATATTTTTCTTTCCGCCAAGACCTCTGCAGATCGATGCCGAAAGTTCGTCTTCCTCTGCATCCGCCGTGCCTGCGGCGCCCTGTTTTCTGGCGTCCACATCGCTTCTGCGGTACAGTTTTACTTCCTCATTGTCGTCCCGTCCCGGTGTTTTCAAATCTAATTTGGCAATCAAAAATGAAAACAGCACATAGTAAACGATAAAATATACAATTCCTACGACAGGAATCCAAACCCAGTTTGTTTTACCGTTCCCCTGAAGAACCCCAAACAAAAACATATCGATCAGTCCTCCGGAAAACGTCATGCCCACGCCTACATCTAAGATATGCATGATCATATAAGCCAGACCGGCAAACACGCAGTGAATGGCATATAACAGCGGCGCAACAAACAAAAATGTAAATTCCAGAGGTTCCGTAATACCTGTAACCATAGAAGTCATCGCCGCCGAGAGCAAAAGTCCCGCCGCCGCTTTTTTCTTCTCCGGCTTTGCCGATTTATACATGGCAAGCGCTGCGCCCGGAAGCCCGAAGATCATCAGCGGAAATTTACCGGTCATAAACCGGGTGGCAGAAACCGCAAAATGTTCTACGGAAGGTTCCGCAAGCTGCGCAAAGAAAATATTCTGCGCGCCTTCAATCAGCTGTCCGCCGACTTCCATCGTTCCGCCAAGCCCCGTCTGCCAGAACGGAAGATAAAATACGTGATGCAGTCCGAACGGAATCAGTGCACGCTCCATCAAACCGTACAGCCAGGTTCCCGCGTAACCCGACTGCAGCACAACGCCGCCTACCGCGTAGATTCCCTGCTGAATGACAGGCCAGATAAAAAACATCAAAATCCCGACAACCGTAAACGCCAGTCCGCTGACAATCGGTACAAACCTCGTGCCCCCGAAAAAGGACAAAACCTGCGGCAGCTCGATCTTATAAAACCGATTGTGCAAGGCAGCGACGCCAAGTCCGACAATGATACCGCCAAATACACCCATTTGAAGCGAAGTGATTCCGACAACCGATGTCGTCGCGCCTTCCAGCATGGATTCCGCTCCCCCATGGTTTACGATCATCGCGCCGATCGACGCATGCATAATAAAAAATGCAATTGCCGCCGACAATGCCGCAACTTCTTTTTCTTTCTTTGCCATTCCGATGGCTACGCCCATGGCAAAAATAATCGGCAGGTTCCCAAATACAATATCCCCGGCAGAACTCATCACCTGTAAAATAGCGTTTAAAACCGTTCCGGGACCCATAATCCCCATCAGTCCATACGTTTGCAGCGTCGTCTCATTCGTAAACGAACCCCCTACGCCTAACAGCAAACCTGCTACCGGCAGAATTGCAATCGGAAGCATAAAAGATCTTCCTACTCGCTGCAATACACCAAAAATTTTGTCTTTCATGAAAATTCCTCCTCCTTATATTTGGATGCTTCGTACGAAAATGCTTGTTATCTTCCGTATCCGTCATCCCCTAAAACGGTACCGTTTGAAAAATAAGTACCGCGGAGGAATTCCTCTTCTAGACAGAATCAGATAAAACAGGCATTAACGTGCATAAACATCCCTGAAATGAAATTTATGCATAGTTAATGCCTGCTTACCAGTTACATACTATATCATATACAAAAAGTTAACATCTTATCCGTCATTTGTCAAGACGGTTTAAAACATCTTGGTTAATTTTTTGATACTACTTCTTTTTATATGTTACTTTACTGCCCGCGCCCGCCTTTTTTACGGCTTTTTTCAGTTTCCGAAGCTGTTTTGCAGTCATTTGTTTCGGCACTGTGATCTTACATTTTTTCACAATCCCTTTCCATGCCTTTTTGCCAAATTTCGGGGCTTTTTTACTCTGAAACGTAATTTTTTTCAATCTGGTACAATTGAGAAAGGCAGATGCCCCGATTTTCGTTACGTTCTCTCCGATCACCACGCTCCTGATATTTTTGCCCCCCTTGCATGCCTGCTTCTTGATCTCTGTGACACGGAACTGATAACCGTCTTTTTCCACAATCTTCGGAATCACTATCGATTTCCTTTTATTATCCAGCAATTTAACAGCGGATGCCGTACCGTTTTGGACATCTGACTTTGTAATCTGATACAGCATGCCTTCGACATGTATCGAGGTACCGACGCGCGGAAGCGGCAGAGGATCATTTTTATCTGTTTCGTCTTCCTTGGAAGGATCCTTGGGAGGCTGATCGGATTCCTGTGTAACCGATGCCGCAGCCGTAACGGCTTTTGCTCCCGGCATCCCTTTTGCATCCACAGGGTACACTTCACAGAGAATCGTTCCGGTATATGCAAGGGAAATACGCGGCTGATCTGTAATTTCTTTTATCCCGTTGTCATATGAGAAGCAATACAGCGTCTTTCCTTCCGGATCGCCGTCTTTATCCTCAAACACATACGATACGTTTGCCGTATCTCCGATTTTATAAGCCGTTTTGTCGAGCGCTGCACCGGAAACGGACGGAGCGGTATTTTGTTTTTCAAAAAAAGAAATTGCCGGCTGACCGCAGAGCTGCTCATAACTGCTATCTCCGGAACCGAGATAAAACTCCGAAAAATCTACCGATTTGCCCCTCTCAGTCGTCGCCCATGCGGCAAATCCGATCCGATACCCGTCTGAGAGCATGGAAGCGGAAATATCCCGGATATGCTTCCATGTTCCGTTCTCTTCTTTAAAATCGACCGAAACGGAATCTCCTTTTTTGCAGAATCCAAAATATGCGCTTGTAAGCTCATTCTGTTCGGCATTTCCCCCTGTTTCCGTACCGGAAGCATTCGTTTCTACCACCGTTGTAATTCCGTCGTAATGGGATTTTTTTCCGACGGAAATATAGTTGTCGTCATTTTGATATAAAAGAAATGACGCCGTATCCCATTGATTCGATTCCCGCTCCGGCAGATGATCCACTGGGCATCCGGCAGCACGGTTTTGCCTGCGGCGGCTTCCTTTCCGTCTGCTTTTTTCCCTGCATTCTCCTCCCCGCCTGCTTCCCTTTCGGCATTTCCCTTTCCAGCATCCGCCTCTTCCTCAGCCCGGACTCCCTGGCCTCTCAGGAAATCGATATACTCCTTTGTCCAGGTCAGGTTGCGGTACAGCCCCATCCAGCGGTAGCAGTTGTCTCCGTCAAGGCCGGCGGCCCGTTCCATGGGCGGGATTTGGGCCTCGGGATATTTCATGGCCAGATAGCAGGTGAGGCCCACGCGGAATCTCTCATCGGCAGACCCGTCCGCGAAGCTTACCGTCCTGCCGCTGGGGAAATAACACTTTGCCTGGAACGCCGCTATCCTGGCCAGCTTCTCACTGCGGAACAGATCCCGTCTTCCTTTCGTAAATTCATACAGCTGTCCGGCGAATCCGGCAAAATAGGTCATACCATAGGTAAAGTAGCCCAGGCCCTCCAAGCAGGCGCCGTCCTCCGCAAAGCTTTTCAGATAGTATGTTTCCAGGGCATGGCAGATTCTCTCCAGAATGGCTGTCAGCTCTTCCGGCCTGTCTTTGAGCATGTACATGGCGGCGCTTCCCACGCTGCCGCCGCAGACG